>Ga0209427_10001107_pt1 | contig 30672 bp, 28 predicted proteins | sample DeeMarSWOR136_30_FD_187465 | JGI IMG/M metagenome (GOLD analysis project Ga0209427, IMG submission 187465) | Marine sediment microbial communities from White Oak River estuary, North Carolina - WOR-1-36_30 (SPAdes) (version 2) | ecosystem: Environmental > Aquatic > Marine > Intertidal zone >...
CAAAGTGAGGCGGGGATAAACCCCGCCGCTACACTGTCTGGTTCTGACTGTTAGGTTCGATCCGGGCACTTTGGAAACCCTTGGCTTTCCTTCCAATTGTCGGATACTATAAAATATCGCTCCACACCCTGTCAAGGGTTTTTTCCTGTTTGCCCCGATTTCCCGATGGTCTTGCTCGACTTCCTCTCGTTATTGCGAACCCTTCCCCTTGCCCCCGCCGAGATTGCTTCGGCTGGCCAAAGCCAGCCTCGCAAAGACGGGGCGGAAGTACACCGCACGCATATGGAACAAGGTGTCATTGCGAGTCCTTCACAAAGTGAAGGACGTGGCAATCTCATAATTCATGGTACAAGTCACGCCATTCTTTGTTTGCACTATTAATTAACCGAACCTTCTTCTGCCTTGAGCCAGCCTTGATCTGCTTCTCCCTCAGAATGGCATTTTCTACGTCCTCAAGGACCTCGTAATACACAAGTTTTACAATGTTGTATTTCTTGGTGAATCCATTAACCAGCTTTTTCTTGTGCTCGTAGATTCTTCTTATCAAATCGTTGGTGACACCTACGTAGAGCACGGTATTCCTTACGTTGGTCATTATGTAGACGTAGTATTGCTTGCTCACCCAAGACATTATACAGGAGATTGCTTCGTCGCCTTCGGCTCCTCGCAACGACAAAGAGGGAGAGAGCCTCGCAATGATGGTCCACTTATGATGGTACGCCCGCCTTTGTTGCCACTGCGAGCACCTGAAAGGTGCGCGGCAATCTCAGGGATTGCAGAGCCTGTTCCGAAGCCTGAGTGACGCGTCTCAGGTCATCGCAATAACAGGAATTGGCCGCCAAAAAGGGGTGGTGACCCCGGGTTAGCCCGGGGTCACCACCGTGCCTGGCACATTCAGGCTACTGAGTCCACTCAGGTTGCTCTATGCATAGGGGTCCCAAGGAATGTTGAGCATTTCCCCTATTGTCAAAATGTACTTCACTGTGCCGTCGTACTGGAAGCTCCAGTCGCCGTACTGGTCAACCAGTGCAGGATTGGGGCCGAGGTTTACTGGCCAGATGCCAACCTTATTGCCCTCTCCGTCACCATCTGCATCCTGCCACTGGGAGCCAGAGCCGGTCTGATAACCGGGACCATAGACTGTGTCATGAGCAATGTGCGGCGCGCTTGACGCCATACACAGCCAGTCATCCTGGTTATAGGTGTAGCCGTAAGAGTCTATATCATACAGCTCTCTTACCTGCGCCTCGCTGAGCGCATAGGCCACGCCGTCCGTTATCGTGATGTCTGGCATCGGGTAGTAGGCGGTCTTGACCGAACCTGTGACCGCGGAGGCGTTGTCTAAGTCTTCCAGCCAGGTAATGAGGTCTTCAGAGTCGAGCGACCCTGTTTCCTCCATGGCCCGGCAGACGATCTTGATGGCATCGTAGGTAGCGGCGGTGTAGAGCGGGTAACGACCGGTCTTGGCTACGAAAGCGTCAAAGAATGGGATTGTAAGAGAGTTGTAGGATAGACCCTCCGGGTAGGTGTCCAGGAAGATTTCACCCTCGCAGGCGCCATCGGTATTGTCCCAGTGGTCCATCTCCTGGCCGGGCACATTGATGCCTATGCTCACAGCCGGTATTCCCAGGTCGGCTTTGGTGGTGGAATAGACAGCGCCAACCGCGCCGGAAAACGAGGTGAAAATCATGTGAGGATTCAGGGCCTTTATAGCATTCATCTCCGTGGTAATGTCGGCTGCTGTCGGAGAAACCAGAGTTGTGCCGGTAACAGTGTAGCCCAAGAGTGGCAGGTAATACTGGGCAGCCGTCACCATTCCCGCGCACCATGACGCATCCTCCATCATTATGTGTACCCTCAGCTTGCCGTCTACCGCAGCGCTAAGCTTGAACTCGTCCTTTACGTAAGCCGCGCCAGCTGCCTCCGTGCCTTCCAGTGTTGCCTTGAGGATGTTGCCGATTGTGGCGGTCATCTTGAGACAGCTCTTGACCAGGAAGGTACTGTTGTAGGGGGTGGACTTGAACCAGTACTTGTATTTGTCATAATCGGTGACCACGCTGAACTGCAGAGCGTCGGTGGCGGCACCGCAGTCCATGAAAACCTTCTCGGCGTCCATAGCCACTTCTCGGTAGACGGAGACGACCTCTGTTCGGAAGCCGCCGAGACAAAAGGCCACGTCGTCTATGACAGCCTGGAGATTTGCCGTGCCGGTACTGCCGTCCTCGCCTTCGGTCTCTTCTTTGGTCTCCACTTGGACCACCTCAACCTCATAGGTCGTGCCGCCGATGGTTACTCCGCCCGCGGCGTTGAGCTCGTCCATTGCCATGTTGGCACCATCCCACTGGTTTAGACCCGTAGTGGCGGTCATCGCCCCGCATACGGCGATCTTAAGAATATTCTCTTCCTCTTCCTCTTCTTGTTGACCACCGCCGCAGCCGGGCAGGACCAGCCCCAGTACCAGCAGACTGGCGATAATCAGAAAAGTAATTTTCTTCAATTCATTAACCTCCTTTTTATTCTTCTGGCTGCTCCCGTTTCATGGGAGCGAACCTTAGATGCTGGGACAAACCGGTCGACCACCGGTCGCCTCCAGCAACCTTAATCTTGATACACTACCCCGATATGATCACCTCCTTTCGTGCTTCTGGTCTATCTATTGTTGCCGCCCGTTGAGGCAAGCCTGGGAAAGGAAGACCAAAAACCAGTTAGAAATTCGACCCTTTGAACATCTTCGACAGTTATTGTGAGCTTAGCTGTTATGAGATCCTCCCTGAGCCGCCATTTTGCCACATAGACCTCCTTCGATTATATGTTCTCTCCCAGTCTTTGTCAATCAACCTTATCCCTTATGTGTGCTTCACTCTGCCCCTTTCCCCTCTTGTTACTTGAAGTGTAACATCTAAATGTTAAGATGCTGTTAAAAGAAGGGTCCAACTCTGTTTTTCTCGGCTCTCCCACTGTCATTGCGAGCGAAGCGGCAATCTCCTGTGCCTACTGAGATTGCTTCGGCTGGCCTTAGCCAGCCTCGCAAAGACAGGAGGGGGGACACTGCCTCGGCACTATCGTGCCTCGCAGAGACAACCGTCCTGTGTCATTGCGAGCGGAGCGTGGCAATCCCGCAGCCTGAATGCTAAATCCTAATCCTTAAACTCTAAACAAGTCCAGATATCGAAATCCAAAGCTCCAAATCGTTTTGGTCATTGAGCCTTCCGTCATTTGATATTGTTTAGTATTTCGTGTTTGGGATTTAGGATTCGACATCGGTAGGGGCGGGTCCCGTACCCGCCCGACAGGCTTAATTCGCATTGAGCTGGACCTGCCCCCGTAGCTATTCCCAGGCCTGAGCTGGGAATGTTAGCTTGAGGCAATGACAGGAAGAGATGATAAACCGAGAGCCGGGGCTCAGCCCCGGCTCTCGTACCAGCCGTATTAGCAGCCTGCTTGGGCTATGCCCACCAGGTCACGGTTCAAAAACGTAGAAAACGTCACGCGACGTTTCGGCGTCCTCGACTGCTTCTAGACTGAGTAGAATCGGCTTGTATGTCCAGCTCGCATAGAGTGCCACCTGGTCGTAGGCGTGAGAACTGGGAGTCCCAGGAAGCACGATCAATCCGCTCTGTCCGGGCGGGATCACGTTCTTGGCATTGGGCAAGCCATCCGCGACCATTTCGGCAATCTGGTTGTAGGTGCCGCGGTTCATATAGGGATGTGTGGCGTACGCCGCCGGTAGAGCTCCCAGTGCGTCATAGTTTTGCATCCGCACCGGGGTGAGCCAGGTGCTCATATCGCTCGAGGCATACTGAGTCGTCAGATCAGCAATTGCTTCCTCCAGCGCCTGGACAATCATTGTATTCAGTGTTGCCCCAGAGGGGTATCCAGGGTAGAGAAGGCTGGCATCGTCCCTGAAGACACGGATCAACAGGGAGGGATAACTTTTCGCCTGTCCGATTAGGTCCGAGGGAAGGATCCCGGCAAACACCTTGGGGACGATCCTGTCGTACCAGGCGTTGAAGATGGTCAGGCCGGGATGGTCGTATGTGGGATTGGCATCCGTAGGCCAGGCGGGTGGCGCGAAATCGACACGACTGACACGTAGGGGCTGTGCCGTAGCCCAGGCTCCCAGGTAACCCAGCGCTGCATAGAGCTGTGGGTCAGGGCTCGCCGACACATAGGCCGTAAGTGCGGCTATCAAATCTCCCGCGAAGTTCATTCCTTCAGTGCTGTGGTAACCTCCGACCTGGTTAAGCGTGTTCAAGGTGTCCGTGGTCAGGTCCGCGGAGGCCGCAAACGTGGCCATGGCGCCCATGAGAATCTGGACCCGGTGTCCCTCGCCCCAGTGGACGTCGCTTTCGGCGTACGGCCAGCCGGCGATCGGCTTGTTGTTCCAGTTGATGAGCCAGCCCTGCTCGGGGTTGATGTCCCTCGGCATCTCGTACTCGCTTGTAACGCGAACCCACTCTTGTGTCCCGTCGCCTGCCAGAGGCAGTCTGCGGTCGGCGCCTGCCGGCTTGACCGGGAAGCGTCCGGCATGCCAGTAACCTATGTTGCCCTCTGTGTCTGCCCAGTAGAAGTTGTGGCTGGGCCAGGTCAGTTCCACTGCCGCTTCGAATTCGTCAATGTTCGTTGCTTCCTGGAAGAGCGCCCAGCTCTGCTCGCCGCCGGCCTCGTTCTTGTAGAACGGGGTATGCAGGGTCACGGCCGTGGTTGCGCCCGGACCGACCGGGGAAATAATAGGGCCGTAGACGGAACGATAAACGCTTGTAGCCTGGTGGGTCTTCTTCTTCGGACCGTAGACTACCTCGTTTCTTCTCTCCATATCAACCCAGGCGCCGTTGTGCCAGTACTGGGTTGGGTTGGCGGGATTCAATGTCAGGATGCGGACATCCATGACATCGGAAGCGCCCGTGGTGGACGTCCAGGCGCCATATTCGCTGACACCGATCAAAATGTACGGACCTGCCATGGGCATTGCCATGCCTACCGCATTGATTCCGGCGCCGTGCAAGCCCAGTTCATAGACAATCTGTGGAACCGAGTAGCCCATCTGGGGTCCTCCCAGTTCAAGGGCGTTGCCGGTGGCCGACAATTCCGGACTGACAAGCACGGCGTTGCTTCCGAATTTCGTCGGTATGCCCAGCGAGTCGAATGCTTCATCCTGAGTTGCCCACAGCTCGGCAGCCTGCTCCAGTACCGGGCCGAGGTTGTCGGCGACATCCAGGGAAGTCTCATCCTTGGAGAGAATACTCAGCGACTCGCTGGGTATCGTCACAGGCGCTCCAGCGTCGTCCAGGGGGAAAAGGTCGCTCCAGATGGCCCCCCCGGCCGCCTCTCCGTGCATAGCTTGAAGACCAAGTAGCGCCTCGTACAAGTCGCCTTCGCTACCCCCTGTTCCACCAAATCTCCATGCCTGGAGCACAAGAACGGCTATGTAGTCTGCAACGGTGAATGGCTCGAGGTAGGGCGTCAGACCTTGCGCCAAATATTCGACAGCTAGACGGCTTGATGAGCTGGCCAAAGCCCATTCAATATAAGCGTTTATGCCGTCTACGTAAGCCTCAGCCATCGGCTTGAGGTGTTCGTAGCCTGCAGCAGGATCCCAGTCATCAAACATCTGCTGTAACTCATCCTGGCTGTACCACAATGTTCTAGTGGCGATATCGTCCTCTATTGTTGCCAGGCCGAACTCGGCAAGCCGTCCGGTTGCCGCCCTCCTCATAACATCCGCCTGCCAGAGCCTGTCCTGTGCCATGGCATAGCCAGCTCCGAAGGCCAGGTCCTCCTTGGTGTCTGCGAAAACGTGCGGCACTCCGTAGTCGTCTCTGATGATGGTACACCGCACTTCTGGCGGTTCCGGCGGAGGCACATACACCTCTGTACATGATAATCCTATACTTGCGATAAGAACTGTAGCTACTATTGCCAATAATACCTTTCTCAAATCACCCTCCTTTCATGTTACGCTAATTAACTGATCTGAATCGGCGTTTACCCGGGTCTCACCTCCTTTCCTTAGTTTTTTCGGGCTTCTGACCTTAGTTCGGCCGTCAATTGCGGCATAACAGTGGATTCTAATGTGGGCAAAGAGTTGACCTTGTTTCATGTCCGATAGTGGCTGTCACCTTGAGTGCTGTCAAGTCCTCCCGAGCCTCCGTTTGTATCCCGCACATACCTGTTCGTATTATAGGCTCTCTTCCCAACCTTTGTCAATCGACCTTATCCCCTGTCTGCGCTTGACACTGGTCTTCTTTCTTTGGCCACTTGAAGTGTAACACCCAAATGTTAAGATGCTGTTAAAAAAAGGCCCGCCTCGGTTTTCCTCCCCCCTGTCATTGCCAGCGAAGCGCGTAAATTCCAAATCTCAAAATCCAAATGCCCGAATGCCAAAACCATTCTGGTTTGCACTTTGGATTTTGGGCTTGATTTGACATTTGAGCTTTGTCATTTGATATTGTTTAGGATTTGGTGTTTGGCGTTCGGGATTTCGCCCGGAGCATCCTGTCCACGGCGGCTTTCGCCCTGAGTCGAATTTCCTCAGGGAGCGTTATACGGGGGCTCATCTCCTCCAGGGAACGCAGGACTTTCTCCAGGGTGATCAGCTTCATATCGGGACAGATTGCCTGCTCGGAAGCAGGGATAAACCTCTTGCCGGGATTCTCTTTTCTAAGCCGGTGAATGATACCTAGCTCTGTGCCCACAATCATCTCTTTGACCTCGTCCCGCCGCGCGTATCGGCACATCCCGCTGGTGCTGACTACTTCATCCGCTAGGGCAATGACCTCCGGCGTGCATTCCGGATGAACTACCACCTTGGCTTGAGGATAATCCCGCCTCAAGTGCTTTATCATCTCGGGCTTTATCCTGACATGGCTGGGGCAGAAACCCGGCCAGAGAATCATCTTTTTGCCCGTCCTGGCGGAGACGTAATGCCCGAGATTCTGGTCGGGGACAAACAATATCTCTTGGGCACTCAGGCTTTCTACGACCTCGACGGCGTTGGCGGAGGTGCAGCAGATATCTGATTCCGCCTTGACTTCGGCTGGAGAATTAACGTAGCAGACCACCACTGCCTGAGGATGTTCCTTTTTCTTCGCCCGCAAGCGTTCAGCGGTAATCGTGTCTGCCAGGAGGCAGCCAGAATTTATGTCAGGGAGCAAGACCACCTTATCAGGGCAGAGGATGGAGGCTGTTTCTGCCATAAACTGGACCCCGCAAAAAACGATTACATCAGCGTCGGTTCCGGCAGCATCCTGACTCAGCTCCAGAGAATCGCCAACGAAATCGGCTATATCCTGGACCTCACCCAGTTGATAGTTGTGGGCAAGGATAACAGCATTGCTTCTCTTCCTAAGGACTGAGATTCTCTCCTGTAGTTCACCATCCTTATTTTTCATTCTTGGCTATCCTCTCGGCATGAGTGTACACATTCATCCGTTCGCCCCTGACGAAGCCCACCAGGGTTACGCCAAACTCGTCAGCTAATCTCACTCCCAGGTTGGTGGGGACGGACTTGGAGATAATTAGGGGGACATTTCTTCTGGCTACCTTAAGCAGTATCTCTGAAGAGATCCTTCCGCTAGTTATTATAATGCGATCGTCCGTCGCTAGGTCATTCAAGATGCATTGGCCGAAGATCTTGTCTATAGCATTATGCCTTCCTATATCTTCATTAAATACTAAGATATCCCTTTTATCACACAGGGCAGCACTGTGGACACCACGGGTTGCCCGATAAACCTGGGAGTGATGTTGAAACTTGTTCACCAGGGCCGAGACCTCGGGAGCGGAGACTTCCGTGGTAGATGCGACTTTCCGCAAGGCTTGGGCAGCGGCGGCACTATCGAAAGAGCCTCCTTTCGCAAATCCTGAAGCCGTAATCTTCTCAGGCAAAACATTGCTGGCAACTTCTTCACTCCTTTCCGCTTCCACCCATACCATTCCCCTTAGATCATCAACCGTTACCTTCTTGACCTCGTTCTTGCTCTTGAGCAACCCCTCGGAGAAAAGAAAACCGACCGCCAAATACCTTGAATTCGCTGGGGAGCAGAGCAAGGTCACCAGCTCCCGGTTATTCAGAATAATAGTGAGAGGAGACTCTTTGGCCACTACATCCTCAAAGCTGCTGCCACCCGTTTCGGTAAGCTTCAGCACAGCCAATCTCTCTGTGTTATTATCCATTCTTCTCTATCCTTGCGTCATCTCAAGCCCGGACACGGCCACCGTGAATGGCCCTGGCAAATGTTCCCTTTCTAGAGATTATGCATTTGCCTGTCTCCCGCGGATGGCGTGACCGCTGCGGCGCTCCTGGCCAATCTGGGTGACCTCGCAGAGAACGTTCTTTCCAACGAAGATTTCTGTGCCTACCGGCAGAAAGATGATTTCGACCCCCTTGCGTGGTGGGGTTTTCGTCGAAATCGTCGGGGCCCACCTTGAACCCCAGTCTCCTGACCCGGTCGATGCTCTCCATCGCCAGCGGGCTCACCTGCCGATGAGTGTAGCAGTCAGGGTGGGCATCGCCAACGAGACCGCAGTCATCTTTAAGGACACCTTCGACCACAGTTTTCTTTCTGGTGCCCTTCTCTTCACTCTTGCAGGCCACAACTACTTCAACCATTGAGAAGTAACTCGTATTATACACGTTACTATCGCTTATTGGCCATTTGCTATATCAGCCAGAAGCAGAAGCCTAGCGCCAGGGACATCTCCCGCGCCGACATTCATGCCCTGCGACACGAAAGCGTGGACCGGAGGAACGCTGGCAGTGGAGCAGATATACATGATGAGGCCGAAGCCCAAGCTGAAAAGGTACCCCAACCCCCCGCTGAAACGAGCGCCCACGAATTCCCCCACTGGAGCCACGGCCACTACGAGGGCTGCCAGGGCCAGACCCAGGAGCAACTCTGGCCCAATCTACTTGACCATGTCTACAAAAGCATATCTGAATACATGCTTCATGCGGTGACCAACCTGCCGCGAGCCTGCCAGATACTTCTCGGGACTAGCTTGAAAGGCTTGCTGGCAATGAGGACAACAGAAGTAATACGCCTCTCCTTCGTATCCTGCAGTAGCCGCTTTCCCTACTTCGACACTCATCCCGCAGACCGGGTCGAGAGCCAGCTGCTCTTGAGGAGTCAAGGTCTGAGGTCTGACCTTGACGAGATTTCCTACCAGCCTCATGACTAAGCCCATGGCTATTACAGCCAAGAAGATGAATATGGTGAACTTCAATCCCAGGAGGCCGTAGGTCACTAGAAGGGCACTTATTGAAGTTGCCGGAGTCGCCACGAGGAAGGCTAGCACTGGTCCCAACCTCGCCCCCTTACGACGCAGGCTGACTGCCACCGGAAGTGAGCCCAAACAACAGATGGGAAGGATTGTCCCGATAAGCGTGGAATACAGGACTGGCCTTACACCCCCGCCGCCGAGCTGTCTCTCCACCCACCTTGAAGGAACAAATTCGTGAATCAGGCCGCTCAGTAGAAACCCTATCGCCAGGTAGGGCAATACCGCGATGAGATAATCCTTAAATACTATGAGATACTGGACTAGCAACGACTTGCCTCCAGTATACTGAAGCCGGGTCGGCTATATGACGGCCTATTTTCTCACTTGTAGGCCTTTACGCTAATGCTCAGAAGCTTGGCCAGTACCTGGCCTTCCTCGCCTTCCATGCAAAACTCATTGCTAGACACCACCTGCACGTTTTTAAAGCCGGCATCCTCTATCTTATTCAGGTATTCCCGCTGTTCCAAGGCCCCGCCGATACAGCACGCCCAGGCATTCAAGTCGCTCCTTATCGTATTAGGGAGCGCCCCCTCCGAGACGATGTCAGACACTGTGAGCCTTCCGCCCGGCTTCAAGACCCGGTAAGCTTCACGGAAGGCCCTGGACTTGTCCGGCGAGAGATTGATAACGCAGTTGCTGAGAACGGCATCCACAGATTTGTCCTCGACCGGGAGGCTCTCCATTTCCCCCAGACGGAACTCAACGTTGCGATAGCCATGATCCCTGGCGATCTTTCTTGCCTTATCCACCATCTCCTCCGTCATATCAACTCCGATAACCCTGCCGGTTGGGCCGACTTTACTAGCCGCCAGGAATACATCTACCCCGGCTCCCGCCCCTAGGTCCAGGACAACCTCACCCGCTTCGAGCTCTGTTATGGCGGTGGGATTACCACAGCCCAATCCCATAATGGCCTCTTCCGGAATATGTTGCAGGTCCTCTTTCAAGTATCCGATAGCCTCAGCTGGCAGCAACGAACTGGCCCCGCGACTGCAGCTTGGGCAGCAGCTCTTTTGGTCTTGCTTAGCTATCCGGGAATATCTGCCTTTCACAGCTTTTTTGATTTCCTTTCCTTTCATAATTCACCTCCTGGCACTTGCATAGTGATAGCTCCTTTATCAGAGCTTGGCAGTCAATGAGCAACCTGGCTAGTCTGGCATCCGTAAGCTTGTAGTAGATTTTCTGAGCTTGCTGCCTCTCTTTGACAATGTTGCATTCTTTAAGGGCTCTCAGGTGGTGCGAAATCAGGGACTGCTCCTTGCCCAGAGCGCCCGTGAGTTCCCCCACGCACCTTTCACCCTTAGCCAGCAGCTTAAGTATCTGAAGTCTCGTCGGTTCGCCAACACACCTCAGGAATCTCGCCTGGTCTTGAGCCATGGTCATATGAATCTCCGTTTATATAAATCATAGTTCATATACCAGAAAAAGTCAATAATTGCTGAGTTATCTGCTATCTGAGGTGGTTAATAGGCTGCGCGAAACAGGGGAAAACGAAGTTGAATGCCTAGATACTAGCCCGCTTTTTTCACCGTTCGTGCTCTTTAGGGGTGACTCTATCCCTGACCACTTCTCTGGCTTCCCTGGCACGAGCGGCTGTCTCCTCGCTTACCACTCCGCGTGCGTCCACATCGCCTTTGCCCCTATCTTGATTTCCTCTTTCTCCTCTTCTTAAACTTGCTTAGATAGTCCTCAACGGCCGATTTAAGAGCCTTCTCGGCCAGGACCGAGCAGTGCATCTTGACTGCCGGCAGACCATCTAATGCTTCAGCAACTGCCTTGTTGGAGATTTTCAGCGCCTCTTTCAGGTTTTTTCCTTTCACCATCTCAGTGACCATGGAGCTGGTGGCGATGGCGGCTCCACAGCCAAAGGTCCTGAACTTGGCATCAACGATGATGTCGTCTTTTACTTTGATGTAAAGCTCCATAATATCGCCGCAGACCGGATTCCCGACATGCCCCACACCATCAGGTTTCTCTATCTCCCCGACATTGCGGGGATTCTTGAAGTGATCCATCACCTTCTGGTTGTACTGTGACCAGATATCAGGCATCTATTCAGCCCCTATTTTTGAGTCTTGGAGAGTGGGGACATCTCTCTTAGCCTGGAGACAATTGACGGCAGAATGTCCAGGACCCGTTTTATATCTGCCTCGCTGTTTTCCCTCCCCAGGCTAAACCTGAGCGAGCCATGAGCTTGCTCCGGAGGAAGACCCAGCGCCAGAAGAACATGGGACGGTTTCAGGCTTGCCGAGCTACAGGCTGAGCCGGTGGAAGCACTGATGCCCTCTAAGTCAAGACTCAAAAGCATGGATTCCCCTTCCACAAAATCCACACTGACATTGACGTTGTTGGGCAGCCTTTTCTTGGGATGGCCGTTTAAGCGAATATGGTCAATTCGCTCCATGAGACCTTTAATGAGCTTGTCTCGAAGACCAGCCAGCCGTTCTGCTTCCCTGGCCATCTCCTGCCCGGCAAGTTCCACCGCTTTGCCCAGCCCCACGATGGCAGGAACATTTTCGGTACCGGCCCTGCGCCTCTTCTCTTGCTCTCCGCCCTGCATAAGGGAGACTAATTCCGTGCCTTTCCTGACATACAGTGCCCCCACCCCTTTAGGTCCGTAGAACTTATGCCCTGAAATGGAGAGCAAGTCCACGTTAAGTTTATCCACGTTCACGGGCATGTGCCCCACAGTCTGCACGGCATCGCTGTGAAAACAGATCTCGGCCTCGTGAGCAATTTCACCTATTTCTTCCAGGGGCTCTAGGGTGCCTACCTCATTGTTGGCATGAATGACCGAGATAAGGATGGTCTTATCGGTAATAGCCCTTTTGACATCATCGGGATCAAGCAGGCCGTATTCATCCACCGGCAGGTAGGTTATCGTGAGCCCCCTTTTCTCCAGAAATTTGCCTACCTCCATCACTGCATGGTGTTCTATCGAGGTGGTGATGATGTGATTTCCTTTGTGCTCGTTAGCATAAGCCACACCCTTCAGGGCAAAATTATCCGCTTCCGTGCCTCCGCTGGTAAAGACAATCTCCTCGCTCCGAGCGCCGATGAGTTCCGCCACCTTGGTTCTGGCTTCTTCTACGGCTCCCTTCGCTTCCTGGCCGTAAGAATAGATGCTTGAAGGGTTGCCGAAGCCGTCTGTGTAATAAGGAAGCATGGCCTTAACCACCTCGGAATGAGTTGGCGTGGTGGCAGCGTGATCCAGATATATCCTTCGCATCTAACCTTCTGCAATATCTCCGATAACAGAATCAACCCTCACGCCTTTGCCGGTCACCCAAGCAATTCCACGCTCGATATCTCCTGTTTCCCGCCCCAATTCAAGGACTACCCAGTCCTTATCTCAATTCCCATCAGCGCGACGGGTATTGGTTACTACCTTGAACTGCTGCCCGGGGTTGTGAATGATGGGCTCCTTAATCAATTCGGGTGGAAAGGTGAACTTTGCTGCTCGCTTGACCATCTTGTCCTCCTGACATCCGTCTCAAAGTCACAATTATAGCATGAGTGGAATATTGCGGGCACAAGCTTGCCATTTGAACCTTTGGCCAACCTGAGATATGATTCGCTCAGAGGTTAGACAGTTGTCAATTCCTCTCCAGATGGAAAGAGATGAAGATATTTAATACTCTAACCGGAGAAAAGGAAGATTTTCATCCTCGCAACGGAGTGGTAACCATGTATGTCTGTGGCATTACCGCTTATGACGAATGCCATATCGGGCATGCCATGACCTATATCATCTTTGACGTAATCAAGCGCTATCTGGGATTCAAGGGCTATGAAGTCAAGCATGTGCAAAACTTCACCGACGTAGATGACAAGATTATTGAGCGTGCCAACCGGTTGGGGATGCCGCCAGTGGAACTGGCCAGTAAATACACTGACCAGTACTTTGCTACTATGGACGCATTGAATGTAGGGCGGGCGGATTTCTATCCCAGGGCGACCGAGGAAATACCAAAAATCATCGAAATCATACAAGGTCTGTTCGCCAAAGGTTACGCTTACGAATTTGAGGGGAGCGTTTACTTCCGCGTCAGGAATTTCCCTGACTACGGCAAACTAAGTCACCGAAACCTGGCAGAGATGATTCGTAAGGCTGGTTACTGTGAACGAGACAAGGAATATCCGTTAGATTTCGCCTTATGGAAGGCCTCGAAGCCCGGTGAACCCTTCTGGGAGAGTCCTTGGGGGCAGGGCAGGCCAGGGTGGCACATAGAGTGCAGTGCCATGGCGTTAAAGTACCTCGGCGAGAGTATTGATATCCATGGTGGCGGGCAAGACCTCGTCTTCCCTCATCACGAGAATGAAATAGCGCAATCAGAAGCTTTTACCCAGGAGACTCCTTTTGTTCGATACTGGCTACACAATGGGTTGATGCAGCAGGATAAGCAAAAAATGAGTAAGAGCACAGGTAATCTAGTATGCATCAAGGACGTGCTGGACCGCTTTGGTTCTGATGCCATTCGCCTCTTTATCCTCAGTTCTCATTATAGAAGTCCAATTACCTATAGCGAAGAGGCCTTGGAGGCAAGCGCGAGGGGTGCAGAAAGACTACGTTGGGCACTGATCCATCGAACTCATGCAGGCGAGGGAGTTGCTGTACTCGACACGCAGCCCTTTGAGCAGAGATTCGTCGAATCCATGGACGACGATTTCAATACTGCGCAGGCAATAGCCGTCCTCTTCGAACTGACTAGAGAAATAAACCGCGGCGCTGAACAAAGTACAAACGTAACTAAGGCGCAGCATACCCTGCTGAAGCTAGCAGGTATTCTAGGTCTCACTTTAGAGGAAAAGACACGGCCCACAACCGACGTAGAAGCATTTATCAATCTCCTGGCATCCACCAGGGATGATCTGCGTCAAAATCAGCAATGGGAGCTCGCCGACAGAATTAGGAATGGATTAGCCAATTTAGGAGTAATCCTTGAAGATACGCCTCGTGGAACAAGATGGAAGTACAAGAGATAGTTATGAAAGTACGACCAAGAATCTCCATGGGGATCCCTCTCTTTTGAAGGGAGAACATGGGTGAAGATATATTCCCCCTCTATTACCTCCAGCCCACTATGAAATTGCCACAGATCCGAAGATCTTAACGGGATTTTAGCATTTAGTTGTTAGAATTCCAAAGTGACAAGGGAATAATCGAATTGGTGAGTCAAGATGCAAGGCGTTTGACCTTTGCTAGGTCGACTTTCGCCTGCCAGGGCTCGCAACAGCGAAAAGCGGGTGGGAGCAGGGCCTGGCCGGTGAAACAGGCAACCAAAAGAATCCGGAGGCCAGAAGCTAGGAAAAGAGCTAATGCTGTGGTATAGTCTATAGAGATTGGGTTGCTGGAGATAAGCGGTTGTTGATCCGTTTCTTCGGGCACGAGCGGTTGCCTTCAATGATATCGCAGCAAGCGAGGACTGAGGAGAAAGTATATTAGCGGTGAGAAGAATTGTTCTCCTGATTACAGCCAGTCTTTTGTTAATAGGGTTGGTCTTACCGGGCTGTGGTAGCGAACCAGAACCCGAGCCCGTATTGTATGTCTTCGAGGAGGGGAAGGTCCATATAGGTATAGCCGGTGAACTGACCTCCACGGCTGGCGAGATGCAGTGGGCAGGCGCCATGCTGGCACAGGAGGAAATCAACAGCAAGGGTGGGATAGACATAGGTGGTGTATCCTTTATCTTGGGATTGGTTCCCATGGAGACCGGCGAAGAAACCGTGGACCCTACTGGACTCACTGGTGTATTGAATCTTACGGCAGCGATAGACAGCGTGGACTTCATCCTTGGGGGTTTCCGGGCGGAAGCCGTTGAGGTCTATCGAGACGTGGCCATGGAGAAAGGTGTGATTTTCATCAACTGCGGTGCTGCCGCGGAGACGTTACAGCACAGCGTAGTGGACGATTACGGGGGCTACCGGTTCTGGTTTAAGGGCACGCCGTACAATGAGTATTTTTTGGGGCAGAGCGTCGTGAGGACACTGAACGCGGTGGCAATTAAGCTCAGAGAGGAGATGGGAGTAGCAGCTGATTATGGGCTGAATGCCACGATAATCGCTGACAATTTGGAATGGGCCTATGAGCAAGTGGTAGTTATCCGGGAACTGCTAGAGGGTATAAACGTGAATCTTGTTCACGCCCCATATTGGGTGGATGCAACGGGGAATACAGTAGAAATGCAGAATGTGCTGTCCTCAATAGCGGGCCTGGATCCCCAGTTTATCATCCCCGTCTTCTCTGGAAATGCTGGTGTTTTCTACGATGTACTGCGGGCATCTTATGTACACAATGCTATGTCGGTAGGCATTAACACAATGGCCCAACTTAAGAGCCCGTGGAGTGCTGGCAATTCTACCGCAGCTCCCCCTGGCGGCCCCGCTTGTGCTTATGAGGTTATAGTAGATACTTGGGCAGAGGGTGTGGAGCAGACCGAGAAGACGGCAGGTTTCCTTGACGCATTTATGACCTATTCCAACGGAGAGTATCCGCTCTATACCGCAGCTACCTACGACGCTCTTATGGTGCTGGCGGCCGCCGTCGAAGCAGTGGCGTCGTACGACGCTGAGGAAGGAACTGCCTCTGCATGGGCTGATGACATTATCCAATGGCTGGAAGACGCGGCAAATGCCCAGGTGAGCACAACCGGCTCAATCACCTACTATCCCAGTCCGGGAACCACAGCTGTTGGCAAGCCTGCCCTCACTGAGGCTCAGGTAGGCTCGTTGTATGATCTTGCTAGCTATAACCAGACATATACGTATGAGGCGAAGGACTGGACAGTGCCGGCGCATACCACTCATGACCTGGCCTACGGTCCTGGCCTCTTGACCGGCATTGGCGCCCAGTGGCAGTGGGATGCAACGGCGGGTAACTGGCAGAAGGTTGGCGTCTGGCCAATGGACTTCGGAGATGAATACGATGAGGCACTGACTGACCAGTATGGCTGCTGGAACTTTGCCTATAACGGCACGAAGCCCCTGGTGATCCCGGAGAATATAATCGACCACCACAAGCCATAGAGCATTGGGAGCTGCCACATAGATTGTCACCTTTCGCTCACCATCACATGCCCATCGTATCTTTGAGAGGCTGACGAGGTCGGCCGCGGATATCGCCGAGATTGTCACACACCTTTCAGGTGCTCGCAATGGCAAAAAGGTGAGGTTCACACAATGACTAGACGGCTGGGAATGACCGGAACCTCAGGTGGCTAGACATTGCTTGCCAGCAGAGGTATACTAGCTGGCACGTTTTCAAAGCCACCGGTGATTGGATGCTCAGGATAGACCAACCAAGAGGAGAAAATCCCGAATACTCAATACGAAATGGTAGACAATGTTGAGGCCCAGAACTGCTATGCTCAGAACAAGAAGGTTCTGAATCTTGGAATCTGTTTAGGATTTAGATAGTGGGAGTCGGCATTATGGATGAGATTGTCATTTCCCGTGCCATTGTTGAAAGCTACATGAAGGATTTCATGGAGGCGATGGAGGTGGATGTTGCTGTAGCTGGGGCAGGGCCGTCCGGGCTTGTCACTGCGTACTACCTGGCTAAACAGGGAGTAAAAGTGGTGGTAGTTGAAAAGCAGCTCCGCGTTGGGGGCGGAATGGCTGGGGGAGGGATGATGTTTAACCGCATTGTCCTTCAAAAAGAGGGCAAAAGAATATTGGATGAGTTTGGAGTGTCAACTAAAGAATATGGAAAGGGGTACTATGTTGCTGATTCGCTGGAGACCATTTCCACTGTCTGCTCAGGGGCGATAAAGGCCGGCGCTAAGGTTTTTAATTTAATTAGCGTTGAAGACGTGATGATTCGGGAGGGTGACAGGATAACCGGCCTCGTTTTGAACTGGAGCGCTGTCTCCTGGTCGAAGCTGCACGTAGACCCCTTAACTGTAAGATGTAAAATAGCTGTAGATGCCACCGGGCATGATGCTGAGATCTGCCGTCTGGTAGTAGAGAAGATAGGGCCGAAGTTAAGGACGAAGACAGGAGGAGTGATCGGGGAGAAGTCCATGTGGGCTGAGAGAGGTGAGAGGGAGATATTGGAAAACACCAGGGAAGTGTATCCCGGCTTACTGGTGGCCGGCATGGCAGCAAACGCCGTTTTTGGCTCCCCGAGGATGGGGGCAATTTTTGGCGGCATGCTCTTGTCCGGTAAAAAGGCTGCTGGTGCAGCTACGAAATTGCTTAAGCAAAGTTGAGACTGCTGAGTCAAAGCGATTCCAATTGTCACATTGAACGATAGTGAAGGCTCTCTAGGTTTTTCGCTTCGGTCAGAATGACAAGAGTGACTGCGAGAATTGTTATGGCCAAGACGGTAGCTGAAATCAACGAGAAAATCAGAAAAGGTAAGGCTGTGGTGGTGACTGCTGAGGAAGTGATAAGCATCGGTGAAGAAAAAGGCGTAAGCAGGGCGGCCCAGGAAATTGATGTAGTCACCACCGGTACCTTCAGCCCCATGTGTGGATCTGGTGCCTTTCTCAATGTTGGACATTCCAGGCCAAGGATAAAACTGGGCGGCGGCAAGGTTTACCTCAATGATGTCCCGGTCTATACGGGAATAGCTGCTGTGGATATCTTCGTCGGGGCGACTGCGCTTCCCGATGATGACCCCAGGAACAAGTTCTATCCCGGTGAGTTCAGTTATGGCGGCGGATATGTAATACAGGAACTGGTGGCCGGAAAAGACGTAAGGCTTACCGCCACCGCTTTTGGAACGGACTGCTACCCTCGGAAAAAGCTGGATACCCTGATTAACATCAGGGACATCAATGAGGCAATCCTATTCAATGCCAGAAATGCCTATCAGAACTATAATGTGGCGGTGAACCTATCGGATAAGGTTATCTATACCTATATGGGAGTGCTTAAGCCGAATTTGGGAAACGCTCATTACTCTACTGCGGGGCAGCTCTCACCGTTGTTCAATGACCCTTACTATAAAACCGTCGGGGTTGGGACGAAGATTTTCCTGGGCGGCGGTGTAGGTTATGTGGCCTGGCATGGTACGCAGCATAATCCCACTGCGCTCAGGGGGGATAATGGTGTGCCGCGGGAGGGGGCAGGGACACTGGCCGTCATCGGCGACTTGAAGCAGATGAATCCTGAATGGCTGGTGGGGACAAGTATGCTTGGCTATGGCTGCACATTGACCGTAGGCATAGGTATCCCAATACCCATACTCTCCGAGGAGATTCTCCGCTATACGATGGTAAGAGATGCTGACATTCTGGCTCCCATCGTGGATTACTCCGATGCTTATCCCCAACTCAAGCCAGATATATTGGGAGAAGTCAGCTACGCTGAACTCAGAAGCGGTCGCATAAAGGTTCAGGGCAGGGATGTGCCGACGGGTTCTCTATCTAGCTATCCCAAGGCAGTAGAAATTGCCAGCATCTTGAAAAAATGGATAGAAGAGGGGGAGTTTTTGCTCACTGAGCCCGCGGCTCCACTGCCCGGAGTGGAATCGGGCATAACCTTTAAGCCGCTTAAGGAAAGACCAATATCCAGTGACAAATAACAAAGCTCAAATGACAAAGAGGAGTGATTTTGGCATTTAGGCATTTGGACTTCATCTGTAATTTGGATTTTGGCATTTGGATTTATTTGGAGTTCAGGGTTCTATAGAGATGGATGTCTCCCGAAGGATAGTGCTTCACTTCCCGCCCAATGTGACGGGGGAGCCGGTCGTTTACCGACTGGTTAAGGACTTCGATCTCACCTTCAATATCATTAAGGCTTCTATATCGCCAGGACAAGAGGGTCTGCTGGTCATGGAGCTAAGCGGTGAACAGAAAAACTATGACAAAGGCATCAAATATCTCACTGAGACCGGAATACAAATACAGTCCTTGAGCCAGGATGTCGTCCGTGATGAATCCAAGTGCACTCATTGTGGAGCCTGCGTCACAATTTGCCCCGCCGAGGCTTTTTCTCTGGAGCCATCAACTAGGAAAGTGCTCTTCGACCATAACAAATGTATTGTCTGCGGACTGTGTGTCAAGGCTTGTCCTCCTCGGGCGATGATAATGTATTTCTGATCACGGGATTACCTCGGCTGACTTCCTAAGCCTCGCAACGACAAGGGGGAGAAGATTGCTTCGTCCTGGTGAAGCGAGACTCGCGATGATTAACAAGGGGCAGGCGAAGTGAAGGGGAATCGTCCATGAATGAGCCACGTTTCTACCGCCATTGGATTAAGGACAGCGATCTGGTCTCTTTTGAGTTATCGGTAAAACAAACAGACTTATACATCCGGTCCCGACGTAATCTGAAGGGCAAAGCCCTTGATTCCGTGCTAAAGCACCGCGGGTCTCTAGAGTCATATATTGCGCGTCATCCTCTTTTCCTGACGACATTGGACTCTTATCAGGCTGAAGCCCAAGCCCCGGCCATCGTCAAAGAAATGGCCAGGGCATCCCAGCTAACAGGTGTCGGTCCTATGGCGGCCGTAGCTGGCGCCATTGCTGAAGCAGTAGGCAGAGATTTGCTAGCTTTCTCGCCGGAGATAATTGTGGAGAATGGCGGCGATATTTTTGTGAAAATATCCAGGAAGAGACTGGTGGGGATCTATGCGGGGCGATCTGCCTTTACCAGAAAGATTGCGCTGGAAATTACACCCCGAGAGACGCCGCTGGGCATATGTACATCTTCTGGAGCCGTAGGACATTCTCTAAGCCTGGGCAGTGCCGACGCCGTTATTGTCCTCTCACCCTCGGTAGCGCTGGCTGATGCCGCAGCCACAGCCCTATGCAATATAATTGAGGATCCGAATAACATTTCTAAGGCGATTGAAAAAGCCCAGACTATCGGGGGGTTACACGGCCTGGTTGTTATAGCAGGCGACAAAATGGGTGTCTGGGGTAAGGTGAGGCTTGTGCCCCTTGGTTGAACCGGCCATGAAGGTTCTGTGATGGCTGCCGGGGCTCTTCTATTCTGGGATTGAACTTCACTTAGACACCCAAAAAGCCGCAACACTTCTGGGTTAGTTTAGTCCTTTCTTTTTTGCCACGAGCAGTGATAAAGTTTTAGGCAATGAGAAAATCGCCTGACCTCCGTGTGCAGTTAGCCCCTCGACATTCCCGGGGACTAATGCTGTCCAATCCTGTGATGATAGCCTCCGGCATGGCTGGCTACGCCATAGAGTATGCTGAGATTGTTGATATTCAAAAGGTAGGTGCCGTCGTCTGCAAAGGGACGACCCTTATGCCAAAAGAAGGCAACACTCAACCACGACTGGTGGAGACTGCTGACGGTCTGCTTAATTCGATAGGCTTGGAGAATATCGGTGTTGATGCCTTGATTAGAGAAAAAGCGCCTATATGGGCAGGGTGGCAGGTGCCGGTCATCGTTAACGTCGCCGGGGAAACAATAGACGAATACGTGGCTGTAAGTCGGAGGTTGGAAGGCGTGACCGGGATAAGTGGCATTGAGCTAAACATTAGCTGCCCCAATGTTTCCGCAGGCGGCATAGAATTTGGCGTTGACCCCAAGCTTGCCGCTGGGGTGACTTCAGCAGTCAAAGCTGCTAGCAGTTTACCGATTATCGTCAAATTGAGTCCCAATGTAACCGACATTAGAGAAATCGCTTTGGCCGTAGAAGAAGCGGGAGCCGATGCCATATCCCTGATTAACACATTGAGGGGCATGGCAATCGATGTAGACCAAAGAAGGGCCTGCCTGGGAAATATTGCCGGCGGAGTTTCTGGTCCTGTTATCAAGCCTGTGGCTCTTCATATGGTCTTCGAGACAGCCAGGGTGGTCCGTATTCCGGTAATAGGATGCGGCGGTGTTGCTTCTGCCCAGGATGCCCTGGAGTTCATCATGGCTGGAGCCACTGCTGTGCAGATTGGTACAGCCTGCCTGACCACTCCTGACATCTGCCTTGCTGTACTGGAGGGCATAAAGCATTTCATGCTGGACAGAGGGGTGGAAAATCTCACTGATCTCATTGGGGTTGCCCAGCACTCAGGGCGCTGAGTGCTCGGCTCTTTCCTTCTGGATGAAGTGGATGATGTCCTCTGTGGAAGTGCCCGGGCCAAAGACAGCTTTTATGCCCATTTGTTGTAAGACGGGGATATCGTCCTCGGGTATTATGCCGCCAGCAATCACCAGGGCATCTTCTCTGCCTTTATTCCTTAGTCCTTGTATGATTAATGGAAAGAGCTCTAAATGAGCTCCCGACAGGATGCTCAACCCAATAACATCTACATCCTCCTGGATGGCTGCCTCGACAATCATCTCGGGAGTCTGTCGGATGCCAGTATAGATTACCTCCATGCCGGCATCCCGCAAAGCTCTGGCTACCACTTTGGCACCTCGGTCATGCCCGTCTAAACCAGGCTTGGCTAGCAGAACACGAATCCTACCTTTGTTCATAGGCCGCTCCTTCTAGTCTTTCTGACAAAGCTCAACAAGCACCCCTCGAATCGACTTGGGGTGAATGAAAGCTACCATGCCCTCTAAGCCGGGGCGGGACTTCTTATCAATCAATTCAATTCCTCTTCCAGAGAGACAATTGAGCTCCTTAGCCACATCGTCAACTTCAAATGTTATATGGTGAAGGCCTTCGCCTCTTTTCTCCAGGACCTTGGCCATGTTGCTGTCGGGAAGCGGTTCTAGAAGTTCCAGATTGGCACCCTGGCCCAAGGAAAGGATGGCTGCTTTTACGCCTCGCTCCGGGAGGGTTTCAATCTTGTCAACCTCAGCATCGAAACAATCCTTATAAAGCTTTATCGCTTCATCGACATTGCTGACTAAGATACCGATGTGGTCAACTCTTTTGACCATTTCACCTCCTTTAAAGCCACTACATAGATCTTGAAGGCTTCTTCTCAGAAAACCAGGAATTCCTTCTGGGTGGAGAAAATCTTGCGCAGTACGTTGCATATTTCCCCTAGTGTGGCGTAAGCTTCCACACATTCAAGAAAGGCGGGCATGGTATTATCCGCACTTCGGGCGACACCTTCCAATCGCCTAAGCGCCCGGCTGACATTATCGTCATCCCTTTCTTTCCTGACCTGGGCAGTTCTCTCTCTTTGTCTCTTTTCCACCTCTGGTTTGACTCGAAGCAGGCCTGTTATCTTAGGATAGGGAGAGACGAACTTGTTTACCCCCACTACGGTGCGTTTTCCACTTTCAATTTCCTTCTGATAGCGGTAAGACGAGTCCTGGATTTCTCTCTGTTGGTATCCTTGCTCTATGGCAGCCACGGCACCACCCAGGTTATCAATTTTGGCGATATACTCCCTGGCTTCCTCTTCCAGGCTGTTGGTGAGATGCTCTATATAGTAGGAACCACCAAGAGGATCAACGACATTGGTGATGTCACCCTCGTAACCCAGTATTTGCTGAGTCCGTACAGCTATGGTCACTGCTTCTTCAGAAGGTGGAGCGTAGGCTTCGTCGAAAGAGTTAGTGTGCAGTGACTGAGTACCTCCCAAGATTGCCGCCAGGGCCTCTAAAGCTGTGCGCACAATATTATTATGCGGCTGCTGTGCGCTGAGGCTGCATCCCGCAGTTTGAGTGTGGAAGCGGAGCATCCAGGAGCGCGAATTCTTAGCGCCAAACCTCTCTCTCATGATATTCGCCCAGAGGCGTCGTGTTGCTCTAAACTTGGCAATTTCCTCAAGAAAGTTGATGTGGCTGTTGAAGAAAAATGATAGCCTGGGAGCGAATGCGTCTACGTCAAGCCCGGCATCAATAGCTGCCTGAACATAGGCAATACCGTTAGCTAGGGTGAAACCAATTTCTTGAGCCGCGTTGGAGCCGGCTTCTCGTATATGATATCCACTGATGCTGATAGTGTTCCAGCGAGGGACATGCTTGGCGCAATAGGCAAATATATCAGTAGCTAGCCTCATGGAAGGGTGGGGCGGGAAGATGTGGGTGCCCCGGGCGATGTACTCCTTAAGTATGTCGTTCTGAGTAGTGCCGTTTAACTCAGAGGGCTCAATTCCCTGCTTTTTCCCCAGGGCGATATACATGGCCAGGAGAATTGGCGCAGTGGCATTTATAGTCATAGAAGTGCTTACCTTATCCAGAGGTATATCTTGGAGAAGAACCTCCATATCTCGTAGGCTGTCTATGGCAACACCAACCTTGCCCACCTCGCCTCTAGCTAAGCGGTGGTCAGAGTCATAGCCAATTTGTGTTGGCAGGTCGAAGGCTACGCTCAAGCCAGTCTGCCCCTGTTCCAGGAGATAGCGGTACCTCTTGTTAGTTTCCTCAGCAGTGCCGAAGCCGGAGTACTGGCGTATTGTCCATATTCTGCCGCGATACATGTTCGGCTGGACACCCCGGGCAAAGGGATACTCTCCGGGGTGGCCTAAATCTCGAACATAATCAAAATCTGGCAGGTCCTCCGGTGTGTAGACAGTGTCGATCTCCATACCGGAACTGGTTCCAAACTTCTCCTGACGCTCGGCGGAACGCTTTAAAGCCGAAGCCAACGTAACTTCATGCCATTCTTGCTTAGTTTTGCTCGCCATAGCTACCCCCTAAGTTAAGAAAGTTCGCCCAATGGAGTCTTTCGGATCCAGCTATTACCGTTTGTCATTGCCAGCACCTCAAAGGTGCGTGGCAATCCCCTGCCTCACTCAGATTGCTTCAGCACTATCGTGCCTCGCAATGACAGAATGATGGCTCATCCTGAGCCCTGCAAAGGGCTCAGGATGGTGTCAAGAGATTTTTCGTCGTCCAACTTCATCTGGACTTCCAGAGTGACATTACTAAGCACTCTTGCTATGGGCTATTAACACGGATTGTGTCATACTATTTACCTTTCTCTGACCCGCTAGCCTTGCCGAAAAGGGGAGCCAGTATATCCATGGGCAAAGGAAACAGAATGACGTTGCTTCTCTCTGTGGCAATGCCTGACAATGTCTGCAAATAGCGAAGCTGGAGAGCCGACGGCTGACTAGAAATAACTCTGGCAGCGTCGGCTAGTTTCTCTGCCGCCTGGGCTTCACCCTCGGCATGAACCACCTTGGCCCTCCTCTCTCGCTCAGCCTCAGCTTGGGCTGCCATCGCCCTCTGCATCGTTTGCGGCAGTTGCACATCCTTAACCTCTACCATGCTCACTTTTATACCCCAGGGATTGGTGCCTTCATCAACCACCCCCTGTATCTTTTCATTGAGCCTGTCACGCTGGCCTAATAACTCATCCAACGTAGATTGTCCGACAACATTTCTCAAGGTGGTGGCTGCAAGCAGCGAGGTTGCCTTGATGTAATCCAGCACCTTTAGAATAGCATCTCCCGCATCGACCACCCGGAAGTAGATTACGGCGTCAACCCTGACAGTAACATTGTCCACGGTGATGCACTCTTGCTGGGGAACGTCCATGGTGATTACCCGAAGGTCGATTTTCCGAATATTTTCAACGAAAGGTATAATCAAGACCAGGCCTGGTCCTCTAAGGCCCACGAATCTACCCAGTCGGAAAACGCCCCCTCTTTCATACTCCCGAACGACTTTCAGAGCTGCCGACAGAAGTATTACTACTACTACTGCGATAACAACATAAATAAATACGTTCATTTTTCCTCCTTTTCTTTGGGTTTTTGGGTCACCCAGAGTTTCAATCCTTCTACTTTTGTTATTATCACCTCCTCTCCCGCTTCTATTTTGCCACCTTCAGCTATAGCAGTCCATAATTCTCCTTGAGCCAGAACCGTGCCCTTGGGATTGATGGTCGTCTGCACCACAGCTTCCTTACCTATCATCTCCTCTACACCAGCGGAGAGTTTTCGTCTCTGGCCTTTTGCGATGGCATAGATGACGAAAATGATAAAAGCGACGGCAAAAACTATGGCTGTGATAATTGGGCCAGTCATTTCGAAATCCATGAAATCCATAAATGTCACCTGCCTATTTCTTTGATTTCTTTGTCACCCATAATTTCAACTCTTCCACTTTGGTTATTATTACTTCTTCACCTGGTGCTACTCTGCCGCCCTCCGATGCCGCCGTCCACAGTTCTCCCTGGGTGAGAACTGTGCCTGTTGGGTCAAGGGGTGTTTTGGCTGTGGCCGTTTTCCCAATCATTCCCTCAGCCCCGGTAGCCTTGCGTCGCCTTTGTCCGCGGATAATGGCGCCGACGACAAAGATAGCGAAAGCGGCGACGCCTACTGTAACCCCGGCAATTAGTCCGCCACTTACCTGTATCCCCGGGCTGTGGCTAAATAATATCAATGAGCCTATAACCAGCGAAGCTATGCCTCCGGCAGTCAATAGCCCAAAACTAGTGGTGAAGTACTCGGCGATAAAAAGTCCCACGGCAAGCAGAAGAAGTGCTATGCCTCCCCAGTAAGCATTAAGCACCCCCAGAGAGTAAAAAGCTAGAAATAAGCTGATGCCCCCAGCGACCCCAGGGAAGACCATCCCCGGGTTGGAAATCTCGGTAATTAACCCTATGGTAGCCAGGGTAAAGAGTATATAGGCAATATTGGGGTCGCTGATGGTCTGCAGGAATTTTTCAACGGCATTCATTTCGTTTCTGGTTGAACCATAGTTCGTAGTATCAATGATGACTTCTCGCCCACCGGCGAAGGTGACATGCCAGCCATTGATTTGGGAAATCAGGCTTTCCAAACTGTCAGCTCGCAGGTCGATAAGGTTATTCTCCAGCGCATCAACATCGGTGAATGATTTGCTTTCTGTAACTGCCAGCTCGGCCTCTTCCATATTGCGGCCGCGTTCTCCAGCTATAGTCCTCATCCACTTAGCCGAGAACTCGACTATTTTTTTCATCTGGTCTTCTGGTATTTCCTCCCCTCCCGCAGATACGGGATGGGCAGCGCCGATAGTTGTGCCCGGCGTCATCACCGCTATATGAGCGGATAAAGTAATGAAGGTTCCCGCTGAGGCAGCCCAGGCACCTTTGGGTGAGACGTAAACCACGATGGGTACGTTTGCGTTCATGATCTTCTGGACTATCTTCTCGGTTGAGTCCAGGAGCCCGCCGGGCGTGTTCAGCTCAATTATACAGACAGTAGCGCCATGCTCCTCTGCCTGGCTGATCCCCCGATCAATATAGTCGGCTATCACAGGCACAATGGTGCCATCTACAGTAAGGATCTCCACAGTAGCAGGGCTGGCGGCGGCCAGCAGGCTGCCTCCCAAACCCACAACTAGGGGCATCACAAGCCAAGCAATAAAGAATACCCTGAGTCCGGCTCTAAACATCTTACTTTACCCCATGTTAATTATAAACTAAGCAAGGCAAAGCGACAAAACTTCAGATCCGTCATTGAAGCTATGAACAGCTTAGTGTAGAATACCACGAGTATGAAGAACCGAAAATCTAAGGGAATGCGAGACTTGCTTCCCGAGGACATGTTGCGCTTTCGTCGTATTGAAGATACCTTCCGGATTTATTGTCGTGACTGGGGCTACCAGGAGGTGAGGACGCCAACCTTGGAGTATCTCTACTTGTTTACAGCTACGGGAACACTCACTCCGGGCATGTTGAGCAAGGTATATTCTTTTCTTGATTGGGATGGCTGGAGTGGTGAGCGTGTCGTCCTGAGGCCGGATGGCACTATTCCTGTAGCCAGGCTCTACATTGACAATCCGAGTGGACAAGAGTTAGCCAGGCTTTTCTATGTGACTAATATCTTCGCTTTTGAGGGGACCGGGAAAGAAAACAGAGAGCGATGGCAATGCGGTGCAGAGTTTTTCGGTGGTACCAAATTTGCTGCGGATGTGGAGATAATTCTGTTGGCTGAAGAGGTTATCCGCAGACTTGGCATCAGTGGTGTTGGGCTGAAACTGTCTCATGCCGCCCTGGTGAAGGCATTGCTCAAAGAGCTTAAGCTCAGCCCCTCTGAGGAAGCTAAGATGACGGACCGCCTTTTGGAAGGAGATTGGCAGACATTGACCAAGGCGAAATCCACTAGTCCCGAAATCGACAGGCTCATGGCTGCATTATTGGGCCTCAAGGGGAAATCGAGCAGCTTTCTACAAAATGTAAAAGCTTCATTTCCCAGAGCTTCGCGGGACTTCAAGTTCAGCCTGGAGGACTTTCTAAGCATTACCACATTGCTGGATAACGTGGGTTGCAGCTACGAAATCGATATCGCAGCCATGCATGGTTTTGAGTACTATACTGGGATCTGTTTTCAGTTCGTGGCTGGTGGGGAGAAGATAGGTGGTGGAGGGAGATATGATAGGCTTGTGCCTCTTATGAATGGAGAAAACGTCCCCGCCTGCGGATTTGCCCTGTATGTGGACCCTATGATGCGACTACTGCCACCGGAGAAGGAGAAAAAGGCCAAGTCTGGGATCTTAGTAAAAGGGACGGAATGGACTCCGGAAATAGTGAGGGCCTGCTTTACTGTGGCGGAGTCGCTTCGTGGCGCCGGACACGCAGCAGAGCTCGATTTCACAGGTCGGGCAGAATCTGGTTATGAATGGGTCGTCACAGTTTCAGGGAAAGAATCCTCTCGGTTTGTGCTCAAGGGTTGCCTACAAAAGCGGCGGCGAGAGGTATCTTCAGTGGCCGAGATTCTTGAGGTGGTAACTAAGAGATGAGGGATTACCAAGCTGGCCACATCAAATTTGCCCTCCCTAAAGGCAGGTTTCTGTCAGCGACCGCTAGCTTGTCTGCTGGGATAGGTCTGGGATTTGAGGGCTATGGCGACAAAACAAAGCGATATCGCCTGCGCTCGGCAAGCTTTTCCAACCTTGCCGCCAAAATACTTCAGGAGAAAGATATTCCCATTCAGGTAGCTGTTGGGAATTACGACCTTGGTATTTGTGGTTCGGATTGGATTGAGGAATACCTCGTGAAATATCCCACAGGAACTCTGGCAAAGATAGCGAGTATGAATTACGGCGAAGGCGATATACACGTGGTTGCCAGTGCTGAGGCGGGGATAGCTGGTCTCGATGAGCTATCAGCCCGGAAAAATGATTGTCGTATAGTGAGTGAGTATCCTAACCTGTCTGAAGCTTTTGCCTTAAATCTCAGGATGAGGAGGTTCAGGATTTTCCCCGTGTGGGGTGCTGCTGAAGCTTATCCCCCGGAAGACGCGGACCTGGCAGTGCTCTGGGCAAAAAGCAGGGCGCAAATAACAGATCAAGGCCTGATTCCCCTCGATAAGTTACTCTCTGTTACAGCCTATCTGATAGCCAATCGCGAAAGCCTGGAGAGCAAGGATTTGAGCCAAATATTGACATGTTTTGACTCCAGGCTTAGTGCTGATCTGTCCGCCAAGGCTTGGCAGGTGGGGCCACAGACATCAATAGGAAAAATGGAAAATGAGCTTGATACCTCTCAGGAATTGAAGAGACTTCGCCGATTGAAGCCGTCAAAGGAAATTAACCTAGCTTTGCCTGATGGGCACCAGCAGGCGCCTGCTTCGCAGTTTCTGAAGCGATCCGGGTTGGCACTTCGGGGGTATTCTGAGGAGGCAGTGAGCCGCCGCCCCTGTGCTGATTTGGACTGGCTGGGCATTAAGGTAATCAGACCACAGGACATGCCTCTGCAGGTGGCCAATAGCAATTTCGACTTAGCCATAACCGGTGAGGACTGGCTACGGGAACACCTCTGTCGTTTCCCTTCAAGCCCGGTGAAGAAGCTGCTTGCTCTGGGCTTTGGGACCGTTAAGATTGTGGCCGCCGTCAGCCAGGAAATGCCTGTGGATACCATTGACGAATTGAGGGCACTTGTTCAGAGCGGTGAGTTTGCTCCTCTAACAGTAGCCTCGGAATATATCCATATTGCTGACCAGTACATCCGAGAAAATCGCATCAACCCGTACAAGCTGATCCCAACCTGGGGGGCAAGTGAGGCTTTTCTACCCGAGGACGCCGATATGCTTGTTGATAATGTCCAGACGGGGAAGACCCTCGAGCGGCACAAATTGAGGATTCTCGATGTGCTCTTTCAATCCTCGGCTTGTCTGATTGCTAACAAAGGTAGTCTGGCATCTTCCAACAAAAAAGAGAAAATCAAGTTCCTGACGCAGAAACTGCAAGCGCATCTCAGGTAGATAAGAAATCAAAATGCAAACGGTAGAAATACAGAGCAAAAATAGAAATTTGCATTTTAATTTGTCATTTTGATTCTTGAATTTTGACTTTCGGTTTTGGTTAGTATGAAAAGGGTCAAAGGATTTGACAAAGCCAGACAATTACTGGCCAGGGAGAATTTCTGGGAGTCTTTCACTACCCCACCACGGCTGCGGTCTCAAATAAAGCAGTTCTTTGGTGAAGGACTTTCGGTAGAAGAAGCGGTAGAGCGTATCATCGGTGAGGTTCGGAGCAGAGGGGATGAAGCTCTCTTTGATTACACCAGGAAACTGGACGGGGTACGGCTTGATTCGCTAGAAGCAGATAGACGGGAAATTGTAGCTGCTTATGGCATGACAGCTAGGGAAGTCATCTCGGCCCTTGAGTTCGCAGCCAGAAGAATACGGGACTTCCATCTTGCCTGTGGACACAAAGCTGGCCTGATTCCTATCGACAAGCGCTTAAAGCGGCAGGTTCTGCCTTTACAAAGGGTGGGACTTTATGTGCCTGGCGGCACTGCTGCCTATCCATCTACAGTGCTGATGATGGTTATACCAGCTAGAGTAGCGGGTGTTGAAGAAATCATTATGGTTTCACCGCCCGGTAAGGATGGCCGGATTCCTGCCCCCACATTGATCGCCGCCGACATTGCTAAGGTCAACCGCATCTTTAAGCTTGGCGGTGCCCAGGCTATTGCGGCGCTGGCCTATGGTACTGAGTCAATGCCCAGAGTGGACAAAATCTGTGGCCCCGGGAACATCTTTGTGACCGTAGCCAAGAGGATGGTTTATGGCATAGTGGATATAGACGGGCTGGAGGGGCCCAGCGAGATAGTGATTGTGGCCGATGAGAAGGCTAACCCGGCCTTTTGCGCTGCCGACCTGTTGGCTCAGGCTGAGCACGACCCTCTGGCTTCAGCAATCTTGATCACCACTTCAAAGGATCTGGCTGACCGGGTAGACGAAGAGATTGAGATACAATTGAGGAAATTAACGCGGTGTTCTACTATTAAGAAAGCTATTGATGCCGGAATGCTGGTGCTTGTTGACAGTATGAGTCAGGCAGTGGAGTTGGTCAATCTCTTCGCTCCTGAGCATCTCTCCATCATGACGTCCAATGCATCAGGTTTGGTCCGCAAGATTCGCAATGCCGGCTGTATTTTCATAGGCGGAAACTCGCCCGTTGCCCTTGGGGATTATGTTGCCGGCCCCAGCCATGTCTTGCCCACCGGAGGCAGCGCTCGTTTTGGTTCTGCTCTGGGCGTCGCTGACTTCCTGAAGATTAACAATATTGTCGCCTTGGATAAGGTGTCCATGCGACAACTGAGCCGCACCGCTATGGTGATAGCTAAAGCTGAAGGCCTTG
>Ga0209427_10001110_pt1 | contig 30624 bp, 20 predicted proteins | sample DeeMarSWOR136_30_FD_187465 | JGI IMG/M metagenome (GOLD analysis project Ga0209427, IMG submission 187465) | Marine sediment microbial communities from White Oak River estuary, North Carolina - WOR-1-36_30 (SPAdes) (version 2) | ecosystem: Environmental > Aquatic > Marine > Intertidal zone >...
CCATCATCCATAACTCGTCCCGTCCATAGTCGCTACTTATGTTATCGGATGTATCGCCCAAAAGACTAAAATGTCAGGCTAAACACGTACAAGGTTAGAGTATCAGCAACTTGCCGGACGCCAAAGTCACCAAAGCGGCTTTTCCGAAAGAAGATTCAACCCTAAGCACTTTACTGATAACAACTTATATTACATCAACGTCGTGAATTTCCCACGATGCTGCAACATGAATGGCTTTTCGTACTACCTTGATATTAAAAGACTTGGGTCAATTCCTGTTGTTGGGTCTCGGCGGAGACCTCGTCTCGACGAAAGAATGCCTCCGCACGCCAGTAATATCTACACCTTCAGCCAGCTACTGCTCCCATACGGCATGTGAGGCACACATGCTCTCGCCACTGCTCCTATCGCAGCGCCGCTGCACCAGTTAACTCAAGTCAACCACCGCTTAATGACCTGATTCACTTCAAAAAATGGCAAACAGAAAAAATTTGTAAATAATCCAACAAAACACTTGACTTTGTTTAACATAATGCTAAACTTGGCAATATGTTAATTTTTCATATAACAAACGTCTTATATTCGACCCCAGCGTGTGCTATGCTTATCGGAGAGCACCCGTCCGTACAGAGCGGGACCAAGAGCAAAAAAGTCTGCCAATTCCACGCAATCAGGCCGGAATATAGAACAAAGCGGACAATGATGAGCGCGAAGCGGTGTCAGAAACGTCTGGGGACTCCGAAGCCACCGCTGAGAACAACTAAGTGGGTTCTTGACACTCGCGGGTACTGTAAGAGCAAGGGCTGCTGGTCGACTTCTCAAGAGGCAGCGAGGGAGGACTAACGATGAAAGAGATTCACACGAACGTTTCGCAAAGGACCCTGAAAATCCGGAAGGAGTATCGCGCCAGAATAGAGTTGCTGCGTAACAGGCTTGGCCTGCTTAGTGGAGAGGATAGGCTCCTAATGACAATGTACCTTGAGAGGGAGAATAGCTTTCGCCAGATTGCTCGGCTGGCCGGTGTCAGCGACACAGTTATCGCCCGAAGAATAAACAAGCTAACGAAACGACTCCTGGACGGTGAATATATCAGTTGCCTGCGGAACCATAATAAATTCGGCAAAACTGATATGTCCATCGCGAAAGACTATTTCCTCATGGGCCTGTCGATCAAAAAGATCGCCGCAAAACGGCACTTGACCTATTATCGCGCTCGAGAAACCATTAAGAAAATCCGACAGACTCTTACAACAATGCAGCCAGATTCCGTACAGGACACCAATCAAGCTGAGCAAGCATCCGCCAGATTCAACTAAAGGAAGACAGATTATGCCGACATACAGCATTTCAAAAACTGTCCGCTGGCAGGGACATATTACCGACAAGGGCGCGGAGGTGATGAGGATGTTCGGTCTGACGGTTGACAGACTCACTGAAGGACGCACCGCCAATAGCTGTCGGTTGGAAATCAAGGATGGTGACATCGTATACATCACAGGCCCATCAGGAGCCGGCAAGAGCATGCTGCTAAAAGAATTGGAAAAATCCATCCCCGCTTCGGACAGAGTAAATCTCGCTCGAATAAAACTGCCGGGTGACAAGACTTTAGTCGATTGTATCGACGCCGATTCCCTGACGAGCCTCAAAATCCTTAGCACTGCAGGGCTAAACGACGTCTTTTGTGTTCTTAACCAGCCGAAGAATCTCAGTGACGGTCAGAAATACCGCTTCCGGCTGGCGATGGCACTATCAGCGCAAAAGAATTTTGTCTTTGCGGACGAATTCTGCTCCAACCTTGACCGCATTACCGCTGCAGTGATTGCATACAACGTACACAGGTTCGCCAAGCGAACCGGCGTAACATTTATCCTGGCGTCAAGTCACGATGATATCTTGTTCGACCTGGCACCAGATGTTCTGATCATCAAAGAATTGTCCGGCAGGACAGAGGTCATTTATCGAGGCTGATTTAAGCATCATGATTGTGGGCTCGTGAATCGGATCGGTGAGAGAAATATGGCGAGATGCTGCACCGTTACTAATAGATTGCATATCGTACCTGGCAAGCTCAATGACTACAAAGAGCTTGCATGCTATCACTACCGTAGCAGCCATCTCGGACCCTTCACAGCGATCTTTGCCCTACATGCTGACTCTACATGGGCCGCACGATTAGGCACAAAGACCATCGGTGTCATCGTCTATGCAACACCAACTCCGGGCCTGGAGCTCAGAAACATTGCCACAGGCAATATATTCACAGGTCTTGACAAGTCCACCCAGTTGGCACTTCTCAACAAGAACATCCGGCGTATCAGCAGGGTTATTATCGAGCCGAGATTTCGTGGACTGGGCTTAGCAACCCGATTGGTGCGTGGGACGATGTCGCAAATGCATGTCCCCATTATCGAGGCTATGGCGGTAATGGGCCTGGTCAATCCGTTCTTTGAAAAGGCCGGGATGACGGCTTACAAAGCAAGGACGCCCGCCCGATGCACACAACTTATTGAGGCGCTTAGTACGGTCGGAATAGAAAAAGAGGAGCTCATCGACGCGAGGAAAGTGAATAGAAAACTCAGTCGGTTGCCAGAGCCCCAGACCGAGTTTATTGAGCTTCAAATCGGGCGTTTCCTGCAAAGCTATGGCGGACGGCGCAGTATGTCAGCCGGACTTGAACGAACAAGGTATATACTGAGCAAACTCACTGCCAGGCCAGTCTATTACATCTGGTTCAATCCTGGTCTCGCGCTCTGTGGTTTCTAAGTTATGAACAGTGGAAAGACCATGTCAAACACAATTCAGTCAATCCCCTTAGACAAGCTCCTCGCCCATCCGGGTAATCCCAACAGGATGAGCAGGACCAATTTTGCAAAGCTGGTTCGCAACATAGATCGGACCGGCCGATACGAACCGTTAGTAGTGCGGCCCTGCGCAAACAAGCCCGGCTATTTCCAAATAATCAACGGCCATCACCGCTGGAAAGCTTTGGCCCAACTCGGCTACAGAACCGCTGACGCAATAGTCTGGGATCTCGACGATGCTCAGACCGACATATTGCTTGCCACACTCAATCGCCTTGGCGGCTCGGACATACTCGACAAGAAGCTCGCGCTCTTAAAACGGCTCAATAAACGAATGCAGACCAGTCAGCTTGCAAAACTTCTGCCGCAGACAGCAAAGCAGATGGAACGGCTCACTAAACTAAAGATTCCGAGCCGACCGACAAAGGTAGCTATACACTGTTTTGCAAATCCACTGGTGTTTTTCCTGAACGATGAGCAATCGGCCATCGTCGAAGATGCTCTGTTCTTGGCTCAGTTGGATTCTCCGCAAGGAGTCCCAAGGACAAAGCAAACCACCAAGGCAGGCAAGAGAGCGGCATCTCTTACCGAAATCGCACGTTTCTTTCTCAGTTGGTCAAAGAACACAACAAAATGAAAAAGCAGAAAAAGTCCAAAGAGCCATATTTGAAGATGCCCGCACACATCCTGAATCTGCCGCAAATAGGCCTGTGTGAAAAGGTGCTTCTGGCACACATCTACAGCTTTGGCAAAAGAGGCTGCTGGCAGAGCAATATGACGATGGGTCAGATCTTCATGGTATGTCCGCGCACTATCGAAAGATGGCTTGCGGCGATAAGAAAATTCATCTTTGTCAGGAACGGCAAAGGTCGCTACCGAACCATCTGGGCAAAATCGCACCCTGATTTTAAGTGCGACGGAAATGTCGGGGACGTACGACGAGACTGTCGCTCCGACCCTGACAAAAATGGCATTCAAGTCCGACAGAATCATCGCACTACTATAAACAATACTATAACAGAGACTAATAAAGATACTATAGCGTCGCCTTCGCCTCTGCCTGCTCGTGGGCAGGCTCCGGCGACTTGTCAGCCGAAGGCGGCGATGCTCCAACACCGGATGCAGACCGCTGCCGAGCAAATAGAGAAGTTCAAGGCCAACTTTGGCCGACCCAAAAAGTACGTCACACTTACGCCGGAGCAGTTCCAGCAGCGCCGAGTCCAGCAGCTGGCGGCCCTGCGTGCAACAGACAAAATAGGACGCACCGCCGACAATGTTTAGCTCCGCCTCCGGCGGACTGATGGTCGAGCGGGTATGGGTGTAACCCAGGCGGACGGAGTCCGCCAGAGGAATGACGGATGAGTATGAAGCGATTGAGCAAGAAGCAGCTTGCCGTGATCGAGGACCTGTTCGCCGGCGAGCTTGACGAGCAAGCGGTTCTGGAAAAGCACAGGGTGAGCAGAAACCTCTATAACAGATGGCTGACCGACGACCGTTTTATCGAGCAGTTTAACGAGCGCATCGCCAGGGCCTATCGCCAGAGCGAGCTTATCATTGCAAGGTATGCCCCGCTGGCCGCGGCAAAGCTCGTACAGCTCACCGAATGCGAGAAAGAAGAGACCGCCCGCAAGGCCTGCCTCGACATCCTGTCTTTTCCCACATTGGCCGGAAGAAGCGCTGCCGCCAGTACTGAAAACGCAGTTTCTAACGCACCCGAGAGTGGCCAGCTCTCCCCCCAGACTGCTAGCCGGCTCCTGGCTGCCCTGGCAGAGGAACAATGACAAGGCTGCAAAACAACCCTGAAAGCGAGGTTTTCCCTTGACTTCCAATAGACCTGCCTTTACAATAAGATTGCCGCTTGAGTCAATACTGTCACTCCTGCGAGAGCAGGACTCTATCACACTTTTTTGGAGGTAGCAAACGATGAAAAGGCGAATCTTATCTTTAGGGCTTATGATGGCATTTCTGTGCCCGCCCTATGCGCAGGCAAGAATCCTCTACGAGGTTATCGACCTGGGCACATTCGAAGGTGGCGGCGAGAGTATAGCGTCGTCGATCAACAATAGCGGACAGATCGTTGGCAAGGCGCAAGTTTCCCCTTGGGGGGTCTGGCGTGCCTGCCTCTTTAACCCAGACGGACCTATCATGGACCTCGGAACCCTTGGGGGCCAGGGAAGTGTAGCAGGATGCATCAACGACTATGGGATCATCGTGGGTACGGCAGACATTGATTACCCGTGGTATCCCCGAGCGAACGCTTGCCGGTTTGTCCCGGGTGGGGAGAACATTAGCCTCTGTCCCCGCTCAAAACTGAGTGGCGCCATGGCGATCAATAACTACGGGGAGACTGTCGGGATTTATGAAGCTGGGGCTGGAGTGTGGGCATGCAGGTTTATTCCGTACTATCCGTACGCGCAAGGCTTTGGCAGTCTCGGCGGGGATGATAGTCGCGCGGAGTCGATTAACGACAATGGTCAGGTCGTTGGTGCCGCCGTGACCGGTTCTTCGGATACCCGTGCCTGTCTGTTTGACACTGATACTACACCACCCCGGATTAACATCGACCTCGGCACATTAGGTGGGCTCGGAAGTCATGCCAGGTCAATCAATAACAGCGGGGAGATTGTTGGCTTCGCCGATACCGCGTCGGGGTGGATGCACGCTTGTCTATTTGACCCTACAGGAGGCTGGGATAACACTGACCTGGGCACACTCGGAGGCGATGAAAGTAGGGCCCTGTCCATCAACGACGCCGCCCAGATCGTGGGATGGGCGGACAAGACGGCAGGTAGTTGGTCAAGGCGTGCAACGTTGTTTGATCGCACAGGCGGAGGCAACAACTTCGACCTTAATGATGCAATCGATCCAGGTTCGGGCTGGACGCTCTGGCACGCACACTCTATAAACGATAACGGCTGGATAGTGGGGTCTGGAGCCAATCCTGCTGGCAGCCAGCGAGCATACTTGCTCGTTCCCAGGCCGGTGATTGAAGCCACAGTTGATATACAGCCCGATACACTTAACTTGCAGAGCAGACTGCCTTCGATTACGTGCCATGTGGAACTTCCGGCGGGTTATGACGTGGGCGACATCGATGTGGGCACAATAGTGCTCGAGGCCCATGTCCCGGCACAAAGCCACCCGACCGAACTCGGCGATTACGATGGTGACACTATTGGTGACTTGATGGTCAAGTTTCCAGCATCGGCGGTCCGGACGCTGCTTCTGGAGCTTGGCTTATTAGGCGACGTGGCCCTGACAGTCAGCGGCGAACTTATTGATGGAACTCTTTTTGATGGTACCGACGTAATCAAAGTGATAGACAAGGGCAAGAGTTAGTAACAAGGCTGCATTCTGTCCACGGAATGTAAGGGGGAGACTCATCGTCTGCAAAGGCCTGAATAAAGAAGGAGGGAGCAGGCGTAGTGTGCCCTTATATTCACAAAGCTCTTTACTGTCCAATTGAATCCGACACAATAAGACTCGCGCAGTTAAACGAAAGTATAATAAGCATGGATCACAGTTATGAAGACTACAAGTGCTCAAATTCTTAGTCTGCTCGCCGTGGTTGTGTGCGGCTTTGCCGGTGAAGCACAAACCGCTGAGCCGGTAGCACAAGCACTAATCCGACCGGCAGAGCACGGTTCGGCTCGGCTGTGGGAGCCGGTGGAATGGCAGTTTCAAAACACCTCATGCACCGGCAATCCGTTTGACCTGGTGGCCAAAGCGGTCTTCACTCATGCCGAGACCAGCCAGAAGATCCGCACCGAGCTTTTTTACGCCGGCGCTAACATCTGGAAACTGCGCTTCACAGGGACCCACACAGGCAAGTGGCGTTTTGTCACCGAAAGTTCCGATGCGGACTTGAATAACCTGACAGGGCAGATACAGATACAGCCGAATCCGGGCGCGGCCGGCTTTATGACCAACTACGGCAGCAAGTGGGGCCGGCTCGGCACCAACGAAGCCTTCGTCCCGCAGTACGTGATGTACACCGACCCGGATGTGTTCGGCCAAAAGCCGGAACGAATCGATGCTGATATCAATGAGTTCTTCGTCGAGCATGGATTCAACGGTTTTCATATCGCCGCCCTCTGCCGCTGGTTCGACCTGGATAAGACCCGCTCGAACGAAATCACCGCCGACGACCCGAATCCCGACCCGCGAACCTTTGAGGCAATCGAACTGCTACTGAGCAGAGTCCATAAAGCCGGCGGCGTAGTGCATATCTGGGCCTGGGGAGACGAACAGCGGCAGATGACCCCGAAGAGATGGGGCCTGAACGGCAAAGTGGACCAGCGATTGCAACGTTATATCTGCGCGAGGCTCGGCCCGCTGCCCGGCTGGTCGATGGGCTACGGCTTTGACCTGCAGGAATGGGTCAACGAAAAAGACCTGCGCACCTGGCACGATTATATGCACCAGCATCTGGGCTGGTTTCACTTCCTCGGCGGTCGGGCGCCGGACCTGACCCAGATATACGATGGCCTGGACTATTGCTCTTATCAGCAGCATCGGCCTGACTACGAGACATACGTCAAGGCAATCGAGCAGTATCCGGACAAACCAACCTTTCTTGAGGATCGCTTTCGGGTTCGCAAAAACGTCTATCCCGAGAAGGATTACGATTTTGACATGACGCGGCGAGGGCTGTGGCACTCGACTATGGCCGGCGGGGCCGCAAATATCTGGGGAAACCTGCTGGACCCCAGGCCGGATGGTATGTCGCACCCCTATCCCAACAAGCACCAAATCCACACCTGGTCGCGCTTCTGGAAAAGCCGCTTCCGCAAGGAGATGATTCGCGACAACCGACTGACAGATGGCGTTTGCCTCAAAGTGCCCGGCAAGCTGACCGTCTTTTACAAGGAGGACACGGATTCAATCCGCATGGACTTAACAGAGCTGAGCGGCGCCTTCCACGCAGCAGCCACGGACACCCGCCGCCGGTACAAAGAGATTGAGATTCGCGGCCTTGAGGCGCAGCCCGGCCAGATATTCAAAGCCCCATACCAGTCAGACTGGGCAGTAGCGGCCGAGCGGCGGTGACCCGCAGTTACGGAGATAAGAAACATGAGCACACGCCATTACACACGTCGTGGCTTCGTCAAGAGCGCGTGTCTGGGGACCGCAGCCCTGACAATGCCAAAGCGACTTTTCGGCAGCGACAGGGCAGACGCCCGTAAGCCTAACATTGTTCTCATTCTCGTTGACGACCTCGGCTACGGGGATTTATCAAGCTACGGAGCCAAGGACCTAAAGACACCCAACATTGACAGCCTGGTCGCAGCAGGCATACGATTCGACAACTTCTACGCGAACTGTCCGGTCTGCTCGCCCACGCGAGCTGCGATTCTGACCGGCAAGTACCCCGATTTGGTCGGCGTGCCGGGCGTAATCCGCACGCACATAACCAACAATTGGGGGCATCTGGGCACACGGGCGACTTTGCTACCGGAGTTGCTAAAGCGAGCCGGCTATCACACCACAATCATCGGCAAATGGCACCTCGGCCTGGAGTCACCGAATACCCCAAACGAACGGGGCTTCAACCACTTCAACGGGTTTCTCGGTGACATGATGGACGACTACTACACTCATCGGCGCCACGGCATTAATTACATGCGCCTAAACAGCCAAGAAATCCACCCGTCAACCCACGCCACCCACCTGTTCTCACAGTGGTCGATCGAGTACATGCGCCGGCGCGCCAAGTTGAAACAGCCGTTCTTTCTCTACCTCGCCTATAATGCACCCCATACACCGATCCAGCCACCCACAGAATGGCTCCAGCGAGTCAAGAGTCGCGAGCAAGGCATCAGCGACAGACGCGCCAAGCTGGTTGCCCTAACCGAACACCTTGACTACGGCATCGGCAGAGTAATCGCCGCGCTCAAAGAGACCGGCCTGAGTGACAACACGCTTGTCATCTTCACCTCCGACAACGGCGGCCAGCTCTCCGTCGGCGCCGACAACGGCCCGCTACGAGCCGGCAAGGGCGACATGTACGAAGGTGGCATCCGCGTGCCGATGTGCGCAGTCTGGCCTGGCAGGATTGAACCCGGCTCACAAAGCAATCGTGTCGCACTGACGATGGACTTGTTCCCGACAGTCTGCGAGGCAGCCGGCGCCACAATCGATTACGAAATTAATGGCCGGACTATCCTGCCGACACTACTTGGAAAGTCACAACCCGCCGAAGACCGCTTCCTATTCTGGGTACGGCGTGAAGGTGGCCGCTATGGTGGACGTGCTTATTATGCCGCTCGCCACGGCGACCACAAGCTCCTGCAGAACAGCCCGTTTGAGCCGATGCAGCTCTACAATCTCGCCGGCGACCCACAGGAGCAAACACCCCTCGACAAAAAGCATCCGATGTACAACAAACTCTTCACCGCCCTTCGAAACCACATCAGCGAAGCTGGCGCCGTGCCCTGGCAAAAGTATCCGTTCAAGCTCGATGGCTCTTAGAAAACAGTTGACCGGACCCGAAACACAGCTATAATAGTCCAATAAAGGCAGGGTGAGCGACCATGAAAGACATTGTCATATCTTTGCTGCTATTTACAACGCTGTCTTCATCCACAGCCGTTGCCCACCCACAGGAAGCCGCAGCAAATCCGAATCAGGGAGCAAGACCGGGCCAAGAGGATGTCCGCGACAAGGAAAGAGAAGTTCGCCAACTGGCTGAAGAACTACTCGACGGAAGACAAATCGCCGTACGGGTCTACAAGGATTGGAAAGCCGACCCAGCAGCGTTTAAGCTGGTCAGCGTCCCACTCAGTGGTCTGACAGCCCCATTCAGTTCAATAGAATCAGCCTTTGGCCAAATGTCCGATTCCACCGTAATCGTTGCCCTCTGCGACGACCAGAAAGACGAGGTCGTCGCGGCAGGCATGGGGGACTTCATGTACGCTGGGCCGTACAAATCCGGCTCAAGCTTGTCCATCTGGCCCAGGTATTTCGGCCAGCGGAGGTACAAGTGGTTCACCTTTGTTGACGAAATGAGAGAGCCTATCCCGCACGCCACCGTCGAAATCATGATTAGCTCTAACCGATATTGGCGGAATGAAACGCCGCGGGTCTTAATAGGCAAAGCGAAGCTCGACGAAAAGGGCCGTTTGAAGTCTGTGAAAGCCAGCTCGGCATTTTCCGCCTTCTTGTTTAAGGTCTCGCATCCAGACTACGGTACCGGCCCTAAACCCGCCACCCGCATGGACTGGGTCACATCTAAGGATCCCTCGGTGATGCTCTATACGGTACCTGCTCTGCCCAAAGACAAATGGTGCGTCTTCAAAGATGCACTCGGCAATCCCATCCCTGGAGCAACCGTAGAGGTCTTCGACCGGCGGAGTTGGGAGTATTCCCGACCACGTTCTATAGGCAAAGCAAAGCTCGATGATAAGGGACGCTTGGAACCGCCTACAATCTACACCAGGCTCAACTCGTGCTCGTTCATCGTCTCCGACCCGAACTATGGCATCGCCATTGTCGAGCCGGAGTATATCCCTCCAGACAAACTGCTGACCAGTTGTACAGTCCCCCTTGTCCGTATGGGCACAAAAGCCGACGAGCGCTGCATCTGGGGCACCGTCGTAGACACCAACGAAACCCCCATTGCCGGAGCGATAGTCAAGTCCGGCAGCGTGTACACACCGGGCGGTGGAAAATTGTCGCTGCCCTGGGGTAGCTCAGGCTACCCCCAGACAGCCAAGGCTATCACCGACGAACAAGGCCGATTCGCCCTCTACCTACCTATAACAATGGATGATGGCTCAAAACTGATCCCGCTGGGCGTAAGCTATGTTGTCGGGATTGAGGCACCAGAAAGTCTTGGCCTTGAGCCCTACGGTGGCCGGCTGGCAGCCGGCCAAGAACACAAAATCACTCTGCAACCGGCAGAGCCAAAGCTCACGCTATACTTCCCTACCTTTGCCTTTGAGGATGAGTTCGGCCCTGTCACCGACCCTAACATGCTAAAGCACGTTAAACTCACAATCAAGCAGGACGATGGAGGGTGGAGGAGCGGTCTTAACTATAACGCATGGGTAGACAGAAAACAGTTTACCCCCGGGGTCTATTCTGCGACGGCTGACTGGAATGGCAAACACCACATATTTGAGCCAGTGGACCTGACCGAGCAAAGACCTGAAACGGTCGTTTTCAAAATCAAACAAGTCAACGAGGCGGACGTAGTATATCAAGGCCAAGTCAGCCAGGGCATAACCGGCCAGCCAATCCCGGGAGCCATCATTATGAGTTGCACAGTAGTGAACGCCGATGTCTCCCACCTTTACCCAGAGCAATGGGACGCCATACACTCGATTGGCCCAGAATTCGAGCCTGACGATCCGGCGCTGACGCCCCTGAAAGAAACCTTCAGATACACCAAGATAACCCGAACCGATGCGACCGGCCGCTTCCAGATCGCGTTGAGGCCTGAAAAAACGACCGCCCGGAGCAATATTATAGCCATAGAGAAGGATTATCTTGGGGCACAGCAGCGACTAAGATATACTGTGCCGGCCGCGGAAAACGAACCCAATTATCTCGGATTCAAAGAGAAAGAATTCGAACCCGACGAGAACGGCTATGTGACGCTGCCACCAATGAAGCTGTTCCCAGCGGGTACGGTAATTATTGAGCCGAATATCCCTGGACCTCGCACAGCGAAAAAGAACAGCATCAGATTCTACTGGTTCACCTCACCCGACGACAACACGCTTTGGCTAAAAGACCTTTGTGGCCCTCCAAGCGACAACCAGGGCGGCAGCACTTTCTACAAGTACAAGATCAACCCGAATGAAATTCAGACTGGCTACATACCTGCCGGCCTCGAATTAACCTTGAAGATTTACATCTTGGGCAAAAGCAACTGGGGCTCGGTTATCATTCCCGCCGTCGAGTTAGAACAGGGCCAGGTTCTCGACCTCGGCTGCGTGAACCTCCCGCCAACAATCAAGGTCGCTGCAAAGGTAGTCGATTCAAAAGGCGAACCTCTTGAAGGTATTGCAGTGAGGCACTACGACGAGCGAGGCTTCTATACGGGACAGAAAGCTGTCACAAGTGAGGACGGCATAGCTTTCTTCTATGTCTCGCCCTACTTAACGGGGCGCTTTCTCGTGGCCCGTGACGACCGCGAAGCCTGGACAGGCCCAAATGAATGGACACCCTACGAAGTAGGCGGCCAAGAAGACACCGACAAGCAATTTACATTGCAGCTATCGGACGAAATGCTTGATCATCTCCTCAAATAGGGCGAGCAACCATGAAAGACATTGTCATATCTTTGCTGCTATCTACAATGCTATTTTCATCCACAGCGCTTGCCCACCCACAGCAGCCTGCGGCAAATCCAAACCAGCAGGCAAAGCCAGGCCAAAACGATTCCCGCAAAGAGGAACGAGAACTTCGCCAACTGGCTGAGGAACTCCTCAACGGAAGGCAAATCACGATACGCGTCTACAAAGACTGGCGGACTGATCCGGCGGCGTTTGAACTGGTCAGCGTCCCGCTCAGTGGCCTGACAGTTAATCTGACTTCAATAGAATCAGCCTTTGGCCAGATGTCCGATTCAACCGTAATCGTTGCTCTCGGCGAGGACCAAAAAGATGAAGCTGTCGCTGCAGTCGTGTCGGATTTCATTTACGCTGAACTCTACAGATCCGGCTCACACTTCTCCATCTGGCCCGAGCGTTTCGACAGCCTGGAACCGAAATGCTGGCTCTTCAAGGATGCGCTCGACAATCCTATCCCAAATGCCACCCTGCAAATCTTCGTCACCGGACGCTCGGGAACAGGCCCACGAGTCTGGATCAAGAACGCAAATCTCGACGAACAGGCAAGATTAAAGTCTTTCAAAGTCAGTCCGCAATTCCTGGAGATCTCTTTCACAGTCTTTCATCCGGATTACAGCTCCACGCCAACGAAGCCATGGGCATCGCATACGCGTACAGACAACCACGGCAACAGGTGCCACACTATTCCTGTCCTTCCGAAAGACAAGTGGTGTGTCTTCAACGATGCACTTGGGGCGCCAATCCCAGCAGCAACAGTAGAAATCTTTAGTACCCAAACGTGGAAACTTGACGGCTCCGTCTGCATTGCCAAGGCAAGACTCGACGAAGAAGCGCGGCTGGAGCCTCCTCGGTCGAACCCAAGACTGCGGGCCTGTTGTCTCGTTCTCTCACATCCGGACTACGGCACTGCCTTAGCAGAGCCCAGGGCCACTATGGCTGCAGATGAGCTGTTGACCAGTTGTACAGTTCCGCTTGTTCGTATTGGGGCAAGAGCCGACAAGCGCTCAATCTGGGGCACTGTCGTGGACACACAGGGCAATCCTGTCAAGGCAGCTTTGCTCACTTGCATCAGCGTGTGGACATTGGATGGCGCGCGTATATCAACGAATCCTTACTGGCCATGCAGGACCATCACCGATGACCTGGGTAAATTCGCCATGCACGTGCCACTTCAGAAAAGCGGGGACAAAACAAGTGAGCCAGTCCCGTTGGCAGCAAACTATACTGTCCGCGTTGAAGCCCCGAAAGCCCTTTGCCTTCGGTATTGGTTGGCAGAGGTCCCGTCCGGCCAAGAAACCACAATTACCTTGCTGCCAGCGCCGAGCGAAAGCTACTTTCCCACTCTGATATTTGAAGACGAATTTGGGCCCGTGACCGACCCAAATATGCTAAAACACGTCAGGCTCAAGGTAGAAAGGAGTGGCGGAGGTTCGTGGCATCCTCCTACTTATAACGATTGGATCAAAATAGGAAGGTTCGAGCCCGGCACGTACTATGCAACAGCCGATTGGAACGGAAAGCACTACGTATGCGAGCCAATCGATCTGACACGAGAATGGCCGGACACGGTCGTGTTCCAAATGAAGGTACCACAGGAAGTGGATATCATATACGAAGGCCAGGTTGTCCACGGTGTAACCGGCCAGCCCATGCCCGGAGCTATTGTAATGTACAGGGCTGACCAAACAGCCGATGCTTCTGGCCTCGAACCTGAGCAATGGGATGCCATACATTCGGTCAGTCCACCCCTCGACCCTAATGACCCAGCACTAACACCGCTGAGGGAAATCTTCAAGTTCACCAAGATAGCCCGAACGGATATGAACGGGTCCTTCCAGATTGCTTTGCGCCACGGCAACATTACAAAACACGCAAATTTTGTTGCCGTCGAGAAAGATTACCTCGGAGCACAACAGCAATTGACGTATACGGTGCCGGTCGAGAACAACCTGCCCAGCCGCCCAAAGTTTGAAAGAAAGGAATTTGAGCCAGACGAGGCCGGTTGTGTAACGCTACCTCCGATGAGATTATTCCCAGCCGGCACAATAGTCGTTGAGCCAAATATCCCTAACCAAGCTAAGTTGCTTGAGCCGGACATTCCCAACCAAGCTAAGTACCCCGAAATTAGGCTCTTGTGGTCCACTTCCAAAGATGACAACACGCCCTGGTTGGAAGACCTTTGGGCCCCTCCAAGACACAACAAAGGTGGCAGCATGGTCCGCAAATACGAGCTGCAACCAAACCAGCTCCAGACCGCTTATGTCCCTGCAGGAGTGGAGTTGACCATAGAAATTTACATGTTGCTCCAAAGCGAATGGGCACCTGTTGTCATCCGCGGCATCAAGTTGCAGCAGGGCCAAGTTCTGGACCTCGGTAGGTTGGACTTTCAGCCAAACATGAAAGTCGCCGTGAAAGTAATTGACTCGACAGGGCAACCGGTCCCAGGCGTCACTGTCTGGCTCAGCACCGAAGGTGCATACCACGGCCCCAAAGCTGTCAGCACACAGGACGGCATGGCTGTTATCAATATCCCGCCGTATTCAAAAGGCGAGTTTTCAGTTGTCTATTACGACAAACTAACCTCGACGACATTGCGGGAAGCTATCCCTTACGAGGTGGCCGGTGAGGATGACGCAGGCAGACAATTCACACTGCGACTCTCTGACGAGATGATTTCCAGCCTCTTCGAGTAAGAACCCTTTTAACCCATGAAATTCAAGAGGCAGCGATAAGATGAAGAAGAAAAGACATATCTTGAGCATATTGCTATTTGTGGTCTTGCTGCTAACAAATGTTTTAGGGGCTTCAGGACAGACGGTCTTGGTTGAGGCCGAGGGCTTTGAGCACCTTGGCGGCTGGGTGGTTGACCAGCAGTTCATGGACCAGATGGGCTCGCCATTCTTGCTGGCCCACGGCCTGGGAGAGCCAGTCAAAGATGCCACAACGACGGTGTCCTTCCCGAAGATGGGCAGGTGCCGCGTGTGGGTTCGCACGCGGGACTGGGTCGCGCCGTGGAAAGCACCGGGCACGCCCGGCAGATTCCAACTGCTTATCGACGGCAAGCCCCTCGACACTATCTTCGGCACCGAAGGGGCCGAGTGGCGCTGGCAGGATGGCGGAACGGTCGAGATAAAGAGCCGCCAGGTTTCACTCGCTCTGCACGACCTGACCGGCTTCGAGGGCCGATGCGATACAATCATTCTAACAACCGACCAAAACTTTGTCCCGCCCAACGAAGCCGGTCGACTGGCAGCATTTCGCCGAAAGGCCCTGGGCCTGCCCAAGACTCCGAAAGACGCCGGCCAGTTCGACCTGGTCGTGGTGGGCGGTGGCATAGCGGGCACGTGTACGGCAGTCTCGGCAGCTCGGCTGGGACTGCAGGTGGCACTAATTCAGGACCGTCCCGTGCTTGGCGGCAACAACAGCTCGGAAGTCCGCGTCCATCTAAACGGTAAGATCAATCTACCGCCCTACCCCGCCCTCGGCGACATCGTCAAGGAGCTTGACTCCGGACACAGGGGAAATGCCCAACCTGCTGCAAACTATGATGACCAAAAGAAACTACGTGTTGTACGTGCCGAAAAAAATATCCACCTGTTTCTAAACATGCACGCCTTCAAGGTCGAAAAGCAGGGGAATCGCATCGCCGCAGTTATTGCCAAGCATACAAGGACCGGCAGAGAGGTGCGTTTCGCTGCCCTCTTGTTTGCCGACTGCACTGGTGACGGCACGGTCGGCTACCTCGCAGGGGCAGACCGCCGCATGGGACGCGAAGGCCGGGATGAAACCGGTGAGTCTCTCGCACCGCAAGAACCCGACAAAATGACCCTCGGCGCATCCGTACAATGGTACTCCATACAGAGCGAAACACCCACGACGTTCCCGGATTGCCCCTGGGCCCTTAAATTCACGGAGCAAAGCTGTCAGCACGCCACCAAAGGCGACTGGGACTGGGAAGCAGGTCTAAATCGCAACCAGATAACTGAGTTTGAGTACATCCGCGACCACGCCTTTCGCGCCGTCTACGGCAACTGGGCCTTCCAGAAGAACCACAGCCGAGATAAGGCCAAATATACCAATCGAAGGCTCGACTGGGTAGCCTACGTCGCCGGCAAACGGGAATCTCGCCGGCTGCTCGGAGATGTCATCCTGCATCAGCAGGACCTGCAAGAAAAAAGGGAATTTCCAGACGCCTTCGTGACGACCACCTGGACTATCGACCTGCATTACCCGGACCCCGCCAACTCCAAGTGCTTCCCGGGCGAAGAATTCCGTTCTATCGCCAAGTTTACTCCTATCGACCCATACCCGATACCGTACCGCTGCCTCTACTCGCGCAACATCGAGAACCTATTCATGGCTGGCCGGTGCATCAGTGTCACTCATGTCGCTTTGGGCACAGTCCGAGTAATGCGAACCTGCGGAATGATGGGCGAACTGGTCGGCATGGCCGCATCGCTGTGCAAAAAGTACGGCACCACGCCATGCGGCGTCTACCAACATCATCTGGCCGACCTCAAGGAGCTCGCCAAACGTGGCGTCGGCAAGCCTCGCGCAACAAATGACGAAAACTTCAAGCTGGCTGCTGAGAACGGACGCCTCGCCAACGAGGGATTTGTGCGATGCAGGAATTTCGTCAAAGGCTGGCTCAAACATGCTGACCCTAAAACGGGGCTGATCCCCAGAAATCTTACGAGAGACAAAGACATCTGGAACGCCCAGGATAGCGCCGCAGACAACTATCCCTTCATGGTGCTCACTGCAGCTATTATAGACCGTCCTCTTTTCGACGGACGTATGCTCGATATGCTTCGCACCGAGACAAAGCTCACCTCGCGAATCGGCAATATGCCCGACACATACTCCTTTTCTAAGCAGGACTTCCGCGATGCACAGCCTGACATCGGCCGAATCATCTTCGGTTCATCCGAATACATAAAGGACGGCCTGCTGCCGCTCACTGAATGGCTCGGACCAAGCCCCTGGTCCCAGCGAATGCTCGCGATACTTGACGACATATGGAAAAACGCCCCGGTTGAAACGAAATATGGCAAGATCCCCTCCACCAGCCAAGAAATCAACGGTGAGATGCTCCAGACCCTCTCGCGTGTTTACTGGATGACCGGCGATAAGAAATACCTGGACTGGGCCATCCGACTCGGTGACTACTATCTGCTTGATGAACATCATCCCACACGAAACGAAACAAGATTGAGGCTCCGCGACCACGGCTGTGAAATTGTCTCGGGCCTGTGCGAGCTGTATGCGACTGTCCACTTTGCGATGCCCGAGAAGAAACGGGCTTATCAAGAACATATTCACGAGATGCTTGACCGCATCCTCGAAATAGGTAGAAACGAATACGGCCTTTTTTACGATAACATTGATCCCAAGACCGCCCAACACAGTGACGGCATCGCTGACACTTGGGGCTATAACCTCAATGGCTTCTACACGGTATACCTCATCGACAAGACCAGACCCTACCGACAGGCCGCTTTGAAAGCTCTTAACAACATAAATGAAAACTACAGAAACTACAGGTGGGAAGGCAACTACAGCGCCGATGGCTTCGCCGACTCTATTGAGAGTGCCATCAACCTATACAATCGTGAGCCTGTCTGCTCCGCCGCCGAGTGGATTGACAGCGAAACGAACGTAATGTGGAGCAAGCAGAAAGAGGATGGCGTCATCGAAGGCTGGCACGGAGACGGCAACTTCGCCAGAACTACCATCATGTATTGCCTGTGGAAAACAAAAGGCCTGACCATCAGACCCTGGCACCAGGATGTTATCTTCGGCGCAGTGCAGAATGGCGACTCGCTCACGATAGCTTTGCGAGCGGAGAAGTCTTGGCAGGGGAACCTCATCTTTGACACGCCACGCCACAAGACAATCATGAAGATGCCCCTCGACTGGCCACGCATCAATCAGTTCCCAGAATGGTTCGCAGTCGAGAGCGAGAAACGCTACACGGTTCATGACCTGACATCCGACTCGAAAAAGGCGTACACGGGCAAACAGCTAAGTGAAGGCATCAACATTGAGCTGCGGCCCGCCGTCGAAAAACGCCTGCTCGTACGATAGCGATTGCCGTCATTCCGAGCGCGGACGAGAAGTCTATGGGGATGTCGTTCCTGAACAAACCTGTCCTGAGCCGGGCCGAGCGAGCAGGAATGCATATCCAACATGTGCCTTGCCGTATCTGTTCTCTTTCAGCTATCGAGGATCGAAGAAAACTTGTGGATAAATCCGGATGGATTTGGTATGATCCGGCTCGGCTACAGTAGGAAAGACCACGTTTGTCTTTATGGAGGACAACGATGAACCCCCAAGCTGAGCACAAATCGCATCTTGTGGCTGCGATCGCCGTATTGGCCCTTCTTTGCCCAGTAAGCGCAAAAACAATCTACGTGGACGACGATGCCGCCGGTGCAAATAACGGCACAAGTTGGACTAATGCTTACCTCTACCTCCAGGATGCCTTGGCTGATGCCAACGCGTCGGAAAAGCCCGTGGAAATCCGCATAGCTCAGGGCACTTACAGACCCGACCAGGGGGCGAACCAGACGCCGCGCGACCGAGAGACTACATTCCAGCTCATCAGCGGCGTCGCTATAAAGGGGGGCTACGCTGGCCCGGACGTGAACGATGTCAATGCTGTGCCGATAGACCCTAATACGCGCGAGGTTGGGTGTTTCGAGACTATTCTGAGTGGCGACATCGGCACACAGCATGACGCTTATGACAACAGCTACCACGTCGTGACAGCCAGCGGGACCGATTCAAGCGCCATCTTGGACAGCATAACAATCAGGGGCGGTCGTGCGGATAGCTCTGTCGAGCCTCGCCCGTCAGTTCCGCTTGGGTGCTCTGATTTGTACGACGTGCATCCGTTCGTATCGGCGCACCAGTGTGGAGGTGGAATGTACAATTACCTTGGCAGCCCAACCGTCAGGTGCTGCAAGTTCACACATAGCGTGGCCCGCTGTGGAGGCGGACTCTACAACGAGTCCGCCGACGTTACGCTCGTGGACTGCACATTTACTGACAATTCCGCAACAGCCGGTGGAGCGATTTATAATTGCCTGACGGATTGCACCTTGGCTGGTTGCAGATTCCTCAATAACGGAGGCGGCTCCGGAGGAGCGATACGCAGTCAGGTGAGTTCTCTGGGCGCCGTGAATTGCCACTTCACGAACAACTATGCAGAGGCCGGAGGCGCGATGTCGATTTGGGGCGGCAACGCTACGCTGAGAAACTGTAGTTTCGAGGGTAACCGTGCGCACGGCGGTATGCAACACGCGGATGGGGGAGGCATCTACTTCTTGCCCGCATCCGACGAAGTGTGTGGCTCGTGCGAGTCACAGGGGATAACACTCACCTACTGCATTTTCAAGGCCAACTACGCCAATAGATACGGAGGCGGTTTCTACGGGTATGCAGAACTTAGAGAGTGCATCTTTCACAGCAACGAAGCACTTGCTGGCGGAGGGATATGGGGAGGAGGAACACTCGATAATTGCATAATAACCAACAACCGAGCCAACTGTACAGGTGGGGGGATATACGGATCAGGGTCGTTCGTCAACTGTGTCTTTGCAGTCAATGCCGCGGGGGCTGCTGGCGGGCTATATTATGACGCCGGTGAGACAACGCTGGCCAACTGTGTCTTCGCCGGAAATTCGGCCGGTATAGGCGGCGGCATGTGTCATCAGCGAGAGCCAACGTCACCATTGCAGCCGTGGCCGGTCGCGGTACTTGCTAATTGCACTTTCGCCGGAAATGTGGCCACTTCGACATACTCTCCGGGCAGCCCCAGGTCGCTGTCTGACAGACTACCTTGCGGTGCAGGAATACATAACGAAGCTACTATAAGACTCAGCAACTGTGTACTGTGGGGCAACTCGAACACGGAAGGCTCGGCGCAATGCGCTCAGATATGTTCCCCCCAATCTGCCAGCTCATGGCCTTGGCAGCTTGAGTCAAGCGCTCCCATTAACTATAGCTGTATCCAAGGCTGGACAGGCGAACTCGGCGGGCATGGTAATATCGCTAGTGATCCCTGCTTCACTGATCCCGGCTGTTGGGATCCAAACGGAACGCCGGAAGATGCAAACGATGATTTCTGGGTGAATGGCGACTACCATTTGAAATCTCAGGCAGGTCGATGGGACCCGAACAGCCAAACCTGGGTGCAGGATAACGTGACAAGCCCATGCATCGATGCGGGTGATCCGATGTCGCCTATCGGATATGAGCCGTTTCCCAACGCCGGGATTATCAATATGGGCGCCTACGGCGGCACCGCCGAGGCAAGCAAGTCCTACTTCGGCGAGCCGGTCTGCCAGACTATTGTTGCCGGCGACATAAATGGCGATTGCAAGGTCAATTTCGCAGACTTTGCCCTTATGTCTGCCCACTGGCTGGACGAAAGATGACGGACGAAAAGCGTCAATCCAGGTAGCATTAGCTCCACCGCACAAACTCCTCTACGCATAACCTCATCAACAAAGAATGGGGGTGAACCAATGACCGAGTTAGCTATTCCACAAGCTCCACTAAGTGCTCAAACGGCAGCTCACGTTTACTCGCTGCTTCGACGATCCAGGCCCCGGACAAAGCGGGACCTCAAAAACTACGTCAAGGTTTTTCTTGGTATCAATATTCCTGACAGAAAGATTTGCCCTGAACACAGCAGTCCGATGGATTATCTCTGGCACAGCTTCTCAGCCGACTTCGCCGATTCACAATGCACCAGCGACGAGGGACGAGGGACGAGGCGAAAGGCGTGGCAGCCTCAAGCCCAGCCTGGGGATGGCATGATACGGACCAAAAACGCCGACTGCATTGTCTGGGCCAACCGTGCCGGTGGCAAGACCGAATTAGCTGCCGTCGCCACACTCTTAGACTGTGTCTTTAAGCCAAGTTGCCAGGTCCGGATACTGGGCGGCTCAGGCGAACAATCCGGCAGAATGTACGAATACTTGACCAGCTTCCTACGTAATGGCTTCGAAGAGTCTCTGCCTACGCCTATACTGAAAGGAAAATGCCGCTTCGCCAACAACTCAGCCGTAGAGGTCTTAACACAGTCCGCCACAAGCGTCCGCGGCCAGCACGTCCAGAAACTTCGCTGCGATGAGGTCGAGCTTTTCGATGACGATGTTTTTGCAGCCGCGAAGTTTACTACGCAGAGCACCACGAATATCGTGGCCGCTATGGAACTCATCAGCACTATGCACCGACCCTACGGTTTAATGCAGAAGCAAGTCTCATCCGCAGGTCAGTTCGGCACACCAGTCTTCAAATGGTGCATATGGGAAGTCATCGAGAACTGCACCGAAAGAAACTGCTCGCAGTGTCCTTTATGGACCGACTGTCGGAGCAAAGCCAAAGATGCCAACGGTTATCTAAAAATCGATGATTGCATAACGCAGATGCGGCGGGCCAGCAGGGCAGGCTGGGAGGCCGAGATGCTCTGCAAAAGACCGCTGCTGGAAAATGTCGTCTTTGATGAGTTCGACCCCGCTAAGCACGTGCATGCCATCGATTATGATCCCAATCTACCGATATACCGCTCGCTCGATTTCGGTTTTGTAAATCCGTTTGTGTGCTTGTGGATTCAGATTGATGGCGCTGGTGTCGTGCGGGTGATAGATGAGTACGTTCGCAGCAGAGCAACGATTGATGTCCACGCAAACGAGATAAAAAATCGAACGCCCGGCAGCGAAGAACGCGTGGCGGCTACCTTCTGCGATCCAACTGGTGCCAGCGTAAATGATATCACCGGCACAAGCACTGTTCGGGAATTGCGAACGCTCGGAATAATGCCCCGATTCAGGCGAAGCAGCATATTGGACGGTATTGAGCTTATCCGTCGTGCGATCCGCTCCGGCGATGGCAAAAGCACGCTCGCCATCTCGCCGAGGTGCCAACGACTCATAGAGGCGATGCAGTGCTATCATTATCCGGAGACTGCAAGTGCCGCCGCCGCCGAACTCCCGCTAAAAGACGGCCTTTACGACCATCCAATCGATGCCCTGCGATACTTCTTCGTCAACTACAAACACAACTCTAAAATGACGTCCAGACGCTATTGAACCGCGAAAAATTGGGAAAAATACCGGAAAACAAAGAAAAAGTCTGTTTTACAGAATAAACATTGCACTTCTGGCCGATTTGTATGGTATAATATTCTGGAAATCAAAAGGAGGCCAAGAATGGATATCGGACAGAGATTAAAAATCGCAAGAGAAGCCATTGGGTATACGCAAGAAAAGGCCGCATTCGAAAGCGGAGTAGGCAAGTCTTCCATTTGCGAGTTCGAGAAGTCCAAACGGGAACCAAAGTTTTCGCAGCTTGCTAAACTGGCGGAAGCTTACCGAAGAACAGTGGAGTTCTTCTTATCCGACGAGCCCGTCATCGAAAACGTAATGCTCTGGCGTGATCCACCAAATACCGAGGAGATGAAAAAGACAGAGGCAAAATTTGACCAGCTTTGTGAACAGTACAGAAACCTTGAAATACTTATGGACGAAGTAAAACAGGCTAACTTACCAGTGCCTAACATTACTGAACCCCAAGAACTCGACTATGATCAAGCAGAGTTGTTCGCAAAACATGTTCAGGAACAATTTCGTCTGGGTGATGTACCAATCGCATCACTTAAGAGAATCTTGGAAGAGACCTACTATGTAAAAATATTCTACCTAGATTTTTCGGGAAGTGCCATATCAATGGTATCACAGAAACTTGGCCCTGCAATTCTTCTCAACAGGAAAAACAAACAGTGGAGGCGCAGCTATGATCTCGCTCATGAGCTGTTCCATGTTTTGACGTGGGACCTTTTCAGAGCGGGGAGCAAACGTGAAAGCGAAGATGAGAAAAAGCTCGCCAACGCATTTGCAAGTCGGCTTCTAATGCCAGAAGAATCTATTAAAGACAGAGTTAAAAAGAGTTTAAATGATCGCAGCCAAATAAGCCTTGACCAATTGGATGACATAGCAAGGGAATTCGATGTATCTTTGATCGCCTTAATTTATCGCATAGCAAACATTTACAGAGTTGAAAAGCAAGACACTGCTAGGTATATCGATGTTGCTGAAAAATATCTCAAGTCCTTAGAATCAAGGCCATCCTACCAGCCAAATAGGTTTCCGGAAAGATATTGCGATTTGGCTCAAAGAGCTCTTAACGAAGGGAAACTATCTCTTATGCAATTTGCTAAATACATGGGAATAAGTTACAAAAAGGCCCGGGAGTTCCTCATAGAAGGCGAGGATTTCACGGATGAAAAAATTTCGATTTCTGTTGCTTGATGCCGGACCGATTATCAAACTTTTCGAGTTGGAAATCTGGGACAGTTTCATTAAGAATTGCGATGTCACTATATCCCAAACAGTGGCAAACCAAGCTAAGTATGCAAGCCAAGAATTTGAAGACGTGTGTATAGACGTTGAGCCTTACAAAGAACAAGGTCTTATCAAAATCATTGATGTGACCCCTTCTGTAGTCAAAACGTTCTATCAGAATTTCAATCTGCGATATAAAGCTGACATCCACGATGGCGAAAAAGAAACCCTAGCCTTTCTGTGCGACTCTTCCGAAGATTGGCGAGTATGCTCAGCGGACGGAGCCGTCTTTAGAGTTCTCGGATTGCTTGGAAAAGGCAACCAAGGGGTCTCCTTAGAAGAGGTTCTAAACAAGATCGGCCTGTCACAGCACTTGGAGCCGAAATATACTAAAGACTTCCGGGTCAAATACACTCGCTTGGGCCAGATAGACTCGGTTCAAGACCAAGGCCTTCTGTAGCGTTTCAAACGTAACCACAAATAGACAGTATTAAGGCAAAACACGCCGAACAGAATACTGAGCTAATCATATCCACAATTCGGGGTCTGTCATCATTAGACAAGGCAGCTTAGGAATCTGGCGCTTGAGCCTATAATGTTCATGGTAACAACCAGAGTGGAACTCAGACCGCCCCAATGTCTGTGCACAAAAAAAGACAGGGCTGAGGTGCGGAGGGAGAGGAAAAGCGAGATAACCCCAGCCCTGTTAAGTGCTCTCATAGAATATTATATCAAAAAATTCTACCGGACTATACTATTCTTGTCAAAAATTGTTCGTATCCGGCGAAAATGACACGTGCCAAATAACGACTCCAACGGTGGCCTGCTAACAACGCGCCCATCGACATATAATAACCCTCGACTCGCATTTCATCAAAGATTTTACTAAACCACTTACACAGAAGCAAGCAGAATTTCACCATAAGTGTAAAAAAAAACAGATTCGAGATTACACTACTCTACTCTTATGCACAACGTGCTTCAACTTTGGTCAAATACATCGCTGCGACTAAAAGGCGAGGAGAATCTTCGCCAAAGCTGAGTCTATCAATCCTGGTTGCAGTAACAGAGACTGCGTGGCGCCGGCACCGCACTGACCTCGCCCCAAAGATGGATGAGCCATCGCGTTTTTACCGTAATGCCAGAACCCGACTTCGGAAAAATCAACACCAGCGACCTTTTATGCCTAACTCCCATTACTGTCAGAAAAAGACGCTGAGGAATTCGATAAGCGTCAAGGATAGCACCAGAAAACCAACTCCCGCACATAAGATCGCTTTCTCGGCTCTTGTGCCCTTGCCAAATTTTTCCGGCCAGAATTCCCACACGGCCTGTTTTTGCCAGATTTGCCTTTGATTTACCTCAAAACTCGTTATAAGTAATAGGTGCTGAAACCTATTTCCGTGTGTACCGGCAAACCAAAAAATCTTGATGAAAGGTCTGGACTATGAGGAACAAAATTCTGGCAATACTGTTGATCCTAACCGTATCAACGGCGGTATTGAGTGGCTGCAAGAGCAGGAAGCCACCAACAAAGGCCCCCGCGGAAACGGATGCAAAGCCGCCGGCAGAACCCGAAGCCGAGTCGATGCCAAAGCCCCAGGGCAACCCCGAAGCTGAGAAAGCGGCCACAGAATCTGCAAGAGCCTGGCTCAAATTGATAGACACTGAACAATACGCACAAGGCTGGGAAGAGGCCGCATTGTATGTTAGAAATCTCGTGGCCAAAGACGACTGGCAAAAGTCTCTGCAGGCGGTAAGAAAGCCTTTGGGTAAATTGGTCTCCAGAGAGCTTAAGTCCACACTCTACACAACATCAGCTCCAGGAGCACCGGACGGCGAATATGTGATAATCCAGTACAACACAAGCTTCGAAAACAAGAAATCCGCCGTCGAAACAGTGACACCCATGCTGGACAACGATAACAAATGGCGAGTCTCCGGCTACTACATTAAGTAGCTGCACAGAATATGTCGTCGCGGACTGCTCTACTTGGCCATCGAACTCGCACACAAAATACCTATACTCTAATGAAGGGAGTTTGGCATGTTTCGTCGGAAGCGTGAAAAGGTTCTACGTTTGGCTATCGCAATTGTCGGGGTCCACCTGTTCTACTCGGTGGCATACGGAAAGCTCCCCAACTTTGAACATCACCGAATTGCTCAAATTGGAGACAAAATGGGCCAGACGTCTTTGGTAGATGTCGACAAAGATGGAGATCTCGACTGGATCGCTGGCTGCCGAAGCGGAGATATATGGTGGTTCGAGTACAAAGGCCCGAACGACTGGATCAGACATATGCTCGGCCAAAAAGCCCCAACCGATGTTGGCGGTACTGCATTTGACATCGATGGTGATGGGTGGGTGGACCAAGCTTCCGGAGAGGCTTGGTACCGCAACACCGGAAAACCACGCGAGGAACAGTTCAAAAAATATCTCAACGGGGCTATAAGTTCGCATGACAATGTGGCTGCGGACATCGACGGAGACGGTGAACTTGACCTGTTGGCTATGAGCGACAAAAGCGGCTTGTTCTGGTACAAGATGCTCAGCGACCCGACAAGAAAATGGAAAAGCTACAAAGTTGGCGGAGGAGTTCATGGTGGAATCGATCCCGCAGGTGTTGCTGATATTGATGGTGATAGCGACAACGATATTGTCCGCTCAAATGTGTGGTTTGAAAATGAAGATGGAAAAGGAATCAAATGGAAGGAGCATAAAAACATTGACTTCGGGCAACCCGGCGCAAGATTCCCTCTTATGACAAAGACATGGATAGTCGACCTCGATAGAGATGGAGATAATGACATCGTCCAGGCTGAAGGAGATTGTGTGAGCGGACGTGTGGCATGGCATGAGAATAAGAATGGTCAGGGCCAGCAATGGACCAGACACCTGATTGCGGATAAAACCGCGCAGGACCTTCATTCGCTCGCCGTGGCAGACTTCGATAACGATGGGGATCTCGATGTCTTTTCGGGCGGCGGTCCACTGACAGAAAGCCCGCCACATAAATGGTTTATCTGGGAGAATCTGGACGGCCGAGGCCAAAACTGGAAAGCCCATATTATCCTCACCGGCCCACGCTGCCACGAAGCCAAGGCAGCAGATGTTGATAACGACGGCGACATCGATATCTGCTCCAAACCATGGAATGGCAACGAGCACATTTATCTTCGCAACATGCTCAAAGAGCAGAGCGGCAGTTAGGACACGCATCGCTTTCGCAACGAAGCATCAAACCCAAACAATCTGCAACGGCGGATATTTACACCCATTCTACTCGGACCGAATTCACAGCGACCGGTCAAATCGCCAGCCAACCCATAGGCAAATATCAAAAGCCATTGTTGACGAAGCAACGCTGTTCAGCTATCTTAACCCATGTAGCCTTTAGCGTACTGTGATCGGTCTGTTCTGCAGGAGTATGCAGAGTACGACACAAAAGACATAAGTTAAACGAGATGTTGAGATGCTAAAAAGAACACACACTTGTGGCCAGCTTCGGCTAAGCGATGCGGGCAAAAAAGTTAGCCTATCTGGTTGGGTCCAATCCTACCGTGACCACGGCAATTTGGTATTTATCGATGTACGGGATAGAGAAGGCCTGACCCAATTAGTCTTTGATCCTGAAACCCAGCCACAGGTTCATAAACTGGCAAGGACAATCCGCTGTGAATGGGTAATAGCTGCCAAGGGTGTTGTTCAGCCGAGAAGCGAGGGCATGGAAAATCCTAAGCTGCCGACCGGACAAATTGAAGTCTCCGTGCAGCAGCTCGAAGTTCTTAATGTCTCTAAGACGCCGCCATTTGAACTGGATGGCGCTAAAAAAACTAGCGAGGAGCTTCGCCTGGCAAATCGATATCTTGACCTGCGTCGGCCTGAAATGCAGCGGAAGCTACACGTACGTCACAGGGTCACGAAAATCGTGCGCGATTATTTCGACCGGTTAGGCTTCTGGGAGATTGAAACGCCAATGCTGGCAAAGAGCACGCCCGAAGGGGCAAGAGACTTCCTCGTACCCAGCCGACTCCACAAGAATTGCTTCTATGCACTGCCGCAATCACCGCAGCTCTTCAAACAAATCCTGATGGTCAGCGGCGTCGACAAGTACTTCCAGATAGTGAGGTGTTTTCGCGATGAAGACCCACGTGCCGATCGACAAGCTGAGTTTACCCAGATCGACGTCGAGATGAGTTTTGTTGATAGCAATGATGTCATCGGCGTCCACGAAAACCTGATAGCAAAAATCTGGAAGCGGATACTGGACGTGGATGTGACTGCGCCGATGCAGCGAATATCCTACAAAGACGCTATAACCGATTACGGCACCGACAGGCCAGACCTCCGTTTCGGCATGAAGCTTAAAGATGTCTCCGACACTGCAAAACACAGTACGTTCAAGGTATTTACGTCAGCCATTGAAAATGGCGGGATTGTGAAAGGGCTCTGTGCCCCAGGCGAAAAATACTCCAGAAGCGACATTGAAAGGACGCTTACCAACTTCGTGGCTGACTACGGTGCCAAAGGACTAGCCTGGACAAAGGTCAAGAAGGAAAATGAGAGACTCTCGCTCGCCGGTGGTATTGCTAAGTTCTTCAGTGACGAGCTGCAACGGCAAACAATCGAATGCTTCGAGGCAAACGACGGCGATCTGCTTTTGCTCGTCGCCGACAAGGAACAGATTGCCAACAAGGCTCTGGCCCCCTTGCGGTGTAAACTTGCACGGGACCTGAAGCTTTACGATCCCAACAGCTTTGAGTTTGTCTGGGTAGTGGGCTTTCCGCTTTTTGAGTGGAACGAGGACGAAAGACGCTACGATTCACTGCACCATCCGTTCACCGCCCCTATGCAGGAAGATTTGAACAAACTCGAAACCGACCCCGCTAACATTCGTTCACAGGCCTACGACATTGTCGTCAATGGCTGCGAGATTGGTGGCGGTAGCATTCGTATCCACGACCCAAAAGTTCAGCGGAAGGTATTCGGGCTGCTTAATATATCGGATGAGCACGCAGAGCAGCGATTCGGCTTCTTCTTGAGAGCTTTACAGTACGGTGCGCCGCCGCACGGCGGCATAGCGATTGGCCTCGACAGATTGGTTATGCTGCTCACCGGCACAGACAATATTAGAGATGTCATTGCATTCCCAAAGACTCAGCGAGGCCAGTGTCTTTTGACCGACGCGCCCAGCGAAGTGGACCAGAAACAGCTTGACGAACTGAACCTGCGAACGCAAAGACATCTGCACGCAATTGAGCGCGAGTCTGATGAAAAAGAAACGTAGTTGACAGCGAAGTCTGAGCTTATGCGGATTGTTCCAAATCACATTTGGCGAAGCCTCTTGAAGGTTCTGGGCTTATCATCTGTCTCGTTGGCAAGAAAGTGCCAGCTTACATTCGGCGTGGCGGTGGTCTTCACGCTGGCGATTGCACTTCTGCTGCCACGTATCTGGATGGGCCAACTTACAAAGAAGGATTACCTTGATACCGAGCGAGCCAGAGCTGAGACAGTGCTATTTAGGCGCCACTTTCAACTCAAGGACTCCGGCGAATCGGCTCTTGCCCCCTTGGACAATACCGGGGCTGTACTGGATGTTAATAGACCAGAAATACGCTGGATCCCTTTCACGAAGGAAAGTGAAGGTCCAGGCGAAGTTACGTCCCAAAAACAGTTCCAGCTAACGGACAAACAAAAAGAAATGATCGAAGTCCTTAAGACAGACGAAAGCAGAAACGACAACATCAGCTTTGAGAAAAAGGACGGCGTTCTTCATAGCAATTACGTAAGAATCTTTAGAGTAACCGATAACTGCAAAAGCTGCCATAATCCGGAAGGTTCTGCCAGCGTTTTTTCACGAAGTGAGATAGGTGCGGTCGTTGTTGAACGACCTGTTGGCGAGATCAGCAAAATTGCCCTCTTAAATTGGGTCTGGATAGGCGTGGCAGGGCTTATAGCAGGAACCGGGGCAATCGTTGCATTTTATTGGATCACACAGCGATTGATCCTTCGGCCAATCCGACAACTGCGCGCGATCGCAAATAATGTGACCGAGGGAAATCTTGACATAAGAAGTGCAATAAAAACCGGAGACGAATATGAGAAGCTTGCCGACGCCTTCAATAATATGCTCGACGGTCTGCAAGCGGCTCAAGAGAAGCTCCGGCAGGCAAACAAGCGGCTCGACGCCAAGATAGCAGAGCTCTCCGAGCGGAATATCGAGCTGTTCAAGGCCAACAAAGTAAAGAGCGAATTCCTGGCCAACATCTCCCATGAGTTCAGAACACCGCTCAACGCCATACTCGGTTTTGCACAAGTTTTGCGCGAAAAACCCGGCGTTCTGAAAAAGGACAAGGGCCAAAGGTACGTGGAGAACATTATCGCTAGCGGAAACAGACTATTGAATATGATTAACGACCTATTGGATCTGGCAAAGGCTAAGGCGCAGAAGATGGAACTGCATGTGGAAGAAACATCTGTGCCGGAACTCTGCAAGGCGGCAGTAGCATCTTTTTCGCTGCTGACAAAGGAAAAGAAAATTAAAGTCAAGCTGCAGGTCGATCCTGATATGCCCCCTATCATGACAGATGCCGGCAAGGTTCAACAGGTACTCTACAATTTCCTGAGCAACGCCGTGAAGTTCACGCCCCAGCGAGGCAGAATTGAAATTCGAGCCAATATGCTCGATGACAATACACTCCGCATCGCTGTAACCGATACTGGTTGTGGCATTGCCAAGCTCGATAGAGACAAAATATTCGAAAAATTCCGGCAGGCTGACAGCTCTCTGACCCGCGAATCACCTGGTACCGGTCTTGGACTGACTATCAGCAGGGAATTAGCCGCTATGCTTGCAGGCAATATTGGCTTAGAAAGCGAGCAGGGCAAAGGGTCAACGTTCTGGCTCGACATCCCCATTAGCCTCCCGCAAAGTGGAGGCCTCCTCACCGAAGAACAGAAACAACCCGCATGAGGGGGCGCTGAGTGGAAGCCAAAGATCAGAATGCACCCACAGTTGCTGTTTGTGTTGTTTGTCGTTAGACTACGCAGAAATTGGATAGCCCTTCTAACTGCAAGGAGATAGCATGAATACATAGTGCACTTCGGTCGGTAATCTACTAAGGTTACCGACCAAGATTAGCAGAGATTTTATGAGGTGCACTATGAGAACT
>Ga0209427_10001111_pt1 | contig 30610 bp, 25 predicted proteins | sample DeeMarSWOR136_30_FD_187465 | JGI IMG/M metagenome (GOLD analysis project Ga0209427, IMG submission 187465) | Marine sediment microbial communities from White Oak River estuary, North Carolina - WOR-1-36_30 (SPAdes) (version 2) | ecosystem: Environmental > Aquatic > Marine > Intertidal zone >...
GCTTGGCTTCCTCTGTGATATCTTCCTTGATTCGGAAGACAAACACATGCTTTTCTGATAGTAAAATCCGGTCAAAATAAACCTTTTCTTCGGGTACTTTTTTGATTATGGCCCGTATAACAGAGGTTGGCCATCCCGTTTGATTTGCATGCTTCTCTATTTTATTGATAAGATACTTTTTTTCTCGACTGCTGATCTTCTCAGGCTGGATCTCTCTCTGGATCCGTTTCAGCATTCTCCCTTCCTCATCCAAGATCAGGATGTTGTACCGATCCCCTACTGCTACGGCAGAATAGCGGCCAAAATGGGCAAAGAGCAAAGAAGGAGAGTATCCGTACCGAGCGAAATTGAACATGACCATTCTGCCGCTTTCATCGGGTGCAACTACAGAAAAGGAGTCTCTGGGGATGCGAAAAAAGCTTTGTGCAATATTGTTTTGACTGTTAACCATCACCTGTTTTTGGTCCTCTGGCTGCCAGACCCAGGCGTAGTAGCGGTTTTTCCCGATGAAGCCCACCCCCAGGCGGCCATCCAAATGAATGCGTTCGATAAAAGTTCCGTCTGGATTCAGAAAGGAGACATTGTACAGTTCATCAGCCACGACGATATGGCCGTCAAGAGAATAGGTAATCGAATGGGGATTCTGAAAATCGCCAGGCCCCTGCCCTTTCTGTCCAAAAGTCAGAATCAACTTCCCTTCAGGCGAAAATTTGAAGACCTTATGCTCTAATCTGTCGAGAACGTAAAAATTATTGTTCTCATCCTCACAGATCGAGGCGATCGAACCGAACAGGAGATCTTCTTTTCCCAATTCAAAAATTTTGTCGATTTCAAGCTCGATCTTCTCTTGGCTTGAAAAAAGACCAAGATTCGAGAACACAAACACGAGCAGAAAGGCCACAATGCTTTTTTTATTCATGGTGCACTGATACTCCAAACTCTCCATATATTTAGAGATCGCTACCCAGTTTCACTCCTCACGATGACACATAAATGCTAGGACGACGAAGCTCGCTGGGGAAAATTCACGGGCTGATGAATGGACTTACCTGAATGTTACTCCATCATGGGTTTGAAAATGCTTCCTCTGATGCTGGAAACAGCGGCGAAGCTATTTGACCTGAATTATTCATTCATGTCCAGGAATTAACTAACAGGCTACCAGATATCCGGGACATGCACCTATCTGACTGCCTCTTATTTCACTCTTTCCAGATTTACTTGACCTTGGCTGCCGTCTCCTGTCTCCCAATAGCCGTTCATCTTGTCACCCTCGACGTTCAGGTTCATCCATACAGTCATTGAATCGTAACCCTGATAAATCGTGAAGTTGAAGGTCAGGGTTCCTTCTTTGAATTCGATCTCCTCACACTCAGTATCGGTAAGCATGCCTAAGGAGTCTGAAAGCGTGGCTGTGTATGCATCTGCTTCTTTTTTGATAACCAGAGTCAGTTCATCGACCCCTTGGTCAGGGACTTCTGTGGATCCCTTCCATGTTCCAGTCAGGTCAACATCTGCTGCATAAGATAAAACAAAACATAAAGACATGAAAAAAGTTAACAGAGCAAAAATGGATAATGTTTTTTTCATGGGCATCTCCTTTTTTTAGACTTCTCCTTTCAGAATGTCATTGAATTATACGTTTTTGGATAGAAAAAGTTTCGTATGTGCTAGAATTTTTTGTCGGTTGAACTCGAACTGAGCTTAATACTGCCTAGGGAGTTACGCTGCTAGCCTGTAGGTCGGATCGCTTTTTTCAGGAATGATCTCACCGTCAATGCCGATGACAACCTTTTTGATGTTGATATCGGTTTCTGACATCTCTGCGGCTTTTTCAACGATCCGCACCAACCCGGAACAGCAGGGAACGACCATGGTGGCTACGGTCAGGGAATATATGGTATTGTTCTTGAGGATCTCAGCAATTTTTTCAATATATCCAGTTGTATCGTCTAATTTCGGACATGCGATGATCAATTTTTTGCCCTTCAGCAGGTCTTGATGAAAGTTTCCCAGTGTAAAGGCTGTACAATCAGCGGCGATCAGGAGATCGCTGTGGTCGAAGTATGGAGCATGAGGTGAGACCAGATGGAGCTGGATAGGCCATTGGCTCAATTCTGAGGCTCCAGAGATTGCCCTTCCATCTTGTGAAGAGGAGGATTTCTTGATCTCCCTCGCCATGCTTCCTGGACAGCCACAGGCCAAAGGAGGAACAGACGCCTCTGGAGAATCTTCCTTTTGCCCGTCTCCAGAACCTGTTTCAGAACGGATTCCATGCACACGTGCTGCTGCTTCCTTACCTCGGGTCTTCATCACATATTGAAAGGTGGCATCCGGATCGTATGCTTCACTTTCTCTTTCAACAATTCTCAGCGCTCCCGTCGGACAGACATCCAGGCAAGCTCCCATCCCGTCACAATAGATTTCCCTGGCCAGAACAACCTTATTATCCTCATCCAAAACCAATGCCCCCTCAGCACAGGCTTCTGTGCACAGTCCGCATCCGTCGCATTTATCCCTATCGATCTCGATGATTTGCCTCTTTGTCATTTTTTCTCTCCTTTTTAATGATCATTCAAGATAATCATAATATTCAAGGTGATGGATTTCCTTGACTTAAGTCAAAAAAGGAAAGAAATCAATACATGAGTTCTGATCTTAGGGCAGGACAGTCTTTGATAAAGATCGATTTTCTTTTCACCTCTATCAGGCCTTCTTCCTGCATCTGTTTGAGGTTGCGGGACAGCGTCTCGCTGATGGTCCCTAAAATCTTGGCCAGCTCTCCTTTTTTAATTTTAAGATCTACTCTGCATCTCTGATCTCCTGAACAATTGGAAAGAAGGTACTGAATCAGACGCTGACGAACAGTGCGGAGACCCAGCGACTCGATTTTCGTGCTCAGCACCACACACTTTCTGGCCAGCAGATCTACGAAAAAGCGAGAGATCTCCGGGTCTATCTCCATCTCTTTAGTAACGGCGCTCTTTTCGAAAAAAAGAACAGATGCATCTTTTATAGCCTGAGCAAAAGCGGGAAATACAGATGAGACAAACACTATGGCTTCGCCTAAAAATTCCCCAGGACCTAGACGAACCACTTCCACCTCCTTTCCCTGCTCATCCATCTTGTATACCCGGATCTCTCCCGAGCGGACATAATAGAATCCATCCGCTTTATCCTCTGCATGGAATAACATTTCCCCCTGCAGAAACTGTTTGAGCCGACCTAAATCTTCCAGTTTTTTGGATATGTTTGCCAACTTGTCTTTTCCTTTGTTGTCCTTCATCATTTATCTCTGAAATATCACTTAGCTGCATCTCGGAAGACTATCTACACCGAATTCTAAATCCTTAAAAGAAATCAGCTGTACAATTTTTCTCGTGATATTTCCAAGGCCAGATTGAATTCCCCTGCCAGCACCTGGGCAGCCACTGAAGCTGCGAACTCTTTCGCCGTCTGGATGCCCATAATACGCATGGCCTCCCTTCCGACGGGCGAGACTAAGCCTTCTCTGGAGGACACAACTCCCACCTCGATGTTGGGCAACTCAATTCTATAGATTATATCTCCCTTTTCTTTCCCAGCACAGATATTTTGAAATGAAGAGACAAGCGGACTCTGCGGATTGACCTTGGTCGCCTTATAAACCGCAGGAATAATCTCACCACCCATTCCAGAATAAAAAGGACATCCGAGCTTTTGGGCTCCAACGGCATCGACTTCTACGAAGGCGAGCAATTTTTCAGGTTCGAGCTTCAGGAATGCTTCAAATTCCGACAATGGAATCCTCACCTGGGCTGAGGCCTTCCGTCCCCTCTTGTTTCGTGAGCTGGGCTTCAAGTCTCCATCATGGCCCTGAGCGATTACACTCAATTCATAACCGACTCCCTGAGTCTGGAGTTTCTCCTCCACTTTTTTTTTGATGTATCCAACCGCTCGGGATATATCTCCATGACCGCGGAAATTCAAAAATTCTGCCACAAAATCCACATAAAGCAAATATCCCCTCTGTATCTCAGCTTGGTCAAAATCCACAGAGCTGATTCGGCCACCGAATTCTGACATTTTCTTTTGCATCCCGGTCTTGGCTTCTGGTAGGAATGCTTCGATTACGTTTTTGGCCTTTCTGCGCAATTCCTCTGTCTGGAAAATGAATCCCAAACAACGGACAGCCTGGCCTCTATCTACAACCTCAACCTCAGCTCCACCAAACTTGTTGACCAGGAAAGCTCCCCGAGTGACACCTATGGGGCCTAAACCTGTCCCGTATACAAGCAAGTTCGTGAATTCTTTCTCTATATCGCCTTTGACAACAATCTGCCCCGCATAGGAGAAATAATCCTCGCTACCCCCGACATAATTGGCAACCAAGGGAGCGTACTGATCCAGAGGTTTAAGCTCTGTGCCGCAAAGGGAACAGGAATGATTCTCGTCTCGGGTATCGAACTCCCAAATGACATTGTCTTTTTCACACAAGAATTTTAGCTTGTACGGCTGGTCTGGAACGAATATATACTTGAAATCTTGCCCCGTCGTTTCTTCGATGAAACGACGGCGGCACAAGGCAGCGATCCTGAAATTTGCCGGGAGCTCGATGCCATATACCGTCTCGAGCTCCTCCTCCACTTTCCATGGAGCAAGCTTTCCTTTTCTCAACCTCTCGATGCAGGCCTGCACGTTCCTGTCATCCATTTCTTTTCTTCTCCTGTCCATAAACTTCCTCTTTTATGAATACTCTGGTCTGCTACTCTGGTATCTTAAGCGAACTTTCCTGTTTGGGAGCAGTGAGACCCAGGCTTCAGTATCTCCAGCTCGACAGATCTGCTCCCGCAGGTGCAGTCTTGAGCATCCGATCCACGAATCTGGGAATGAACATCTGATGGTAGCGAAGGCGGGAGATGGCATTGGGTTGGGTGTGATCGCCATTCCAGCAGTGCTCGGCTCGATCGCCATAATCCACTTCGCCGCTGTAATAGGGATCTTTGGTGCTCCCCAGAAATTCTTCTGTGAGATAAACCGCGTTGTTCAGGTAATAGTTATCCATGTCTCCGCAGTAGATATGTATCTTGCCAACGAGTTTAGGCCCGAGAGTCTTCCAGTCCCTTTTCATTATGTAACTCAGATCATAATTTTCCCGCCAATACTCAGCCACCTCACGATCGATCTCGCCCGTTAGTTTATCCCAGATGGGCCTGGGATAACCATCCTCTCCAACCGGAGAATAGACAGCTTGCCAGATATCCCATTGGTCACCCGATCTGCCTTTTGTGGCCAGGGCAAGCTCTTTGTGGTTCGTTTCCTCCAGAGTGCAGATGACTTCTCCCAGCCAGTTTCGTCTACCTGGCCGAGGTGTTTCTTTGAAGGCGCTCTTCAGATAATAGGCATTCTCATGTTCATAGATGTTGACTAAACAATATTGACGGAAATCAATCGGATCAGGGCAGGCCGCATAACAACCGTTGAATGCATCGGGATAAAAGACTTGGACAGCAAGGGCTTCCCACCCGCCGGTAGATCCGCCATAGGTGGTTCGTGCCCATCCCTCACCAATTCCACGGAATTTCTCTTCGATGTAGGGAACGAGCTCGTACATTATAGCATCACCATAAGGTCCTAGATTAGCGGAGTTTGCCGCATAGGAGTCATCATAATAGGGATTGGCATGCTGAACCTCGATGATGATGACTCGGGGAGTATCCGGCGCGGTCCACCATTGGTAGAATTTGTAGGCATATTCCTGCATGGTCTTGTTGTATCCTTGCCAATCGAAGCGAGCGCTGTATGTGGGTTCCAGATCAGGATCTGGTGGCTCCTCACGAAACCCACCAAAAGTGTAGGGAAAGTGACCATGATTGATGACCAGCGGGTATCGCGCTTCGGAGTGTTCATCGAATCCTTCGGGTAAGAGTATACAAGCGCCAAGGTACATGGGCTGTCCCCAAAACTCAGTAAGGAGTTCACTCTGGATTTTGATATGTTTGATATATTTGGTGTCTTTTGGCGGTTGAATTGGCGGTATTTCCTGGTCAAGTAAGATTTCGATCCGCATATCTTCTTGAGGATCTATGGTCACTTTTTTTGGGACACTATAAAAATTTCCAGGCTTTCGGTTCCAGTGTTGTCCTTCCCCCTTATCGGGAGGCAGTTTGACTGTATGGCCATCTGCTCTGTGGAACGTCTCATAGCGGTTGAGAAGGCCCTGAACCCAATATTCTCCTGGCGGAATCTCGGTAAGACTTCTGAGGGGATAACCGAAAACACTCCTGTCGAAAACAGCGGGTTCACCAGGTCCCAATCCATCCACATCCACTCCGAACACGAGCTGTGTATCCGGGCCGTCACTTATTTGATACCGCGGTTCTCGGCTTTCGTCATTGGAAACCAGCAAAAGCATACGGCCATCCTGTGCTTCTGTACTCCGGTCCTCCGGAAAGGAAAGTTCGAACCTCAATTGACTTTTTTGAATACCTTCCTCCTGTTGACAGTTCATCAGGATAAGAAATCCAGAAAAAATGAAAATCAAAACGATAATTCGGATTTTTGAACTTACGATCTTCATGCCGTCTCCCTCCTTAAAATGAAATGCAAAATCATATTATTTAGGAAACAGCGAGATGTCAAATACAAAGAGCAGTGGTTTATTCTCACTTGATTTGATCATGGATTCCACATATATTAAACGGCGTGAAAGTGCTCAAAACCATCCATGCTATTGCCCCTATACGCATAAATGATATCGGGGGCTGGACAGATACGTGGTTTTCAAAGAAAGGCAGGGTTCTCAATACAGCTGTTTATCCTCTGGTTGAGGTACGTATAAAAGTCCAGGAGAACAGAGAAAAAATTGATCAACGAGTTCTGGTCCAACTGGAAAATTATGGAGAAGCGCTATGGATCAATCCAGAGAAACCAGCTTATGACCATCATCCCTTGATCCAGGGAGCATTTAACTCCATCGTAATCCCAAAAGATATCAAGCTTCATGTCACTCTCTATTCCCATGTTCCTGCTGGCAGTTCCACAGGCACATCAGCCTCTGTTTGTGTTGCTCTCTTAGGAGCCCTGGATTCTTTAGCCGCAGGGAACCATACAGCTTATGAGATCGCTTATCTTGCCCATAGAGTAGAAACAGAAAAACTCAAACTGCAGAGTGGCATACAGGATCAACTCGCAGCAGCCTATGGGGGCATCTGCTATGTAGATATGTATGCCTATCCTAAGGCAAAGGTCACAAAACTTGATTTAAATGAAGAACTACGGAAAGAACTGGATGATCGGCTTTCTTTGATCTATCTCGGACAATCTCACAGCTCATCTGCTATCCATGAGGAAGTCATCGCATTTCTTGAGGAAAAAGGATCCCAGTATTCGATAATCAAACAACTGAGGGCACTAGCGGTGCAGGCAAAGGGCTGCTTGCTCACAAGGGACCTCAAATCCTTCGGTGATGTCATGATCCAAAACAATGAATGCCAGAGAGCTCTACATGAAGGCCTGATATCAGAGGAGGCTGATTCAGTCATCAATATTGCCAAGAAATGCAAAGCCATGGGCTGGAAGGTCAATGGGGCGGGGGGCAAAGGCGGATCTTTGACTATTCTAGGAAACGAGGATGAAACTCTCAGAAATCAGATGCTGGGTGATATAAATTCTTTGGGGAGAGGAATAAGGTCCATTCCCATCTCACTTGCCTTATCAGGAGTTACGGTAAAGGAAGAGACCTCACAAATCACCCCCTGATTCCATCATGCGCAGACACTATTTCTATATATTTTTTCTTATCTTGAACCTCATTCTCGTTGTTTTTTGCGGAAAGGTCGATAAAAGGAGTGGTCCGGAGAACACCTTAAAAATTGGGACAACCAAGGATGGGCTGAAATCAGCTAGCATACTCGGAGACTCATATCTCGCTGGTTTTGCGCAGATTTCCAATCCCCCCTTGATGACGATGACCAAAGAGGGAAAAATCGAGGGAATCATCATCAGCTCATACGAAACTTCCGAGGACAACACCCTATGGACTTTCCATTTGGATACAGATCTTTACTGGAGCGATGGCGTGCAGGTCTCACCCAGAGATGTGGTTTTCTCCATCGAATTGTTCGCAGCCGAAGTTCCTTATGCCAGATGGATGAGAGAGATACTGAAGAAGGTTTATGGGACAGAGAACAATGATGTCGTCATTGAACTTTCCAAACCATATACGAGACTCGATTTCGATTTTTTAACCTACAATCTTCTTCCTCAACACATATGGAACAAAATCGAAGACCCTCTAAGATACACGCATACAGGAATGAACGTTGGTTGCGGTCCATTCTATATCCAGAAGATCGATTTGAACGCAGGATTAATTCTCTTCCAGAAGAATCCCTTCTGGAAAGGCCCACAGCCGGAAATTGAGCATATCGAACTTCACGTTTACAACAACAAAGATGTTCTGGCGTTAGCCCTGGAAAAGGGTGAAGTGGACACCTACTACAGATACAATTCCTCCTATCCCTATCCCAACTTGGCAAGGTTAGAGGCAACCGAGAACTTTAATTTCATCGAAGAGCCTCATCTCAGTCTAAAATTTTTAGGATTCAATCTTAGGAAAGAGCCAATGTCTGATTTGGCTTTTCGAGAAGCTATCTCCTATGCTATCAACTATGAAGAGCTTATCAAGCTTGACCTGTTAGGATACGGTGATGTCCCCAGCAGGGGTTTCCTCCCTAGGATCATACCTTATTTCAGAGAAACGACTCCGCTCAAATTCAAGCCAGACAACGCAAAAAATATGATGACTAAGGCTGGGTATATTGACAGCAACGGAAATGGGATCCGAGAGGACCTTAGCGGCAATGACATGAAACTTTCCCTATTGATACAAAACGATTTTTTGCGTTTGGCTGAGCTTGTTAGGGACTATCTGCGCACTTTAGACATTGATATAAGCTTGAAGGTTGTGGATGCTAACACATGGACAAACCTGAAGGATGCATACAAGTATGACCTTGTCATCTCGAGGACGTCACCTTGGGGCATGCTCATGCATGCCAATTGGGCAACCGGATACTTCGATGTGCGAAGATCAGGCGAAGGCGTCCTTCACACAGTCGACGACCCGGCTTTTTTGAAGCTCTGCGATAACATCTTAGCAACAAAGGATGAAGGAGAACTCGAGAAATATGCTCAAAAAGTCCAAGACTACTACGCACAAAATTTACCAGCAATCGCACTTTACTGGATCCGCTTAGTCATACCATATCAGAAAAAATTCTCTGGATGGTCCCCCAATCCCTTGTATGGAATCTACAACATCAAAAACTTCCTTAGGCTCAGAATCATCCGGGAATAGCAATTTGGGGACAGTATACGCGTTCACTAAATTAGAATTAGTCTTAAAGGCTCGCTTCCATTTTGTGTGGGCATGGCTTTCAAGGTTATCTCTGCCATCGCTCTAGTGAGGATCTTTTACGCCATTCCTTCATCGCCCTTCTCAGCGGCTACGTAACTGCGCACGTTTATTCCTAATCCCTACAACACTGGCTTCTCTTCCCGTGTTTGTCCGGATCTTGAACCCTCTAACAAAGTCGTGCTCAATACATACTCGCCGGCAATATGGGAAAATCCACATTGCTTCCCTCGAAGAACGATTCATGAAGGCTGGGTTAGGTTGGATCGGGGTCCTCAATGGCGCTGCAGACATAACTGATGTCTTTTTCCATTAGAGCTAATCCTCACAAAATGGAAGAGAATTGTCTTAAATAAATAAGTAATCGCGTATACTGTCCCCGAATTAAAGAGGTTGATCAAACGGCAGGCTGGCTAATAGTTGGGTTTTTAGGATATATTATTTTGTTGTGGCCATTTCCAAAAAGAAATTTCTGAGATACCTGCTCGCACTCTTCATCATTTTCTCCCTCAATTTTATCATACCTAGAGTCATGCCCGGGGACCCTCTCACAAACCTTCTTGGAGAGGAATTCAACCTCAACGAAGCCGCAATTCAAGAACTCAGGAGCGAACTCGGCCTGGAAAAACCTCTCATATTGCAATATTTCGAATACTGGAAGAATACATTTCTCTTTGACCTCGGATACTCCTATCATTTCAATCAAATGGTCATCTCCCTCATATTATCCCGAATGAAATGGACTCTGGCTCTTCTGTTACCTTCGATCATTCTAGGGGCAGCCTTGGGCACCATCTTTGGTGCGCTCTCAGGTTGGAAAAAAAACACATTTCCAAACAAGACCATGACTTGGACCTTTCTGGCCATTTACAGCAGTCCACCCTATTTCCTTGGAATCATCCTACTTTACATTTTTTCTTTCAAGTGGGGCCTGTTTCCATTTAAGGGATTTTATGAAACAGGGACACTGAGCGACATCTTTCACCATCTTTTCCTTCCAATCTTGATTATGAGCGCCTTTTCAGCATCCCGCAATTACATGATCATGAGAGGAAGTGTTCTCATCGAAAAAGAAAAATTGTATGTGGTGTATGCTCAAGCTAAGGGACTTCATAAGGATGCAATCCTCTTCCGACACATATTTAAGAACGCAGTCTTGCCTGTACTGACATTGGTTGCTCTAGATTTCGGTTTCCTTCTCAGCGGAGCTCTTTTTGTTGAGATCATTTTTTCTATGAACGGTATGGGAACTCTGATTTACGAGGCTTTGCTCTCGCGAGACTATCCCGTCCTACAGGGCTGTTTTCTGATCATAACCCTTATGGTTGTCGGAGCCAATTTAGCTGCAGATTTCCTGAACGGTATCATCGACCCTAGAGTGAGGACACGACAGTGAAAGGGCAAACCTCCTGGAATCGATTGGGGCTTATTCTGGTTGCGTTTTTTGTGTGTGTCGCTATTTTTGCCGATATCATTGCGCCCCATAGTCCGTGGAAAAGGTTCGAGCCTTACTTAGAACCCAGCATGAAACATTGGCTGGGTACAAACGACATCGGGAATGACATTCTTTCTGAGTTGATACATGGAACCAGAGCTTCCTTGACTGTCGGAGTGGGAGCTGCAGCCATCGCAACCCTTTTGGGCCTCCTCATCGGATTGATCTCAGGCTATTTCAAAGGCCTTGCAGACGAACTTCTTATGGGGATTACAGATATCTTCCTGATGATTCCACGGATACCACTCCTCATTATTTTAGCTGCTTTTTTAAAATCAAGCTTCTGGATCATCATGCTGGCCTTAGGGTTTTTATGGTGGACATCCACTGCACGAGTTGTACGTTCCCGGGCTCTCCAAGTCAGTGCAATGGATTTTGTGACCAGCGCAAAATGCCTGGGATTCAAAAACAGTCATATCATCCTCTCTGACATTTTACCCAACATCTTTCCTGTTGTACTGCCAAAATTCATGCTTACTGTGGCCACAGCCATGATCTCTGAGGCGTCCCTTTCTTTCCTCGGATTAGGTGACCCTTCGATGAAAAGCTGGGGACTGATGATAAACTTCGCCTTTATCAAGGGAGGGCTGGTCAACGAGATGTGGTGGTGGTACTTGCCCCCTGGTATCTGCATTATCATGTTCGTATTTTCTATAGTCCTTTTGGGTTTTTCATTCGAGGAGAAAAAGAAAGTTGCTATCAATTGAAAAGAAGAATATGACGATGCTAGAGATTAAGAACTTAAAAGTCTCCTTCGACACCCCATTGGGCAAAGTCAAGGCTATTGAAGATGCTTCTTTTGATCTGATTGCAGGAGAAACTTTGGCTCTCGTTGGTGAGACAGGTTGTGGCAAATCTACAATTGCCCATTCAATTATTGGCATCCTCCCCTATAATGCAGAGGTTAAGGGACAGATACTTTTCAAAAATAAAGATCTTATACAGCTGGGAGAAAAAGAACTCGCAAGGATAAGAGGGAAAGAAATCTCCCTGATTATGCAAAATCCCGCTCTGGCTCTAAATCCTGTCTACACTATCGGCCACCAGATGGCCGAGTCCCTTATCGTCCATGAAAACATAAAAAGAGCAAAAGCCATCCTTCAGGCTAAAAACTTGCTCAAGAGACTTCACTTCAAGGGACCTGAGGCAGCAACCAAGGCCTATCCTTTTGAAATGTCTGGAGGAATGAAACAGAGGATACTCATAGGAATATCTGTGGTCTTGAATCCCAAAGTCATCATTGCCGATGAGCCAACAAAGGGGCTGGATTCCCGGCTGAAGTACATGGTCCTGGAAGAATTGAAGCTCGTGAAAGAAATGGACTCTTCCTCGATGCTCTTCATCTCCCATGACCTTTATCCAGCCAGAGACATTTCAGATCGGATCGCTGTACTGTATGCAGGAGAAATCCTGGAAATTGGATCCACTGCAACATTTTTCAGGGAACCTTTGCATCCCTACTCAAAAGGATTGATGGAAAGTCTCCCTGAGAAAGGATTTAAGCCTATACCTGGAACACTTCCTTCGATGATCCACCCTCCAGAGGGATGTAAATTTCATCCAAGATGCCCCTATAAAAAGGAAATATGCACCAGAAAAAAACCAGATTTTTTCACTGTAAAGGAAAGAAACGTCAAATGTGTGCTGTTCAATTAGAAGTGCGCAATATTTCGAAAACCTACGAAACAGGTCTTCTTTCAAGGAAGCGCACGTCCATCCTAAAAGACATTTCATTCAGTGTTGAGAAAGGTCAAACCTTTGGCATAGTCGGAGAATCCGGCACAGGAAAAACAACTCTGGGAAAAATCATCGCTGCTGTCGAGAAACCCTCAACTGGCGAGATTCTCTTCCAAGGAAAGGCGATAAGAGAGACAAAAAAGAGAGAGTTTCTATCCTTTCGACCTCGTATTCAGATGATGTTTCAGGATCCAGAGGGCTCTCTAAATCCAAAAAAAACGATTCTGAAATCCTTGGACGAAGTGTTGAACCTGATAAAAACTCCAAGAGAGGATAGAACTGCTGCTATTCAGAATATTTTCGAGACTGTGGGATTATCCGAAGAGATTTTAGTGAGATACCCGAACCAGCTCTCAGGAGGACAGAATCAAAGAGTGACCTTGACCAGAATCCTACTCCTCAACCCAGAAATCATTATCCTGGACGAACCCACCTCAGCTCTTGATATATCCGTCCAAGCGCAGATGCTGAATCTCCTCAAGGATCTCCAGCAAAAGAAGGGTCTCACTTATATCTTCATCTCCCATGACATAGATGTTATCCGCTTCATGTGTCACGATATTGGCGTCATAAAAAATGGAAGGCTTTCAGGTTTATCTAGCCCGACGGCGTAAGGGCTCATCAGTGAGCGCATAAATATGATAAAATATGCCTAATCTCGTGTGATGATGGAAATCCAGAAGGTCTCTCTGCGGGATTTGGGATCGATCTTAAAGCTGAAACCAATTCCAATCTGTCTTACATAGGCATCCATTATTTTTACCGTGGCGTTCTCAGGCCATACACGAGGATTTTCGCCGATGTATGTCAAGGTCTTATTCTGCAAAATGTAGTTATAATTCGTCCAAAGTCTTATCGTATTTGCTTCTCGGGAAAAGAAATAGAGTGATGAAATAGGCACCTCCTGGATAAGCGGTATTTTTTCCAAACCATATACCTACACCAGCCTCTCCGTAAATGACTCCTGAAATCTTCTCTTCCAGATTTTCTATCCTATCGGGCTGCGGAGTGATCAAAATATGGATCAATGTCTCTCCAAATTCATCAGCGATATGGGGCAAGGGCTGATTCTGTGCCTTCCTCATAGAAAAATCTCTGGCGGCTTCACCAGCCGTTGACGGTAGGTCTCACCTGAGGAGGAGAGATGAGTCAAGTCTTGGATTTCAGCCATATGTTGACTGTGCTTCCGAGCCAGGGTATTTAGGTCAGAAGCCCGTTCCAAAGCAAAAAGATCTCGTTGAGTCCGCTCGCTGTTGATCCTCTCCAGCAGCTTATTCTCGATTGTACTGCTGTCGGGTCTCTGAAGAGAAGCATCCGAGTCCTGTGCAGAGGAAAGTCGGACAGTTAGAATAAAAACGAGCAGCGAGACATATAAACAAAACATATACATCTTTTTCATTTACTTTGAAATCTTCCTCTTTCTAATTTTCTACTTCCTTTTTTAAATATCTTAGTACAGGCTAAATTGAAAAAAAATTCAAAAGATTTCTGTGGTTCTTGTCAAAGGATGGACCAATAGAAGTTTGTTTTAATCGAAGTATAGTGATAAAATTCAATTGAGATCTGGAGGAAAAATGATAATGAGAAGTATAAAATTTATCCTCTGTGTCATCTGTTCCCTCATGCTTTTATCCGCTTTTGGAGTTTCAAAGGATCAAAAGGTACAGAGCACCTGGGCATCAGAACCTGTTCGAGTGGACGGCTATCCAATGGATTGGGACAGAAATGTTTTGACCAGCGAAGACAAGCTCAGTGTCGAATACGGCTTCCGCAACGATGCCGAGAACATCTACGTGCTCTTTGTGTTCAAGGACCCCAAGGTCATGAGTTCCATTGCGGCTACAGGTATGACCATCTGGTTCCATCCCGAAGGAAAAAAGAAAAACGATTACGGAATACTGTTCATACAAAGAAATATCCCCCCCGACCAAATGATCGCCAGGCTGGAAAAACAAAGAGGGACTCTTTCGGAGGAAGAAAAAGAGAGAATAGGAGCGAATCCTTCCTACCTTGTTTATGATACGGAAATCGTGGGCAAGAAGGCCCAGGCGCAAGCACAATCAACCCAGGAAAGAACCGACAATCCAGCTACTTTTAGATTCATGAAGATTCAGAACGATGGTGTATTCGAATTCGGGATCCCGCTAGAAAAGATGAACGAACAGCTCCCATCCAAGAGCATTGATCCCGGAAAAAGCTTTAAAATAGGATTCCAGTGGGGTGGAGCGACCAAGGAGATGAGAGAGGAAATCATGCGAAGGAGCCGGGCCCTCGAACGTACAAGGGCCAACGTGAGCGAAGATGTGGGCTCGCGAGAGGGAATGTCAGGGACAGAAGGAGCCTCTAGAGGTTTGCTCCAGGCTCCCAAGGAATACAAGATCTGGGTAGATGTAGATCTTGCCACTAAGAGCTGAAAAGATAGACGTTTGCTCCGAATAGCTGGCTTTTTTATCAAAGAAATAATCCACCATTCCGCTCGGTCCTTCCTCTAAATCCAGGATTAAAGGCTTCAAAACTTGATCTGTCTGGAAAAGACATCTGAATGATTGGTGATTTTATCAACCGCCTGAATGATGATGAAGTAGCTTCCCCGCTCGAGCTGATTGAAGGGTATAGAAATATGGGTTTCTTGTTTGACCAGGCTCAATATATTGGCTTCTTCATACACCTTGTTCGAATTTTCATCAAAGAGGGTTATTTTCACATCGGCAATCCCTGTTAATTTATTTTCTATGTTGGTTCTTTGATAGTTGAGCAAAGAAAATCTGATGGTTTTTCGTTGGGCTTTGAAATTGGCGATAGTTATAGGAGACGAGGCTTGTTTGCTGAACTGCTTAAGGTGTATGACTTCTGTCTGATCACTGCTGACTTTGACATCGATATTGACTCTTTTATCCAGCATGGCTTCCTTTATCGCATCTACAACTTTGTTCGAAAAGGTCTTGTGGCCGCCGGTCGAGACGCTGATCTGCCTGAAACAATCCTCATAATCCTGAGTGACTTCCCTCAACTCGAAGCCGTGGGAGAGAAGAGTTCTTGACGACTTCATCAGGATGAGGTGAAAGGTGATGTTGGCCTCCAAGAAGAGATTCTTTAATGCCTCTGCAGGAAAATTCTCAGCAATGTTGAAGAGCCGTGACAGCTCCATCTGTTTGAATCGAATGACGTTTGCCTTGACCTGCTCCTGCGGTTCGATTTGGCTATCGAGCTGATTCCGGATGGATGTTTCCACACGACCTGAATTCTTGAGCCTGGGGAACATGTCCCTTTGCTGGAAGCAGAGAGCTCATTTTTCCCCTTCGATCTGTTTGATTCTGGCAATGAGGCCTCGGTACATTTCCAAATTGGGCAAAAGATACTGTTTTCTGTAATCGACGAAAATTCTCAAGTAGTTCTCATAAAACCTTAGAATGGCTTTTTCCCATGCAAGTCCTGCATAGTCTGCATTCCAATCCCCTCGGAGCCTGGAAAGGAGTTTATCCGCCTCTCGTCTCAGTTCTCTGTAGTCTCTTACAGTTACCTGACTGGAGATCAGCTTGAATTTTTTCAGGGATTTTTTCAGGTCCACAATAAGATCGGATAATTTTCTTCCCCGTTCAATATCGAGCAGTGTGTTTTCAGTGACTATGATAAGTCTGTCTCCATCGGTGAAATAATTCATTAAAAAGTAATCAATGGCCTCGTCGACATTTTCGTTGTAGTCAAAAGTGTTGAAAATCAGCAGAAAGAGTCTCTTTCTCTCAATTTGCAGCTGCTCTTGGTGGATAACTGATGGGAGGGTGATTTTTCTGGAACGGACTTCAAAGTCTGTAATCTGCTGTTGAGCAGGGTGCTTGGCCGAAAAAACAAGCACAGTCAATAGAAGAATGATAAAAAGAGACAGAGTCAGTCTTTTTCTTACTAATTTTTTCAATCGTATTATCTCTTCAAACTAAATCTTATGGGCACTGAGGTCATGATATTAGATTACGCGTGCATCGGATAGGCTGTCTGTATATTTCACCTTTATTTGACCTGAAAGGTTACTGTTGTATGAGATTTGGATCCAAGTTCCATTTGGTCAGCAAATATGTGCAGAGCATATCTTTCATTAGGCAGTTCAGTTGTCTGGAACTCGATAAAAAATACCAGCGCATTCTTCTGCCAAAATTGCTTGTGGATATTCACCGAGAGAGGGAATCTTCGCCCGGACGAAAGATGAATCAATGAAGCAGAGAGCTGGACTTTTGGATTCTGTAAGCCAGGGATTGTGCATCTCACCACAGCGAAGAGCTTTGAATCCTGTTGATTCCATCCTTCTATGACCGGTCTATACTGCTTGACATCAAAGAAAAATACATCTGCAGCTGATTGAGAAGGCAGATAGTATGGGTTCTCTTTTAAAGCGAACAGTAAGGGGGGATAGAGTCTTATCTGTGAATCTTCCGATTCAGGGATGAGGACCGATGTAGAGCCTACAGCCCCCTCCCCTGTCTCGAGGTTCCTTATCACTACCCTGCAGGCATAGGTTCCGGGCTTAAGGAATGAGGTTGCATAATAATACACATCATTCTCTCTCAACGAGGTCGCTGTAACTTCATCCCTTATGAACGCAGCAACAGTGTTTTGCTCATCGAACACGAGAGTAACCAGCTCTGCTTTTCTTCCCAGTATCTCTTGTATTTTTTGGCCTGGAATTTCTGCAAAGATCAAAAGAATCGACTTTTCAGTATACGGACAAGGCAAAGTAATAATGGGGAAATGAATGAGATCTTGATGATGAGGGCTCTCGCTTAAAGCCAGATCTATCAAGTGAAACATCCTTTCAGTTGAAGTGTACTCTGTGAATGGCTTGGGATTGAAATAGCCTCGCTGGCCGTAGACTTTACAGCCTTTTCCTTTGACTTTGACTCTTATCTCATGGTACTGGCCGTCCCATTTCTCATCGATAGGGTAACCTAATACATAGTAGGCGCCAGTGATATTTTGAATCTCTTCCATAATTTTCTCATAGCTTTGAACGTTATCGAAATACTTTCCCCCTGATAGTTGTGCAATCTGGTTTAAGGAGCGGTCTCCCATAAAATCCCTGTCTTTGAAATGGGCATAAGCCAAACCGGCAACATTCACAGGAAATACAGGGCAATTCGAGGACGCCAGTTCTTTGCTCATTTTTTCATACATCAGTTGTAATGAAGGACTTCCGTATTTTTCTTCCCTTGTCAACAGCTTTTCATCAGGGGCTAATCGTCTGCCATAGAGGATGAAATTCACGAGCCCTTCAGAAAAGAGAACAATATTCTTGACACCAGGAATATAGCGCATGGCAGTAGCAAGGTTTTTGATCTCATCGATAAAATTTGTAGCTTGGTGAACGTACCTTCTCCTGTCAGCCAATTTTGCATTTCTGGCCATTGTAACCAGATGCAATCCTGCCTCACTTGCCAAAGACTTGCCCCTTTTATCCGTACTGGATTCCCTTATCAGTGCTTTTCCCATTTCCTCCAGTTCATTCAAATACCTGGACTCGACATTTTCTGCCCTCCCTAATAATTGCCGTGATCCCAATTGTCCTATAAGGCGGCGAAGATGATCATGATCCTGAGTCAGATATTCGTGCAGAACAATTCCTGTTTTAGCTGAATAGGAAATGATGCCTACTTCATCCGCAGGATTCGTCAGTTTGTCAAGAAAGTGCAGAGCCGCTGTTTTTGACTTCAGGATTCTCTCGCCATCTGTAAAGGCAAAGTCAAAGAACAAAAAAATTTTTCTGTTCATTCGGGAAGGGCTATCTTCTGAGGTAAAGGATTTTGCATCTTGGCTCGTTTCTGATGGAAGTGTCGAGATGTGTTTTTCAAAATCCGTGATTTCTACAGGTTTGCCATTGTCCCACAGTTGAAAATCTGATTTCTCTAAATCTGTAACTGGATTGCCCTTTTCATCTGTCACATTGACTTGGACCAGTTTGAGCGTAACGGCTACCTCATGCTGTAATTCGTACTCTTGTTTATTTTTCTGAACTGAACTTGTAGACGAATTGCCTATCAGGATAAGCCCGAATATGAGCATAAGAAATATTGTGGAGACTTTTTTCATTATACACGCCTCCCCTCAATTAGTAATTGAGGTCTTAATCCTATCCAAAGGTCCTCAATATCATGAAATTTGCAATATCTGTGCCAAATCAGTCTGGATTGGACCTCTTCTTCCCCATGATCTTCATGATCTTATTTTTGGACAGTTATCCCAAAAATGAGCGGGATGTTATTCGAGATTTTTCCTCAAAGCTTGATCGCGCCGGAATAGACATCTATCTCATTTGTGATCCTGTCGACAACCTGAATGATGATGAAATAACTACCAGATTTGAGCTGATTGAATGGAATCGAGATAGTCATCTCATCTTTCACAATACTCAGAGTATTGCCTTCATCATAGACCTTATTCGAATTTTCATCAAAGAGGGTGACTTTAACATCGGCCAACCCTGTCAACTTTCCTTCAATCTCGGTCCTCTGATAGTTGACGACTGAAAATCTGATGCTTTGTCTACCGGATTTGAAGTTAACAATAGAGATGGGCAGAACTCTCTCCCTGAGAAATTGTTTTAAGTGTATGACATCCGCTCCTTTTTGGTTGACCATGACATCTATTTTGATCGCTTTGTCCACCACATCAGATTTTGGACTGTAAACAAGAAGATAGTAATAATCCTCAGTTTGAGAGGCTTCTTCCATGGCCTCGACCACTTTGTTGGAAAATACGGAATGGCCTCCGGTTGAAGTGCTTATTTCTTTGAAGCAATTTTCATAATCCTTGCCAACTTCCCTCAGTTCGAAATCCTTTTCAAGAAGGCTTCGTTGGGATTTCATCAGTATGAGATGAAAGGTGATGTTAGCCTCTAAAAAAAGATCACTCAATACTTCATCAGGAAAGTTTTTCGAAAGATCGAACATTCTGGTCAAATCGGACTGCTTGGCCTGGATCATACGTGCCCTTACCTGTTCTGTGGCGTCTATTGCAGCGCCAATCTGATTGCGAATCTCTATCTCCAGAGGACCTTCGTTCTTCAGCTTGGGAAAAAGATCCCTTTGCTGGAAACAGAAGGCCCACTTTTCTCCCTGCAATTGTTTCACTCTTTTGATAAGGCTTCTGTACAGTTCAACATCGGGAGTAAGAAACCGTCTTCTGTAATCGCCCCACACCCTCTGATAGTTTTCATAGAATTGGAGAATGGCTCTATCCCACGGGACGCTTAGATTTCTTGCATCCCCACGAAGCGCACTCAGAAGCCTATCAGCTTCTATCCTTAGATCTCTGTAAGCACTATAAGTGCTTTGGTTGGAGATGAGCTTGAATCGTTTTAAGGTATCTTTCAAATCTGAGGCGACCTCAGATGTTTTTTTTCCTCTTTCGATGTTGAATATCTTGTTCTCGGTCAGGATAATAAGCTGATCCCCGGGGCTGAAAAATTGTTCGAAGAAGTGATCGATTGCCTCGCCGACTGTGTCGTTATAATCAAAAATATTGAATATCAGGAGAAAAAGCCTTTTTTCCTGCTTGGTTTTTATCTCTGCATGCTGGATGTATTTTGAAATTGTACGCGATCTGATCTCGAAGCCTGTGATTACCTGCTTGAGACCGTCGGCAAATATTTCAAAATCTTCCTTAGTTAGGTTTTTCACAACTTGCCCCTTTTGGAACACCCTAACTGGGACTTCGACCGCGATCACTGTCACTTTTTCTTCAGGTCTTTGCTGTCCAAGGACAGGAGTGAAGCTCAAGGCTAAAAAAAATGCAAAACCTAACGAGATCAGGTAGATAGAAATGTATTTATGCTTAAAACGTTTCATCTTGCCCTTCTGTGAGTTACGTGAAATATCAAATATGAACTCCACACAAAATCTTAACAGATTTAAGGTGCGATTTTAAGTTTTTATTACTTTACTGATTGGAAATTCCTCAAACCGAACCTAGGTTTTAGCCGGCGCCGCCTCCTCCGCTGCTAGCTCCTCCTCCACCGCCCGCTGATGCTCCGCCTCCAGCACCAGAAGCCGTGCTCATGGCTGAGCTGGTCGTGGCGATCATCGAAGAAAAAGCCGAGGCAAAGGCATCGGGGATGAACGTTCCTGTTCCTGTGCCGTGGTAGATGTACCAGGGGATGTAGGTGTGGTGGGCTTCTGCAGGAATGAGACCCGCGAGTTCTTTGAATATGTTCTGCCCCAAACCCAAAACCAATCCATACACAAAATAGTCATTGATTCGCGGCAGGAGGGTAGATTGTGATTCTGTCCGATAATGATATTTTTTCAAATATCTCTTCAAAGCCTTCCATTTTCTTGCAATCATCTCCCCTTCGAGGGTTCGATGAGGAATGATGAAAGAAGAGACAAAAACCACAGCTGCTGAAACACCTAGAATGACAGCCCAGATTCCGTAGAAATATGCTGCTGCTCCGGTCAACAGCATCATCCCCACTCCGATTGTAAGGACATAGTACATACCGCGAATGCTGGATTTATCAAACCATCCTTTCTGTTCTCCGACCTCTTTAACATCTTTCTTCCACTGCTGGAAAAACTTTTGGAATTTAGATTGTCTTTTCTTGATATCTTTTAGGCTAATGGAATCTGTGCCTGAGGCTAATTCATCAAAGATAAACGCAATGAGATCGTATTCAAATGGTTTTAACTCGGATGTGTTATTCTGCCAAAATTCCCTCTTTAAATCCCAAAAGTACTCGGGCGTGAGCCTCGTCCCGCCGAAAAGTTTTTTCTTCTCGACCCTTTCCTCACGCAGGGCCAAAAACTCCCTCCGGGCTAGATCAAGCATTGTGGAGACCATAGCCCCTCCATATACCTCTCTATTCCCCAAGAGGTAACCGACCAGAGCTGGAGGAGTCTGCTCTGGGATTTCTGAGGAAATCTGAACAGGAGGAGGCAGATCAGGTCTTTTCGCGTACTTTTTATAAAGACTACAGGTCCCGAAAAGCCCAAGAACGCTCAGGATAATCACGATCCATCTTCCCTGGGACTCGCGTTTCTCTCTTGCTGCAACTTTCTGACGGGCCATTTTTCTCTGTCTATTGGCTTTTTCGGCCCATCTGGCCTCCGCACTCATTATTTTGGAGCGGATATATCCTGGCTGTTCCGCAGTTTCTGAGAAAAGCTCCGAGGGATAAAGGGTACGAATTTCAAAATACTGGAATGCCGGTAGATTTTCACACCATGCGAGGATCGTTCCATCGTCCTCTATCCTTGATTCAGCCCATAATGGTGCGTGAAGCCATTCGTTGATGCGATTTTTCGATACAGGTGCAGGTGGTTTCAACCGGAGACGAACATACCCGCTTGGATGATCCCACTCCTCGCTGATGAATTTATAATAGAGTACTGAAGAGTCTTTATATCTTTGGATGGCGTCTTTGACCCGATAAAAAAAGTCAAATATCCGCGACTCATTGTTGGCATGGAAAAACCACCGCACCTCGATCCCATCTGAATTCTGAGTGATGCGATAGGTGCCAGGTTCTTGGCTTTCAGAACGCCTGTACATTTTTCCGTTCTCTGAAATTCTGAAATCATCGAAGGTTACAGGTGCTGAAGAAGGTAGGGTACGAAAGACAAAACTGAATTGGCCGTCGAACTGAAAGGTTCTTGATTCTAAAATATCCATGCTACCGTCTGGATGGAGCTGGGCATCGATATTCACCTGGATTATGTGATAGGTTTTGGCAGCGAAGGATTGAAAGGGAAACAAGAGAAAGAGAGTGATAAAGATCGATAGGAAAACAGAATTCTTTTCGGCTGACTTAATTTTGTCCATTATTATCCTTTATATAAAATACGATTTTTAAAGGCTGTAAATTCTATTCAGAGAAGCACAAATTATTCAAGACTCGTCTCTATGGAATCTGCACTTCCAAAACGTCTTTCAAAACATCAGGAACATCTGTAATAAGACCGTCGACCTTGAGATCGATCAATTTTTTCATCTCCACAGGATAATTTACGGTCCAGATAAAGAGTTTCATCCCCTTATCCTTGGCCTCTTTTATCAATTCCTCATCCAGAATTTGACGATCGCAGCTTAGGGCATCCCAGTTTCCATCGAAAGCATCTCCTAGATAATCCTCATCGAATATGAATCCGGTCATCAATTCAGGGGCGATGGTTTTGACTTCCTCTATGATTTCCCTATCAAATGAAGTCACCATACATTCCTTCTCGAAATTTTCCTCCCGGATGACGTCAACCACTTTCTGGGCGATACCAGGTTCATGGTCGAAGCCCTTGATCTCGATATTCAGCTTCATCTTGCCTCGGACTAACTGCATCACTTCCCGGAGTGTGGGGATTGGTTCGCCTCGGAATTCTTCGCCGAACCATGAACCTGCTTCGAATTCTTTCAATTCTGCAAGGGTATACTCCCAAATCAAGCCTTTCTGGCCTGTGGTTCTCTCCAGTTCTTCATCATGCATGAGAACGATTGCGCCATCCTTTGTTTCACAGACATCGAGTTCTGCATAATCTGCACCAAATTCCATGGCCTTTTTCATGGCTGCCAGTGTATTTTCAGGAGCCGCACGGGAAGCACCCCGATGAGCAATGATGAGAAAGGACTCAGTTTCTTGTTGTTTCTCTTTTTGGCAAGTCATGATCGGCAGAATCAATGCTGATGCTATTAAAATGATCATAGACCAAAAAACTCCCGGTTTCAATGTCTCAAAAAATCCAGAATGATTATTCATCTCTTTCTCCTCTTTCTTATATCATCCAATCGTATATATGTCTCTAGATTATCTTTTCCAGGCGATGCTTGCGCTTGATGAGCAGATTCCCTCTTTTGACCAGAGATGGAGAGACGTAAATAACTCGGGGATCCTTATCATGGAGAGCAGATATTCTAGCGTGGACAGAGCGAAGGCCTCCGAGCCAAGCTCGAGAATCGCTGAGATAGACCAGGTCTCCTGCACTGGCTGCTAATCGATGAGCCACCTGAGGGCTGATGCTGAGTTCTTCTGCGTTAGGATCTTCGACTATTTTTACGATAGCCTTCTTCCCTTCTTTTTCATTGATGGGTCCACCTTTGTATTCCTCTTTTGCCCTATCCAGACTACCGGCAACCAAACCTTCGATCTTTGCCTTAGATTTTTTCTGGGTGAAAAAACTGATACCACCTGCGATTACCAGACTTCCCACCAGCCCATAAAGGGCTCGGGTGTACTTAAAGCCTCCGGAAGCATCAACTCCATGGGAGAAAGGTGTTACCATGAACGGCCACAAAATGGAGAGAGCCATCAGTAACGATCCACCGAACATTGTCCAGAAAGCGGCCGACGAGGTGAATTTTTTCCAATAGGTTCCGAGAAGAATGGTGATCACCATCGGAGGAGTGATACTGGCCGTGAAAGAGCCATGGGCCAGATAAATGGACTTGAAAGTGGCAAATACTGGGACCAGAGCGATTCCAAGCAGTGCAGAAGCCAAAGAGATCACTCTTGCCACGCCCAGATAGTGTTTATCCGAAGCATGAGTTTTGATATGAGGTCTGTACACATCGTTAACCGCAATGGCTGAGACAGCATTGATGAGGGTATCAATAGTGGACATGAGTGCTGCCGTGAGCGCAGCCATAACAAAACCGAACAAACCCGGTATACAGACTCTGCCGGCCACATGGACAAAAATCTGTTCGGGATTGATGTCGGCTGGCAACAATCCATGAGTGTGCATGGCTCTTCCCAGCCAACCGGCATTGGAGACGGCAAATGTGGCCAGAGGCATTAAAATCAAAACCAGAGCGAGAAATGTTTTTTTGATCTCACGCACGCTTTTCAGGCTTAAAAAGCGCAGGATGAATCCCTGATTCATCATGTACAGGGCAAAGGTGTTGGCTACTCCATCCTGCCAAAATATTCCCACAAAATGAAATTCAGTGGGCTGGTTGAATTGGGCAAAAGGGAGTCTGTGAAGGAGGGGCAGCCCAGACCAGAATCCTTCCCAGCCGCCGAGAACCTTGAGTCCCAAGAAAAAAAGCACAAAACCAGCGATCAAGAGAATTATGCCTTGGACCAGGTCGGTCATGATGACCGAGGTCTGGCCTCCAGCTGTCACATATACAGCACAGATGGCCGCCACAACCACAGCAGACCAAAAGATATCGGTTCCGAGCAATGCGTTGAGAGCCACGCCCATTGTATAGAGGTTGATGCCTATGTACCCTATCATGTAAGCCAGGACGATTATGGTGGCCATCACAGCGGTGCGTTCATCAAACCTTTTCCTGAAGTAGTCGGGAACAGATCCGACCCTGGAAAAATAGATAATCGGAAGCCAGCCCAGCAATAAAAAGCTCATAACGATCCAGTCATTCAGATAAGCCATCGACGAGGACATTCCGTAGCGGAAACCAGCGGCAGAATATTTAATAAAGCTGTAGGAACCGACCACTGAGGCGACACAACTGAAGGTTATCAGCCACCAGGAAAAGCGCTGTCCCCCAAAAAAGAAATCCTTGGTGGATCGTGTGAAACGGGCGAATATGGCACCAAATCCGAATATCAGGATAAAATAAAAAATGACCACCCAGAAATCGAGCCGAGTTCCGACAATTGTAGTTTGTTCCATCTAAAACATCCCAACAGCCGAAAAATGCCAGAGAAGCTGAAATACCAGGTAAAAAAGAAATCCTCCTACCATGAAAAGCAAAACCCGCCGGTCTTCTTTTTTATGCCAGGAATAATCTTTAGTCCGCCAGGATATAAAAATTCCCACGAAAAAGATGATTCCTCCGATAGCGAATTGATAGATTAGTGACCAGAATGGCATTTTATTGTTTCACCAGCTGAAAACTTTCAATAAAGAAATAGGCTTTATGATTCGGGGACTATAATTCGGGGACAGTATACTCAATTACCGAATTAACTTAGATAAGTGAATGCGTATACTATCCCCAATTTGGATTTAACAAAGTATTTCATCTAGTCCTTTTTCATGTGTTTTTCAAACCAAGCCATCAAGTAAAGCTGTTGAAGAAGTCTATGGGAGGGCCGTCTCCAGCCATGATACTCACCAGGCATCCTCACCAGCAGCGTATCTTTCTTCAACATCTTCAGAGCTCGATAATATTCTTCGCTCTGGCCCATCGGAGTACGCAAATCCTCCTCTCCGGTCATGACCATGGTAGGAGTCTTTACATTGGCGACATAATGAAGTGGAGACCTGAGGGCATACTCCTCTGGGTCTTCCCAAGGATATTTTTTGAACTGCTTGTACCAACTCGATCCATCTGTGGTTCCCACAAAGGAATGCCAGTTGATCACAGGTCTCATGGACACAGCCGCTCTGAACTTATCTGGAGCCGTATGCCCCACAAGCCAGGCTGTAAGGACGCCTCCTCCACTTCCTCCGCAGACAAACAGGTTCTCCTCATCGATGAAACCTTTGGCAATCGCTGCATCGACTCCTGCTATCAAGTCCTCTCCGTCCTTACCTGGGTAAGAGAACTGGATACCATTGACAAAGTCCTGCCCGTAGCCAGTGCTTCCCCGCGGATTCATATACAGGACAGCATAGCCATTGGCTGCAAAATTCTGCCAGGGCCAATTGAATCTTACCGAGTACATGGCCCAAGGTCCGCCATGGATATAGAGAATCATCGGATATTTCTTTCCGGATTCAAATTCTGCTGGTTTGATCAACCATCCCTGCAGATCCAGTCCATCAGGAGATTTGAACCACAATTCTTCCACTTCTCCAAGTTTTACATCAGATAATACGTCTTGGTTCACATCCACAAGTTTGACGATTTTTTCAGGCTCATCAAGATTGAAGGTGATCAGATAATCGGGTGAATAAAAGGTTGATCGCGTGGCTGCCACCTGTCCATTGTCCGAAATACTCATACCTGATAGATAATGGGTGCCTTGTGTGACCTCGTCTATCTTTCCATCTGCTGAGACAAAATACACATTTGAGACACCTTTTTCGCGCATCAGATAATACACACCACTGCTGTCAGACGCCCATGTAACGTTTGAAGGAGAACTCGGAAGATTCCGAGCAAGTATGCGCTTGTCTCCTCCCCCTGCATCCATAAGATACAGATTGGAAAGATGGCTGGTGTAGTTCTTATCATCATATCCTGTGTAGGCTATCCAGTTTCCGCTAGGTGATGCAATTGGTCCTCTATCAGGCCCTTTTCGGTCGGTTAAGGTTTTAATTTCCAGTGTTTCAATATCCACAGAATAGATTTCTGAATCGCCGTGCAGATATTCAGCATCTGGCTTGCGGATGGCACTGAAAAAGATCCGTCCCCCGTCTGAAGACCATTGAGGATCGTTGTGAGAATAATCACCTGATGTGATCTGCTTAGGTGTGCCCCCCAACTCTGCATCGATAATAAAAATATGGGAGTAACCTTTAGGAACTGGCCCACGCCCATCCCTTCTCCAGCTCAGTCTATCGATGATGATGGCGGGATCAGCCCATTTAGCCCCCTTTGGCTTTTTGGAAAGTTTTACAGACAAAATGGGATCCGCATCTTCCAGGAATTGAGTGAAGGCGAGCTGCTTTCCATCTGGGGACCATCCAAGATTGCCCGGGCTGCGCTCGAGATGGGTGAGCTGCGCAACCTCTCTGGTATCGAGCCACAGCACATGAATTTGGGTCGTTCCATCTCTGTCAGATATAAACGCGACCCTCTTCCCACAGGGAGACCAGACAGGAGAGGAATCTCTCCAGTTTCCATGAGTTAACTCTCGGACTCTTTCTCCTTTAACATCCACGATCCACAGGTTGCTTTGGTATCGATCGCTCATCTTATCCACCCAACCGCGGGTGAATAATATCATTTGTCCATCGGGTGAAATGTCTGGACTGCCAACCGTTTCCATCTCCATGAAGGTCTCCTGATCTAGCAGCTTATAATCCTTTTGCACCCCGAATGTCATACCCGAAGCGATGAATAAAAACAGAGCCATTAAAGCAATTGGTGAATAAATTTTTCGCATCATTACGCTCCTCTTAAATAGATTTTTAGGGAAAGATTTAAATTTTGAACGAAAAATTTCTTCTTTGTGATTCATCTCGCTAAATTTGATTGCCTCGATTTTAAACCTTACCTAACCCTTTTGTCTAGAGGACTGTTTTGATACTGTAAGAGAAAAATAAATTTCTTCGTCAAAATAACTGTCTTTTTGTTTGTCAATTTCAGTAAACTTATTGATGCAAACTGAAAGGATTTAGGTAGGAGGTTCTATGAATCGAAGACAATTTTTAAAGGCGACCGGCGCAGCCAGTGCTGTGGTAGGAAGTTTGGGCCTCGGATTCTACGGGTATGAGGCCGGAAAGGATCCTGAATCCTACACAGGCTGGGAAACCCATGAAGGAGCCCATCAAACCTTCAACAGAAAAAGATACGCATCTGATCACCCCCATTACATAAAAGTAGGCCCCACAAACAGACCCGATGCACGAACCGAAGTCATTTTTTACAGGCGCGGAGACTTCATGCGAAACTGGAAAGATGATGCAGGAATCGGAGGACTGCCTGAGCACCTCCGTGTGTACTACCAACAACATCCTGATGTCTTGGAGCAAGACCTTTACCACCTTAAGGAAGTTTTCCCAAAGATGAGAGAGGACTATAGAAAATACAGAAATAAATTCATTTTGGCTTCAGCTTGGTCGAATGCTATGGGAGCTGTCTCCCCAACCCCCATTAACCAACCGCCAGAAGAATCCGACTTTCCCAGAAGGAGTCGTTTTGGGGAACAAACAGAACCTCTGAAGATGAAGAACCCTCTGAAAACATCCAAGCTTATAAAAAAAATTGCACATGAGCTTGGATCAACGCTGGTGGGGATTGCTAAGCTCAATCCTGATTGGGTCTACTTGTACCCGATGAGAGGAAGGGGCTTTGAGCCAGACAAGCCTTTAAATATTCCAGAACATTGGAAATTCGCTATTGTCGTAGGAACACCCATGTCCTGGGATCCGATGTATGCTAACCCCAATTTTGGAACCTCTAACGATGCGTATTCTCGATCAAGAATTATCGCTTTCAGACTGGCCTCGTACATAAAACAGCTCGGCTATCCAGCCAGACCCCATACGCCAGGAACCTCCTATGACCTCATGGTGCCGCCGGTTGCCATCGACGCTGGACTCGGCGAGCAGGGACGCCACGGCGTTATGATCACACCCGAATTGGGATGTAACATTCGACCGGCTGTAGTCACTACCAATCTACCGCTTGTTCCAGATAAACCGATCGATATCGGAGTTCAAAGTTTTTGTAACACCTGCAAAATCTGTGCAGAAAATTGTCCCAGCGGAGCTATCCCCTTTGGCGATAGAGTAGAGGTCCGCGGCTACCTGAGATACAAGATCGACACAGCCAAATGCCACACCTTTTGGAACCAAAATTTGGGGAACATGGGCTGCCGGATATGTATTGCCGTATGTCCCTACACAAGGAAAGCCAACTGGCTCCACAAGGCTGCGCTCAATATTTCAGCTAACGATCCCACAGGGATTTCTCACAGCGTTCTAACCGGACTCCAAAAGCGCTTTTACCCAGGACCTAACCCTCAAAAATATTACAGTCCCTCGTTTGGCGGCGAAAATGCCTCCTACAGAAAACCGCCCTGGTGGCTGCGCGCTGAAGATTTCATCGAATTCTAGAGGAGAGCTGTCATGCATTTTTTTAACAGTGGTCTTTTTTGGTTCTTAGAAGGAATTTTCGCCTGTTTGACCATGATCGGGCTTAAGATATGGATGGAAGATTGCAGAATCCCCATGCCCTTCTGGAAATGGCTTCTGTTCGTGATCTGGGTGTTCTTCTTCGGATTCACAATTGCCTTTGTCGGAACAAACCTAGGTGAGAAAGAACAAAATGCAGCCCTTTTAGGAGGGACTATATTTGGTCTAATTTCGATCATTACTGCTGTAGGCTTGTGGCGAATTCTAAAAATCGGAAAAAAATAATCCTGCTAAAGTTTACCAAGCAATTCCATAGTCTTCGCCGTAGTTGCTCGATCCTCCCCAGAAAGTACCATATTTCCAGTCAAAGAATATGGCATTCATGGGACCTGAAGTATATTTGCTGTAGTCCAACCGGTATCCCATCTGTCTTAACTTTCCTCTAACCCAGGAAGGGACTTGTTCATTCAATCGAAGCCTTCCTGGAGAAGCAACATGTTGACCGAAAGAGCTGTGCATCTGATAGCTCACGATGTTAGCCGCTTCACAGGCTTGCTGGACATTCATACCAAACTCGACCATATTCAAGAAAAACTGAAGGCAGTTCTGATCTTGTGTGTCTCCTCCTTGAATAGAGAACGAAAGGTAAGGTTTCCCGTCTTTTAGAGCCATGCTCGGTGTCAGTGTGGCACGCGGCCTTTTTCCTGGCTCAACAACATTATAGGGATTTTTTGCTTCATCCAGCACAAAACTTTGCGCCCTCTGACTCAATCCAATCCCTGTCCGGCCTGCAATACAGACTGGAATCCATCCTCCGCTTGGAGTCACTGATACGACCCAACCTTCCTTATCCGCAGATTGGATGGATGTGGTTCCTGAAGCAAAGGCTTCCTCAATTCCAGCCCTTGTGTTGGAATCCTGCTCCGAGCTTCTCTTCCAGGCATCAAGCCAATTATCCACCAAATGGAGATACGGATTTCTCCTTCCTTCGAAGATATAAGGATCTCCAGGTTTAACATAAGGGGCGTTTTTTTCCCAGTCTATCAGCTTGATCCGTTCCTGGGCATATTTTTTAGAAAGCAATCCTTGGATCGGCTCTTCGGGAGCAAAGTATGGATCCCCATAATAGAAATCCCGATCTGCATAAGCCAAATTCATCACCTGATAGAGAGTGTGGATATAACGGGCGCTGTTGTAGCCCATGAATTGAAGATCGAAATTCTCCAACATGTTCAGCATTTGAAGAAGCACAGGTCCTTGAACCCAATGAGTGAGCTTGTAAACTTCAATTCCTTT
>Ga0209427_10001112_pt1 | contig 30608 bp, 35 predicted proteins | sample DeeMarSWOR136_30_FD_187465 | JGI IMG/M metagenome (GOLD analysis project Ga0209427, IMG submission 187465) | Marine sediment microbial communities from White Oak River estuary, North Carolina - WOR-1-36_30 (SPAdes) (version 2) | ecosystem: Environmental > Aquatic > Marine > Intertidal zone >...
CTCCACCAGGAGCCTCAGCGCCTCCAGCCTCGCCCCCGGCTCCTCCAGCACCTTGGCCCTGCCGCTGGCGACGACGCTCCTGTACCTGTAGTTGTACTTGCAGGGGTCGTCGGAGGGTATCAGCTCGGCCTCGTCGACCTCGAAGCAGACCCTGGGGTTCCTGGAGATGTTCTCCATCTTCCTCCCCTCCGCGGCGCCGTGGAAGATAATCCTCCCGTTCCTGTAGACGAACGAGAGGGGGACGACGTAGGGCTCGTCGTCGACGCAGGTGGCCAGCCTCCCCACCTCGGCCCCCCTGAGCAGCCGCTCTACCTCGGCCCTCTCCCCCATCTCCTTGTCCTTCCGCCTCAAATCTGACACACGTCTCGAATATCGGCGGCAAGCCCTTTATCCCTTTTCCCCGGCCAGACCTTATATCCACCCACAGCCGATCTCAAGGAGATCACCATGTCAGACGATCACAGCTTCAGCGTCGAGGTGCAGCAAGTAGAGGACTTCAGGTTCACCGTCGACTTCGGCCTCGACGGCGTGGACGACCTCCTGCTCGACGAGCCCGCCCCCCTTGGCGGGGGCGCGGGGCCCAACGCCTCCAGGGTCCTGGCGGCGGCGATTGGCAACTGCCTCTGCGCGAGCCTGCTCTTCTGCCTGAGGAGGGCGAGGGCGGAGGTCTCCGGGATCGGCGCCAGGGTGAGCGGCTCCTGGGTCCGCAACGAGGAGGGCCGCTGGAGGATAAAGGAGATGGAAGTCGAGATCAACCCCAGCGTGGAGGAGGAGCACGCGAGCCAGCTGGAGAGGTGCGCCGAGATATTCGAGCAGTTCTGCGTCGCCTCCCAGAGCGTCCGGGACGGCATCGAGATAAAAGTGAAGGTCAAGAGATGACCTCGACCGGACCTACACGCCGCACCATCGATGCATATCAAGACCCAGCAGAAACCCCCGAGAAGGGCAACCCGATTCAAGCGCAGCTTAGAGGACAGGAGGGACGAGAATGATCGACCGGATATCCCACGTGGGCGTCCTTGTCAGAGACCTGGAGGGGACGCTGAGGGAGCTCGAGGAGGCCCTCGGACTTCGCCCCGAGGCCGTGAAGGAGAAGGGCTCCAACAGGATAGCCTTCATCCCCGTCGGCGGGGACGAGATAGAGCTGATCCAGCCCGGGGACCCCGAGGGGAGGCTGGGGAGGCACCTGGCCGAGCGCGGAGAGGGCGTCCACCACATCGCCCTTGAGACCGACGACATAGACTCACAGCTCCTGAGGCTGAGGGGGAAAGTAGATGTCCTGGATGCGGAGCCCATCATGGGGGCTCACGGGGTCAGGATAGCCTTCGTCGCCCTGAGAGGCAGCGGCCTGATCCTAGAGCTCATTGAGAGAGTTAGGCCCGAAGAGAAGGATTGAAAAAATGGGGCCCGTTGATTCAGGTCAGGGCGCCCGGGATAACCTGATGGGGCCGACGAAGACCATCGCGATCGCCACGAGGGCTAGGCCCAGTGCGGCGTAGACCATGAGCGACTGCCCCCTCGCGGCCTTGAGAGCCCTCTCGGCCTCCGCCAAAGCCTCCTCCACCTCATCCCTAGCCAGGTCAGCCGTCGTCTTCGCCTCGTTCGCCGTCGTGGCGGCTCCCTCGGCAGTCGTCTTGGCCTCGGAGGCGAGGGCCTGGGCGGCCTGGGCGTCCTCCTTGCTCTCGGCGGCGTCGTCAACCGCGTCCTCCACCTGGGACTCCAGCTCGTCCAGGGAATCCGCCGTATCGTCGGACAGTGCCTGGAGTGAGGCGAGGGCCGACTGAAGCTGGCTGCTCAGAGCAGACATATCGTCCTCCAGGTCCTGGAGGTCATCCTGCAGCTGCTCTATTATGATGTCGGAGACCCCGTCGCCGTCTCCCCCGTCATCAGACGGCTCGACTAGGAAGCCACCCGAGGCGAGGACCTCGTCGTCGCTGTCGTACCAGGTCCAGGCCCAGGTGCCCAGGGGGGCGTCGCTGTCAAGGATTAAGGGGTTGCCGCCGGCAGTCTGGGCCCAAAAGGGGGCAACATAAGTCACATCGACTTTGATCCAGGTGTTGAGGTCGTCGGTGCGCCAGACGAAGTCGCCATCGGCGTCCCATATCATTATGTAGGAGCCCGTCTCCTGGAAGGAGCTCTCTATGTCGAACCTCACGGTCTCGTCCCTATCGTAGGCGACCTTGCTGGGTGCCATGGAGAGATATTTTGAGATGATCTGGAGGGACACCTGGGCGTGGAGACCCTCCTCGTCCGTGGCGTTCACGGTGTAGCTGCCTATGCTCAGATCCTCCGGCACGACCCACCAGGCCGTGAAGCCGCCATCCTCGTCCGTCTCCACCGCCTTGGTCCCCTCGCGCACGTACATGTTCCACTCGTCGGTGGAGTTGTAGAGTAGGAAGTCGACGTTGATGGCGTCGTCGCTCTCTGCGAAGTACAGGCCCTCCACGGAGACGTTGAAGCCCGTGGGGGCTGATGCAGGGTCGAAGGTCAGCTCGGTTGTTCCAGTCACCGTGAAGTCAGCCTTAACCTCTATATCCTCCTCGGTGTCCACCACGGTCACGGTGTACGTATCCTCCTCGATCGTCGGTACGTAGAAGGTGCCGGATATGGTAGTGTCCCCGCTCACGTCCTCGTCCTCGAAGATCAATATATCGTCGAGGTATGCCTCCCACTCACCTCCGGGAGTGAACCCAAGACCATTCAGGGCGACCCTCGTGCCCGTCGGGCCCGTCTTGGGTTCCAGGAGGACTATCATCGTCCCCACCCTGAAGCTCTCGCTGGCCTCGATGTTGTAGTACTCCTGAGTTGCCTCAACAACGTAGTTACCGCTGGGGATTGCTGGGATGGTTATCGATCCGCTGATCTCACCCTTCGAGTTGGTGTCCAGGGTTTTCTGGGTCCCGGAGATCTCTATGACCACGTCCGACCCCGATATGGCCGCGAAGTGGCTCCCATGGACATCCACCCTCGAGCCAGGGGGACCGAACTGGGGGTCGAGCTCGATGGTGGCGAGCTCCGTCACGTGGAAGTCTATTGCGGCGCTCTTCCCTCCGTCGTCCTCCACCTCAAGAACATACGTCCTGTCACCACTGCCGACCCCGGGTATGATAAGCTCGAAGTTGACGTCCCCGTCGCTCTGGATGTCCAGATCGTCCGTGTCCCGTATCCCGCAGTCTATACCGTCGAGGGTGACGGAGTCCACAGTACCCGACTCCGTGAACCCCCACCCCCTGACCTCAACCAAGGTACCCACGGGGCCCTCCTCGACGTCGAGGGAGATTGAGGGGCCCACCTTGAAAAGGACGGAGGCCGTGTTGTGTTGTTCGTCCTCAGCCACGACCAGGTAGTCGCCGTCCGGCTTGTCCGGGACGTTGAAGGTCGCCTCCCAGTAGCCCAGTTCATCAGTCACGGGAACACTGGGACTCGTGGAGAGAGGACTCCCGTCGAACGTGACATCTATGTCGGAGTTGTCATCGAAGCCATACCCCTTGAGGTCAATCGAGTAGCCTTCGAGTCCGCTCTTGGGATTCACGGTCACGCTGGCATCGACGGTGAAATCCGAGAGCGGCTCATATGAGCCACCCCATCTCGCCCCGTTCTCGTCCTCTATCCAGAGATAGTGGACGCCCCGCACAACCATCGGAACGTCGAACCAGATCTCGAACTCCCCGCTGGCCTCCGCCTCGGTCGAGTTCAGGAACCCCTTCTCACCGTCCCAGGCCTTGAGGGAGTCCCAGTAGAGGCTCACCTCCAGGCCTGCCGAGACACCGTCGCCGCGGACATACACCCTTTCGCCGTACACGCCTCCCGTGATCGGGTTAAGGTCATCATCAGTGACCTCAGTTATTCGCGGCGCCGCGTACGCGGGCACCGAGATTAGGGCTGATAAAAGCGTGATGATCGCTAGGATGGATACAAGTTTCTTCATCTCATTCTCTCCTCTCAGTTTCCGGCGGGAAGCCTGCGGAGCGACTTGGGGGACCTCCTCCGTTCTTTCCCGCGCATTCGAAGTTTGTAGGGTTGACCAATGATATAAGCCCTTTTTGGGGAACTGATATGAAGAAAATCGGTGGGGGGAGTCCTGTAAGGTTATTTTAGGCAGATTTCACGATTTTGAGCATATCATGGAGCCGACGACGAAGACGCCGCCGGGAAAGGATAGAGCATGTTCAACGTCAGTGGTAACTGCCCAACGGAAAGGATTAAATAACATCCAAGCGTGACAGTCGTTTTTACAAATATATTTAAAACCTTGAGCATGCGAAATTAAACGTATTGGGAAATAACCGCCTCAAAAGGCCCGATGATATGGATCAGGGATCCATATCATTCAAAAAAAGGAACTATTTTCATTTATCGAATAGTGAACCGATGGCCTTCTACAGAGAGATGCCGGTAGAGGACATGGGCGAACCCCTCATGGCCGGCGATTTGAGAAAGTCCACCTGCCCCGAGTGCGGCGGCCAAGACCTGATCAGGGACTACGAGGCGGGGGAGCTGGTCTGCCAGAGCTGCGGCTTCGTTGTGTCGACTGAGCTCCTCGACCACGGGCCCGAGTGGAGGGCCTTCGACATCGAGCAGAGGCAAAGGAGGGCGAGGGCTGGTGCGCCCCTGACGCTGACGATGCACGACAGGGGGCTCTCAACAACCATCGACTGGAGCACGCGCGACGGCCAGGGGCAGGCCCTGAAGCCGGAGACGTTGAGGAAGATGGACAGGCTACGCAAGTGGCATAGGAGATCAAAGGTGAATGGCGCCTCTGAGAGGAACCTGAGCTACGCCCTCTCGGAGATGACCAACGTCGGAGCTAAGCTCAACCTGCCCGGCAACGTCCTCGAGACGGCCTCCATGGTCTACAGGAAGGCGATAAGGAAGAACATCGTGAAGGGCCGCTCCATCCGGGCCGTGGTCTCGGCCTCCATCTACATGGCGACGAGGAAGTGCAAGGTCGTCAGGACCCTCGACGACGTCGCGAAGGCGGCGAACCTGGAGAGGAAGGAGCTGAGCAGGACCTACAGGTTTATGCTGAGGAGCCTGAAGACGGAGGTCCCCAGAAGCAACCCCCACAGCCACCTCTCCGTCTTCATCAGCCAGCTGGGGCTCAGCGGCGCCACCGAGCTCATGGCGAAGGAGATCATCGACCAGGCATCATCTACGGGGCTCACCAGCGGGAGGGGCCCCGTGGGAATAGCCGCCGCCTCGGTCTACGTCGCCGGCCAGATCACCGGCGAGTCGAGGACCCAGGGCGAGATAGCCAGGTCGATGAACGTGACAGAGGTCACCATCAGGAACAGGTACAAGGAGCTCGTCAAGAAGCTCAGCATAGAGATAAAGATGTGAGCACCACCAAGGTGAATCGCACGACATCACGAAGAGCCAGATTCTCTGGGCTTGGCGCGCGATGAGTCGGTTGGCTTCGGGGCTTTTGGAAATAATTTCTAATGATCGGGGTTTTCCACCGAAACGTAGTCGTGCGACGGCTATTTCCGCGCTATGTTTTTGTATCAAGACACATTCGCAGTATGATCTGTGTTGAGGAGTTACGTCAGGGTCATAGGGCCGCCGCTCTACGAGGCACTACAGGCCCTCAAGAGGATCGCAGAGGAGATGCCAGAGGTAACTCACAGGGAGGTCTTCATCGAGACGAGGCAGCCCGACTTCACCGACATGGAGGCTACCCAGGACTTCTACAGCAACATCCACCTGCAGGACTACCCCGTCCACAGGGAGGGGAAGGCGAAGGTGATAAAGAGGGCTGGGCTCGTGAACGGGGACTCCGACTTCTACTTCGAGTGGATACGCAAACCGGCGACGGATGAGCTGATGGAGCTAGTGAAGAGGATAGACGCGGAGTTCACCAGACTCGGCTGCCAATACATCATGACAACCAGATGATGAAAAAGTGCTTCCTGCGACACGAAGCACATAACGCAGGCGACCGCAATCCATGCCCAGGAATCTTTGACGCAGACGTTCAACATAATAAAAGGAGGAGGTACGCCCTCCAATCCTCGTGGCAGACTATGCCTTCCCTGGGCTCCACGCCCGGGGGGCTCACCCGACTCTGAGGAGCTCCTCAAGGATCCTGAGCTGGGTGGGGCTCGTCCTCACAATGTCGCTGCTGGTCAAGACGCCGACCACTTTTTCCTTCTCGACGACGGGCAGGGTCTTGATCACCCTCTGGGCCATGATCTTCGCTGCGTCCTCCACCGCCGTGTTGGGGTCTATTGTGACGAGGGGAGAGGACATGACGTCCTTGGCGCTCACGATGCCGGCGTCAAGCCTGGGCTCCACGATCCTCGCCATTATGTTCCTCTCGGTGATGATCCCCACCGGCCTGTTGTTGTTGGTCACGATGACGGAGCCGATGTGGAACTTGTTCATCTTCCTGACGGCGTCCAGAGCCGTGTCATCGACCCTCACCGTCTTCACGTTCCTCGACATGACGTCTCTAACTAGAATAATCCCGCTCATAGAATCAACTCAGTGTATCAATTGAAGACTCGTCGCCGCCGATTTTAACGTTTCCTGATCACGAAGAGGGATGGGGGATCTAGTTGTTCGCAGCGTTCCTCTCGGAGAGCTGCATCGTGGCGTAGGGGTAGACCGCGACGCTGGCGTCCCCCCCGTGGGCCTCCTCCAGGAGCCTCAGGGCCTCGCCCCAGGTCTTCACCCACTGGGAGCCCAGGCCGTAGATGTGCTCGTCCACCTTGTTCAGCTGGGGGGAGACGCAGATGATGCGCCCCATCTTCCAGGGCTTTTTGATGTAGACCTCGGGGGTCCACCCCATGCCGCCGTAGTCGGTGCCGAACCTGCTCTTGTAGTAGTGGACCCTGCAGCCCTCCGGAGTGTAGAGGAGGAAGACGAGGTCCCCGCCTGGCCTCACTGACTCCCGGGCGATGTGGAGGGCCTTGTAGCCCTCGTTGGCCATGGGGTAGCCGTTGCCTATGGCGACGTCCACGTCCGGGACGACCCTCGTGGCGTAGTGCTTTCTGGCGGCCTTGACCGCCTCCCTGTAGGCCTCCACGACGTCGCCGCAGAAGACCCTCGCCGCGTCGCAGCCGGGGTTCATAAGGGCGTTGACGACGAAGTCTATCCCCGCCATCCGGGCCGCCTCCTCCGAGTCCCCCCTCCTCCTGTTGGCCTCGACCCTGCCGGGGCCTGTGCCCTCGTCGATGTGGTGGTTGGGGCAGATCGTGTCGATGGCCGAGACGCCGGGCAGGAGCATCTTGGAGCCGCCTCCGAAGCCGAAGCTCTGGTGGTGCATCAGGGCGCCGACGGTGACCTTGAGGTCGCAGCTCATCACCTCCCTGTTGACCTTCACCGGCGTCCCCTGGTTTGTGTCCCCCAGGTACTCCAGGTTCTCGTAGGGGTTGTGGTTGAACACCAGGAACCTCTCCGGGATCTCCGCGCCCAGCTTCTTCTGGAAGTCGGAGAGGATTCGCGGCCCGTGGGAGCCCGGAGCCATCACGAAGACGATCTGGTCGTCGCTCAACCCGCCCCTCCTAAGCTCGCTGAGGACGGCGGGGAGCATCTGCCAGGTCTTCGTCGGTCGGGTCATGTCGTCGAAGAGGATGGCGCACTTCCTCCTGCCCCGGGCCAGCTCGCTGAGGGGCCTCGTGCCCACGGGATGCTGCAGGGCGCCCTCGATCTCCTCGGGGGTGAGGGGCCTGGCGCCGTGGCCCGCCATGTGCTGCTCGTGGACCTTCCAGCCTTCGGGGAACTCGAGAACCTCGGATCCCCAGCCGTACCACTCCCAGGCGGGGACCTTGACCTTAATGGGACACATACCGCGATTGTGTGAACGAAGTGGCTTATAACGTTGCGTGCCCCAGCAAAACGAATAAAGAGAGCAGGGCGTTCTTCATACCAATGTCACAGGCGAGGCCCGACGGTATAGTCATCCTCGACTTCGGGGGCCAGTACTGCCACCTGATAGCCCGACGCGTCCGTGAGATGGGCGTCTACTCCGAGATCCTGCCCTGCGACGCCTCCGCCGACGAGATAGGAGACCTGGAGGGCGTGATGAGCATCAGGGGGATCATACTCTCAGGGAGCCCCGCCAGCGTTAGGACTGAGGACTCCCCCAGGCTGGAGGAGGGCGTCCTGAATATGGGCCTCCCGGTCCTCGGCCTCTGCTACGGCCACCAGCTCATCGCCCATATGCAGGGCGGGGAGGTCCGCCGGGGCGAGCTGAGGGAGTACGGCGTCACGGAGGCCTTCATCGACAGGCCGGCAGGTGTCCTAGGCGGGATGAGGCCCGTCGAGAGGGTCTGGATGAGCCACGGCGACACCGTCTTCAGCGTCCCCGATGAGTTCGAGGTCCTAGCTCACACCGAGAGCTCCCCGGTGGCCGCCTACAGGCACCGGGTCAAGCCCCTCCACGGCCTCCAGTGGCACCCCGAGGTGGTCCACACCGAGAGGGGGAACGAGACGCTGAGGAACTTCGTCTTCGACGTGTGCGGCTGCTCCCCCAACTGGAAGCCTGTCGACAGGGTCGAGAGGGCCGTCGAGGAGATCAGGGAGACGGTGGGGGGCTCCAGGGCGGTCATAGCCCTCAGCGGGGGCGTGGACTCAAGCGTCGCCGCCGCCCTCGCCGCCAAGGCCCTGGGGAACAGGCTCGTAGCCGTCCACGTCGACCACGGCTTTATGAGGAGGGGGGAGGCGGAGGAGGTAGAGGAGGCGTTCAGCCCCATGGGCGTTGAGCTCGTCGTCATCAGGGCCGAGGAGCGCTTCATGGACAGGCTGGAGGGCGTCCGGGACCCCGAGGAGAAGAGGAGGATCATAGGAGAGGAGTTCATCAGGGTCTTCGAGGAGGAGGCGAGGAGGACCGGGGCGGAGTACCTCATCCAGGGCACGATCTACCCCGACCGCATAGAGTCCGGCTTCAGGAGGCACTCCGACAAGATCAAGACCCACCACAACGTGGGCGGCCTACCACTGACGATGGACTTCAAGGCAGTCGTCGAGCCCCTCGGGGACCTCTACAAGGACGAGGTGAGGACCCTGGGAGCGCGCCTGGGTCTACCAGACGCTATCGTCGGGAGGCAGCCCTTCCCCGGCCCCGGCCTCGCTGTGAGGGTGATGGGGGAGCTGACCCGGGAGAAGGTGCGGGTGCTCCGGGGGGCCGACGCCATCGTCTGCGAGGAGGTGGAGGCCTCACCCCTCCGGGAGACGGCCTGGCAGTACCTCGCCGTCCTCACCGACACGAGGAGCACGGGAGTGAAGGGGGACGAGAGGGCCTACGGCTTCACGGTGGCCGTCAGGATCGTGGAGAGCGTCGACGGCATGACCGCCGGCTTCTCCAAGGCCCCCTGGGGTGTCCTGGAGAGGATCTCGACGAGGATAACCAACGAGATCCCGGAGGTGACCCGGGTGGTCTACGACATCACCCACAAGCCCCCGGCGACGATAGAGTGGGAGTGAGAAGATGGGATTCAGGTACGCGGAGGACGGTCCTGTCGCCGACCTCACCATAGAGGCGGAGGGCTCGACGCTGGAGGAGGCCTTCCAGAACGCCGCCCTCGCCATGTTCAACGCGATCACGCCACTGGAGGGCATAGAGGAGCGGGAGGAGCGCTCCATAGAGGCAGAGGGGGACGACATGGGCGCCCTGCTCTTCAACTTCCTCGACGAGCTCCTCTACGTGAACGACGTCGACCTCCTCGTCTTCTCGGGCATCGAGGTCGAGATCGACGGCCTGAGGCTGAGGGCCAGGTGCAGCGGGGAGCCCTTCGACCTCGAGAGGCATCGGCAGGGAATAGCCGTCAAGGCCGTCACCTTCCACCAGATGAGGATAGAGGAACGGGGCGGCGGCTGGTCGATCCGCGTCGTCCTCGACACCTGAGCCCCAGATGGGTCTCACGCCTCCTTATCTCGGCTACAGATTCTGGCTTCAATTCACTTAAGTCGAATACGCGTTCCCACGGAAACCAGGAGACCGGGTCGAGCCGCGTTGAACGGGGAAGCCAGCCACGGCCGCGAGGGCAGAGCGATGAGGAACCCCCAGTTCATACTGAAGAGGAGCGGCCTCCAAGATGAGGAGCGTGAGGAGAGACGCCCACCGGGAGACGCCGCCGAGCCCCCCGGCCCGCGTATACTCGTCCTCGGGGACAACAGGGAGAGGAGCGAGGGCCTCGCCTCCATACTCAAGATCCTCGGATACGATGTGACCAGCGCAGGCAGCAGAGTCGAGGCGGAGGAGCTCTTCCAGCGGCGAGTGAACGACCTGGTCATACTCGACTTCGACCTCCACGCCGTCGGCATCGAGGCCCTAAGGAGGATCAAGGACGCGGACCCCGGGGTGGGGGCGATCATAATATCGGGGGAGGCGAGCCGACCCAGGGCCCTGGAGGCCCTCCAGTATGGGGCGGACGCCTTCATCGGCAGGCCCACCGAGCCCGACATCCTCGAGGAGCAGATCGCCGACCTTATAGAGGCAGGGAGAGGGAGGGCCCAGCTGGGAGTCTCCGGGGAGGGGCTCCTCCAGCTTCTGGAGGACATGGGCGAGGGCGTCTTCAAGTGCGACCTCGAGGGTCGCCTCACGGGGATAAGCCGGGCGGGCGCCCTCATCTTGGGGTATGAGGCGCCAGAAGACGCGCTCAGTGAGCCTCTGAGGCTCTTGAAGCCTGGATCGGGGATGGACGCCGCCCGTCGCTCCGCCTCGCTGGCCTCCACGGGCGGGGAGACGAGGACCTTCCTGCGCTTCGAGGGGCGCAGGGGGGGAGCCAAGTGGATAGAGGCCGCCATCCGCGCCAGGCGGAACGGGGAGGGGACAGTCGTGGGCTTCGAGGGCGTGTTCAGGGACGCCACCAGCTGGATCAGGCGCCTCCTGATGCTCGACGCCGTCCACCGCGTCCACATTGGGCTGGAGAGATCCGAGTCCGTGGAGGAGGTGGGGGAGCTGACGATGGCCTTCCTCACCGGCGTGCTGGGGGCCAAGGGCGGGTACATGGCCATCACCGACGGGGATTCTCTCAGCCTCGTTGCCGAGAGGGGGAGGGTCAGGAGGCGCTCGGGATCCGAGCTCCGGGGCCAGGGGACCGTCGCTAGAGCCGTCATCACGGGGGAGACGCAGACATCGATGAGGACGGAGGAATCCAATCGGGCGACCCGTCAAAGTCGCTTGAAAGAGGTCAACGAGATGGCTGTCCCGGTGAGGCTGGATGGATGCGTGATCGCGGTGATCTACGTCTATGGGGTTGCTTCCGAAGCTCATATAGACAAGAACAGGGTCATAGTCGAGATCCTATCCGGGAAGATCTCCTCCAAGCTGCACGGCCTGACGAGGGCCTGGCTTTATCCGAGGGCCCATTCTAGGCTCGGGGACTTCCTGTGAGTCCGCAGCGGTGACGCGGCCCGGAGTGCGTCTTCACGCCATCTTGGCGTAGTTTATCTGGAGGTCCGCGATCATCGCCATCAGCCTGTCCGCCTCCTCCGGTGGGAGGTAGGGGGAGACCTTCTGAGACAGGTAGGCTGCGCAGTCTATGGCGGAGGCCGCCTTCTTCAGGTCCTTCTCGACTTCGTCCTTCCCGGGTGCCAGCCTGACGCCCATGTACTGCCAGGCCTTCCCCGCTAGGACTCCTATGAAGAAGCCGAGAAGTTGATCTATCTCCAGAGAGGTTATGTCCACGGACTGGGGCTGACCCCCCTCTTCACCCTCCTCCGACATGACCGATACACCAATGTCCCTGGTCGTCGACTTGCGATTAAAATGCTACGGTGAAAAAGGAGGGACTCAGTAGACCGGCGTGCCCAGCTTCTTCCTATAATGGAGGGTGGCGAGGCCCCTGAGGAACTCGTTGTCCAGGACCTGGTAGCCGAGGGAGCTCATGACCCCGGAGATGTAGTTGATCAGCAGCTCGGTGAGCTCTAGGGACATGACGAAGGAGGAGAACCTCAGCTCGGCCTCCACCTCGTTCGCCCTCACCTCCACCTCGTCCAGGTTCCAGGAGACGAGGAGGGCCTTCTCCAGGAAGTCGAGGCAGTCGCCGTTCCCCAGCTTCGCCTGCAGGTAGGCCCCGTACCACCGCCCCGCGTTGAACCAGCTCCCCTTGAGCTCCTCCCTGTGCTCGGGTGAGATGTCCCGGATGAGGGTGTCCAGGCTCGAGCGGGGGATCTGAACCGCGCCGGCGCCCAGCTGGACGCTTAACAGCATGTGGGTGTCCACCGCCTCCTCGGGCGAGGCCCCCAGGCTCTCGCCCCTGAGCGCCTGCTCCAGGGCGTTGACGGCGTAGGTGGAGACCGAGACACCCTGGCGCAGGGCGAGCTCGTTCAGCCTCCGCACCAGCTCGGTGGGGAGCACGAGGAATTTGACGTCCTTACCCGTCGTCGAGATCAACCATGATCACCTGGGCTTCTCGAATATGAGCCGGATGATGCCCTTCGAGTTCTCCTTGTCGGCGAGGTCGTAGCCGAAGACCTGGAACACCCCCTCGATGAATAGGCTGAAGACCTCCGTGAAGCCCGTGGTGAACCTCTCCCCGACGCAGGAGGCCGAGAGCTTCCCGTTCCTCGTCTTCTCTATCGAGAACTCGGAGGTTCCCAGCGTCAGGAGTTCCATCGCCTCCTCGAAGCCCTCCAGGCCGTTCCTGTTGCGGTTGTTGAAGTAGTTTCCGTACCAGCGGCCCATGTCGAACCACATCTGCGAGAGCTGCTTCTTCGCCTGCTTGTGGGCGAGGTCGACGGAGTCGTAGAGCAGCCTCTCGATGGTGAAGGCGAACCCCGTCTTCTTGGCGCTCTCCAGCATGCCCCTGTTGTCGATGATCTCGCCGAGGACGAGGCCCATCTGGTCGGCCCTGAGCGCCTGCTCGAGGATGTCGTTCACCGTCTGGAAGACCGTCATGTCCCGCCGCTTCGCCATCTCGGCCACCTTGTTGGCGATGTCCTCGTCGGCGGCGAGCATCTTCCTCTTCGACAAGTCTCCGGGCCAACTCCTCATGCTTCAGGTGTTTCTACATATACTCGGGGACCGAGCCTGAAAAGCCTTCTCGATTCTGGCCTATCGAGTCGATCCGACTTGGGGGTCACCCCAATACTCTCCCGCAAGTTTAATAAAACCATAGATTAGAACAGCCCGCTCGCCTCACTCCCTCCTCCTCAGGAAGAAGACTATGCCCCCTCCCCCGATGATCCCTATACCGATGATGCCGTAGAGGAACGGCGGCCTCGCCAGGAACTCCCCCCTCGCGGCCAGGGCCGAGGCCCGACGGAGAATGGTCGTCGTCAGGCTCGGGGTTATCACTCTGAGCTCCACGGGGCTGCTGGTGACCGTCTCGTAGACGAGGCCGTCGCTCCTCACCTCGGCCTGGATCTCCCAGAGCCCCTTCGAGTCGGGCCTGAAGGTCTCCGTGTACTCGCCGCCGGAGCTTGTCGACGCGATGAGGGACTTGGTCCCGTTGGGCGCCCTCAGGAAGAGGACCACGCTGACGCCGGCCTTCTCTATCCCGAACCTGCCCGAGAGGGTGACGGGCTTCCCGTTCTCTATCCTCATCTTGCTGACGGCGCACGTCAGGAGGGGCTGGACGCTCTCGACGGTGAAGTTGACGCCCTCTGCCTCCGCCGGGTTGTAGTAGACCTCCCCCGAGCAGTTGGCGTGGACACGCCACTCCCCCGTGGCGGTCGGCCTGAAGGAGTGGTTGAAGTAGCCGTCGCTCACAGAGGCCTCGACCGTGAAGTTGTGGAGCTCATCGCCCTGAGCGTAGTAGAGCTGGACCTCCCTCCCCCCGGGGAGCAGCCTCCCCCAGACGTCGACCAGGTCGCCTCCGAGGATCTTCGAGTCCCTGACTTCGCAGGTCAGGGTGAAGTTGCGCTTCGCGACGGTGAAGTTCAAGGCCTCCGTTGAGCGGGGATGGTAGTTCTCATCCCCCTCGTACTCCAGGTGGAACATCCACCCCCCCGTCCTCTCGGGGGTGAAGTCGTGCCTGAAGAAGCCGGTGTAGTCGGTAGACAGGGTGAAGTTGAAGATGTCGGTGCTGTTCTCGTAGTAGACCTTCAGCTCCCTCCCGGCGGGCCGCAGGCGCCCCCTTACCGTGAAGGCGTCGCCCCCCAGTATCTCCTCGTCGTAGAGGGTGACGTCTATCCTGGAGATGCCCCACACCTCGAACTCCCCAACCGCCTCCCCCACGTTGCCCAGGGAGTCCACGGCGGTGAACCTGTACTCGACCAGGTCCCCGGGGTCCAGGGGCGGGATCACTCCCGTGTAGTTGCCCCCCTCGCCGGGGTGGACCGTCCCATCCAGCCAGGTCTCGCCGCCGTCCACGGTGTACTCAAGGGAGACCTCCTCGACGGACGACTCGTCCTCGACCCTGAGCCTGAGCTCTGTCGGGGCCTCCTCGTAGACGAGCTCGGGAGGGTCGAAGACCTCTATCTCTGGGGCCTCGAAGTCGGTCTGCACGAGGAAGTCGATGGTCCCTGAGCCGTACTCGGCTATGAGGGCGAGGTGGAAGAGGAGCTCTCCGCCGACGGGGACCTTGTAGTCGATGACCATGTCCTCGCCGTTGAACTCGCAGCTGTCCATCGCGTCGAGGTGCCTGAAGCCCTGGGGCTCGAAGTTGAATCCGCCGTAGACGCCGCTGAGAACCCCCCTAAGCCCGGGCTCCCAGGCGATGGGTATCTCCCTGAGCAGCTGCCCCTTCCCCGCAGCGGGGCTGGCCATGACGTAGAGGCGGGCCTCGTACATGTCCAGCGTCGAGGGCACATCTATCTGCACCCTTATCCTCTTCGCTGAGGTGACGAACTCGTAGGCCCAGTTGGTCTCCTCTACGGGCCTGTCGTCGACCTTGCCCCTCATGCGCCTGCTCACCCAGTCGTCGGTGTCGATGTGCTCCACGACGAAGAAGGTCCCCGCCTCAGAGGCGGAGCTCTCCAAGGCGTCGTTCCTCACGTTGAAGTAATAGGTTCCCGTCTTCCCGGGTATGAAGTACCTGCCGAAGCCGTCGTTCCCCACCTGCTCGGGGAGGCCCGCGGACTCGGTGTGGCTCGACCTGAAGTTGGCGGAGGTCTTGGTTATCTCGTAGACATAGACGTCGTAGTCTGTCTCGTGGGTCTTGGGGTCCGCCCACTCGCCGCAGAGGTAGATGTGGTACCTGTGCCCCTTCTCCAGGTCGTAGGTGAAGGTCCCCGCCTTGCCTATGGGTATCTCCCCCTCCTCGATCTCCACGGGCTTCACGGGCTGGCCGACGAAGGTGAAGTTGCCGAAGACCTCGTCGATGAGGGACTCCCCGTGCGCCTCTCGCAGGGTCGCCCCAGGGATGGAGCCCGCCAGCAGGGCAACGTAGATGACCAGCACAATCAGCATGGCGCCTGGGATGACGCGCCCTTTATCGGCTCTACCTGATCGCAACTAGGCAGCACGTCCCTATCGTTGAACATGAATCCGTCCGACTGATATGGATAAAGAGGTTATGAACGTGTAATCCATTACCCATCCGCCGGGTCCCAAGGCTTTTCAACTCTGCGGGCAGATCACATCCGAAATGGACAGATTGAAATCTCTCAAGGTCACGACCCTCGCCGAGAACCTGGTCCAGGCCGGGGGCCTCGGCCAGTGGGGGCTCTCCCTCCTCCTGGAGCTGGTGGACGCCAGGGGCGACCCCAGGAGGGTGGTCCTCGACACGGGCGCGAACAAGGAGGCCCTACTCCACAACATCAAGCTCCTGGAGCTGGACCTGGCCGGCATCGACGGGATAGTGATAAGCCACGGCCACGGAGATCACACCGCGGCGACCGTGGAGCTGGTGGAGGCCTCGGGCGGCGTCAAGGTCTACTGCCACTCCCACACTTTCCTGCCCCGCTACTACGAGGATAAGAATGGAAAGAGGAGGCCCGGGGGCCCTCCCGAGGGGGAGGGGCTGGCCGAGATCGAGGCCGCCGGCGGCGAGGTGGTCACCTCCCCGGGGCCCGTCGAGATCGTCCCCGGGCTGTGGACCACTGGACAGGTGGAGAGGGTCACCCCCTTCGAGCGCATCTCTCCCCCCACGGCTGGATCGGGGAGGCGGATAATCGTCGTCGACGGCGAGGAGGTGGACGACCAGATACTGGACGATCAGAGCCTCTGGGCGGACGTGGAGGGCGTTGGCCCCTGGGTCATGACCGGGTGCGCCCACGCCGGGCCCGTCAACACCCTCCTCCAGGTGAGGAGGCTGGGCGGGTTCGAGGGGATCAGAGGGCTGATCGGTGGCACCCACCTGGTCGGGCGATCCGACGAGTACCTGGATCAGACCATAGCCGAGCTGAAGAGGTTCGGGCTGGGGATGATATCTCCCTGCCACTGCACGGGTTTCAAGGCGACGACGCTTCTCTGGAGGGCCTTCCCTGAGGAGTTCGTGCTCAACTTCAGCCTCAGGGTGATCGAGGCAGGGAAGAGGCCCAAAGACCCCCTGGTCTGACTACCAGGGGTCGCTGCTCGCGAGAACACTTATATTTTTTAGGCCGACCTAAATTAGGAATGGCCCGTCAATCGACCAGAGGGTTTACGCAGAGTACAAAACTGAGCTTCACCAACGTGTTCCTCCTGGAGTGCGAAGAGGGCTACCTTCTCATAGACACCAGCTACAACCACACGTACCCCCAGTTTCGCAGATGGCTGAGCCAGGTCGGCGTTGAACTTAACGAGATCGGGTACATCCTCCTGACCCACCACCACGACGACCACGCGGGATTCCTACACTCTCTAATCGAAGATTCGGAGGCGCGGCTCATAGCACACGAGAAGGCCGCCCCTCACCTTCTGGAGGGCGCCCATCACATGGACATGGAGTACCTGAACGCCTGCACCGAGATTACCCTGAGGCTCTACTCGTTGTTCAGGAGGCACACCTACCCGAGCTACAGGGTGAGAGACGACGACATACTCATCCGCGGAGACGAGACCCAACTCCTCGAGGAGATAGGGGTGGACGGGGAGATACTGTGCACCCCAGGCCACACGGACGACTCGATTACCCTCCTGATGTCCAACGGCGACGCCTTCGTCGGCGATGCCGCCATGAACTTCCTTGGGTTCTGCGGGATAAGGTACAGGCCAATTGTCTACAAATCAATCGACGAGGCGTATAGGAGTTGGGAGCGCCTGATCGATGGGGGCGCCCAGACCATATATCCCTCCCACGGCGATCCCTTCAAGGTCGAGATGCTGAGGCAGGAACTCAAGCGGCGTGGAGTATGAGACTTGAAAAACTCAGGGATACCGCTGCCAGCTTAATCCTTGAGTATCTTCTTGAGAACCTTCTCCCTTGACGTGATGAGCACGGAGTCGATCCAGGCGATTCCTTCTATCTTCCTGAGGTCGTCTATGAAATTGGATAGGCCTTCCAGCTTGGGACAGGTGGCTGTGGATATGATGTCATAGTTACCCACGGTGCTGTATAGGTTGCATATCCGCTCGTTGTCCCTCATCTCCTCTATGATCTTATCAGGGTCGGAGTTGCCGCTGATCTTTATGAGCAGGAGGGCTCGGCAGTCATAGCCCAGTTCCTCGTCCTCGATTATGCTGACGTATCCCTTTATGATCCCTCTATCCTCGAGCCGGCGTATCCTGCGGGAGACGGTGGGCGGGCTCGAGTTCAATTTCTTGGAGATCTCTCTGACGCTCAGCCTGCTGTTCCCTGAGAGAAGCTCCAGAATCTTCTTGTCGAGCTCGTCATACTCCAAATAGGTTCATATAATCCACATGCTCGTGGTATCTAAGCCTTTATTCAGTGGAATTCGACCGGCATTCTAGAGGTAAATTATTTATGTTTATAACATAAATTGAGTGGAAATGAAACATTGTTTCATTCATGAGTTGTTATAGCGATGGGAAAAGATCTGCTAATTCTGGGAGCGGGCGCCGCCGGCTCCATAGTGGCGAACAAGGTGACTAGGGAGCTCAGACGAGAGATCGCCGAGGGCAAGTACAGTGTGACGATTCTGGACAAGAGCGATGTGGCCTATAACCCGGCGGGTTACACGTTCATCCCTTTCCATCTCCTCTCCCCCGAGGACATATCGAGGCCCATGAAGAAGGTGATAAGCCCCAGGGCCAACGCGTTCTACGGAGACGATGGAGATGTGACTCGCGTCGATCTCGGGAACCGGAAGGTGTCCGTGAAGAGCGGCAAGGAGTATGCGTACGACTACCTGCTGATAGCCACGGGGGCAAGGCTCGCCCCTGAGGCGGTCCCGGGCCTGGTGGAAGACTACAATACTTTCTACACCATGGACGGTTGCGTCCAGCTCAGGGAGAGGTTGAACACCTTCGAGGGCGGACGCATCGTGATCACGACCCCCGAGATGCCCATAGCGTGCCCCGGGGCGCCCAGCAAGTTCACGGTGCTCCTCGATGACTACCTGAGGCACGTACGGACGGGGGACATCAGGAACAAGACAGAGATCACTTTCCTCTGGCCCATAAACAACGTCGGGCCGCCAGTCTACAACGAGAAAGTAGTTAGAGGATGCGAAGGGAGGAACATAGACCGCCGCTACAACTTCAAGACGGAGTCGGTGGACCATCAGGCGAAGACAGTGACATCCGCGAACGGGGAGACCGTGGGATACGACCTGCTGATCTCAATACCGCCCCACAGGGGCGCCAAGGCGATGCTGGACTCGGGTATAAGCGACGACAAGGGGTGGCTGCCAACCAACAAGTACACCCTCCAGTACCAGAAGTCTCCGTCGGAGAGCTACGACGAGGTCTACGCGGTCGGCGACGGGGGGCCCATCACCATGAACAAGATGGGCATCAACGCCCACTTCCAGGCGCTCAAGACGGGTCAGAACCTGATAAACGACTTCCACGGAAACGGCGTCAAGTCCATCTACAAGGGAGAGCAGGGCTGCCCGATCGTGGAGTCCTCATACACGCCGGCGACGGACGGCAAGGCGTACATGGTGACGTGGACCTACGGCAACCCGGCGAAGTCCTTCAGCTCGGGGAAGATGGGGTGGCTCATCTACAGGATGTACTACTACATCTACTTCGACCTGACGGCGAAGGCGATCATGTAGGTGATGAAGATGACAGAGAAAATGAGTGGAGGAGGAGTCAACCTAGAGCCCCACACAGTTGAGTCGATGGTCGAGCTGATAGACACCTTCGGGCTCATAATGACCTTCCTGAACGACCAGGCAATCCAGGATCTATCGGGCATGATGGCTCAGCTGCTGAAGCTGGTGAACGGCCTCACTGGGAGCGACATCGTCGACCTCCTGGAGGCGTCTCTGATGGACCCCGAGTTCGACAAGGCTCTGATCGATCCGCCGAGGGTTGGGTTGTTGGGCCTCATGGGAGCCCTGCGTGACGAGGACACCCAGAAGGGGATAGGAATACTCCTCGCACTCGTCAAGGCTCTGGGTAAGGCCTCGACGAGGTAGCCCCTGATAGTCCGTTTTTTCCATTTTTTCGAGCACATACACGCGCGCGCAACGCGCTGCGTTGAACAGCATCCCGAATACCGCCATCATGTAGAGTCTTGCTAACCCTAAGGCAGACCCCTCTTCGAAGCTAAACCTCAGCCTCAGGGTGATCGAGGCGTGCAAGAGGAAGCCCTCTGGTCTGACTACCAGGGGTTGCTCTTCATCTTCAGCAGCCAGGCGATCACGTTGGTGAGGAAGTGGATGGGAACAGTCGCAAGGACGATGGTGACCACCCTCTCCCAGGTCTGGGGCTCGACGAGGCTGGCCAGCGCCACGGCGAAGACGATGAAGCCCACCTGATCCGCTATGGGGAAGAGGGCGCCGGGCTTCATCTTGAGGCGGCGCTTGACGAAGGAGATGGCTATGTCACCCCCTATTGTGCCAATGGAGAGCAGGATCCCCTTGAGCAGGAAGCCCTGCAGGAGGCCGACGAGGGTCCCCGCAGCAAGGCCATAGAAGGTCCCCTTCACCGTCTTGTGGTCTCCGAAGAGGGGCTCGCCATCTATCCAGGTCCTGCCTCCGTCGAGGGGCCCCCCACCCCCGAGGGAAACGGGCGCGGCGTTCGCGATATAGGCGGGGAGGTACATGTAGATGGTCTCCGCCACCCAGAGGACGTCGGCCGCGGTTACCAGGGCCTCCCCACCTCCTGGATGCCCGAGTCCGTCAGCCTGAACCTGCAGGCACCCGGACTCCCCTCCGGCTTCTCCAGCACCGCCTGGCGGACGCCTGTGACCGAGGTCGTCTCAAGCTTGAGTATCGTGTCAGACCAGTACCTGAGGAGCCTCTGGGCCACGGGCTCCACCTGGGAGGCCTCAGAGCCCATGACCCCGTGGACCTGCCCCACGACGAGGACGGCCGCCTCCCGGGTCTTGGCGGTCTCGGAGAGGAAGCCGAGCTGCCTGTTCAGTTCCTTGTTGACGACGAAGGTCCTGTCGGGGCGGCCGGCCTCGAGGCGGTAGGGCCCCGTGATGGAGTCGACGACGACGGGTTCCTTCCCAATGGGGAGGTCGGGGAAACGCTCGACTATCTCTGTCTGCTCCCGGAAGCCCCTCGGCCTCCAGATGAGGAGCCTCTCCAGGGCCTCGTTGTCACCGGCTATCTGGGTGAGCCTTCTCGTGGAGAGCTTGCCGTCAGAGTCGACGTAGTAGGCCTTCGCCCAGCGCTCAGCCCTGAGGTGCTCGGAGACACAGCTGACGGCCAGGGTCGTCTTCCCTGTGGACGCCTCCCCGTAGATGAGGGAGACGCCGCCCAGCCTGAAACCCCCGCCCAGAACGTCGTCCAGGGGGGCGCAGCCGGTGGGTAGACGACCATCCATCGAGTAACTCAAACAATATCGGCGCATCACAAATATAAGTGGGCGCTACAGCCGCTCGAGGCCGGCCAGCACCCTCCCCCCCTGCTCGCCGATGAGCCTGTCGACGTTACCCCTCGTCACGGCGGAGGTGGCCCCGGCCTCGGTGACGCAGCAGGCCCCGGCCGCCGCGCCACACAGCAGAACGCCCGTGAAGCCCTCTTCCCCAAGCGCCCCTAAGCCCCCGAAGCCCACTCCAGCCTTCAGGAGGGCGTCGATGACCCCCGCGGTGAAGGCGTCGCCGGCACCAGTAGCGTCGAAGGCACGGACCTCAAAGGCGGGCAGGCGCAGCCTCATGCCCCCGAGGGACGCGACGAGGCCCTCGGATCCAGCCGTGATCACGCCGAGCCCCACGCCGCCGTCCGCCAGCTCGTCCAAGGCCTTCAGGGGGTCCCCGCGGGAGGTCAGCTCGGCGGCCTCGGCGGCGTTGCAGTGCAGCACGTCGACGAGGTGTAGGGACTCCCTCAGCTTCCCCCAGCCCCCGTCCTGGGGCATAACGACGTCCACGACGTTAAGGCAGCCCAGGGCCCTGGCCCTCTCTAGGACCTCGTCGAGGCGCCCATCCAGGAGCCTCAGGCCCCCAACAGTACCCTGGTACAGGACACTGGGGCGGGTCTCCTCAAGGGCCCCGATGACGTGCTCCGGGGATAGCATCGTGTTGGCTGCGAGCTCAGAGTAGAACCTCCTGTCCTCCCCCTCGACGACCAGGGCGACGTTCTTGGCCGTGTGTGACCCTCTAGCCCTCTCGGCGAGGACATCGACGCCGCCCTCCCGGAGCCTACTCTCTATGAATCCACCCAGCACGTCGTTACCGATGCACCCGGCCGCCGCGACGCGCTGCTGCCCGAGCTGGGCGAGGTCGATGGCGACGTTGGCTGCGTGCCCGCCGACGTGGAGCTGGATGCCCCTGGGGGCGTAGACTAGGTCGCCGGGTTCCCCGAGGCGGGGTAGATCTGGGGCAATGAGGTCTATCATGAAGCTGCCTGAGCAGAGGACGTCGGCCAACTCGGTTCAATTTAGAATGGGTTCACATGCTTTCAAGGCTTCTGACGGCTCGCTGAGAATGAATAGGACGTTCAATTCTTCAGCGTGCCACCAGGAGGCCCTCCTGCGATGCCTAAGCGGAAAAATTGTGGGAAATTCTCTCGAAGTCGCTCTACTCAGTGAAGGCCTTGACGAGGTCGTTGTCCGAGAGCGTGCCAGCCACGCCCCCCTCGCCCACGATGAGGATGTGGTCGAGGCCCCCGAGGGCCATGACCCTGATGGCGTTGGCGATGGTGTCCCACTCGCCCAGAGTTATGCAGAGCTGTGTGCCTGTGAGGCCGCAGGCCTCCATGAACTCCTCCGCCTTGGTCGCCCCCATTATCTCCTGGACCTGTATGTCCCGGATGTCCTTGGGTATCTGTTCCAGCAGGTCCTTCCCCAGGACGTAGGACCTCATCGCCCCGAAGAGGTCGCTGGCCGTGACCAGGCCCCGGACTATTCCCTCGCCGTCCTGGACGACGACAACGTCCATCTCCCTCTCGGCCATCTTGGAGGCCACCTCCTTCAGCGTTGCCTCGGGCGCGACTATGAGCGGGTTCCTCTTCATGTACTCCCCGATGGTCTTCTCAAGATCCAATTTAATCTAAATTAAATGAGCTCGGCGGGTAAAAAACATCGTCCTCAGTCCGGGGCTTCGACGCCTGATTCTCCCCTCGTCCGGTTTTATGGACTGGTCAGTCGTCGTCGGCGAGGTCGGTCCTGAACTCGGCGTATATGGGGTAGTGGTCGGAGACAGCCCAGACCAGCTCCGGGTCCTCTATCCCGTACTCATCGTCGAAGTAGAGAACGCTGGCGCTGCCCTCGACGTACTCCCAGCCGTGGGTCGCGTTGGTCATCACCATCCTGTCGTAGGTCCAGTCCGTCTTGGTCATGGTGTCCACCTCGTCGGCCACGACCCAGAAGTAGGCCGGGTCCCTCAGCGGGTTGCCGACGTCCCCCTCGTCGAAGTAGGAGCCGTCGGCGTTGAAGTCCCCGAGGACTATGACGTCCCCCTCCTGGGGGTCCCCGTCGAGTATCGACTGGACGACGAGGGTGAGGTTGCCGATCTCGTTGTAGGCGTCATCGGGCTTCGTGTGGATGCCCACGAGGGTGAAGTCGAAGCCGCCGCTCCTGAAGCCCGCGATGAAGGGCTCCCTCTCGAAGACGTCGCCGGTGTCGTTGTAGACGCGTTCGCTGCCCTCGATGAGCTCCACGCTCTCAGTGTTGTAGAAGTAGGCGTAGGCCTCCTTACTCGTCGTCCTGCCGAGGCGGGGGCTCTCGACGTAGGCGTAGGCTGGGCCCCCGGCCTGGTTGATGAGCGCTAGGTAGGAGGGCGCCGTCTCCCCCGAGGCGTCCCTGATCTCCTGGATCAGGACCACGTCGAACTCCCTCGCGATGAGGGCGAGGTAGCCCATGACGTCCTCCTTCTCCCTCTTCGTCTTGCCGAAGACCTGGACGTTGAAGGCCGCTATCCGGATGGACTCCCCCTCCACCGCGTCGCCGTCCTCCTCCTCGGGGGGAGGCGGGCTCAGCTGGGTGAAGGCGTAGTAGGAGGCGACAGCTAGGAGCAACACGACGAGCAGCGGGAGGGTTCTCTTACTCATATCGACAATCCCGGGGAATGGGGGTTCCGTGAACGTATTAAACCTGTTCTCCGAGATGTTTGCCGAGTTACTAGAAGAGATGATCGAACTCCAGCAGGAAAGATATACAATTACGTACCAATCTAGAGGGAGCGCGATGAGGATCACAGGCGTCGAGCCCATTCTCTGCGACGGGGGCTACAGGACCTGGATATTCGTGAAGGTGACGACGGACGAGGGGATCGTCGGCTACGGCGACGCCTCCATGTGGCAGTTCCCCAGAGCCGTGGCTGAGGCCATCCGTTACCTAGCTGGAGTGGTGGAGGGGGAGGACCCGCGGGACATCGAGAGGCTCCACTGGAAGATGTGGGAGAGGACAACCAGGGCCCTGGGGGGGATCGCCCACGTGGCCCTCGCCGGGATAGATAACGCCCTCTGGGACATCAAGGGGAGGGGCCTGGGGGTCCCGGTCTACGAGCTCCTCGGCGGGAGGTTCAGGGAGAGGCCGAGGCTCTACTGGTCTCACTGCGGAACCCACAGGGTCTTCAGGCCGGAGGTCGTCGGCAAGACCAGGATCGACACTTACGAGGGAATCTCAAGGCTGGGGGAGGAGGTCGTCGAGAGGAGCTTCACCGCGCTCAAGACGAACATCTTCAACCCCGAGACCCTGGGGACCGCCTACCCCGGGAGCCCCAGGAAGAGGATCGGCCCGGCCCCCAGGGACAGGGGGACCCTGAGGGACGCCGTGAGGCTCGTCGAGACCTTCAGGGAGGCGGTGGGGGACGAGGTGGACATCATCCTCGACGCCGCCTGCGGCTTCAACGCCCCTGCAGCAACAGAGCTCGCCCGAGCCATGGAACCCTACGAACTCCTTTTCCTGGAGGAGCCCATCCCGCCTGACAACCCCGAGGCCTGCCTCGCCGTGAAGATGTCGACGAGCACCCCCATCTGCATGAGCGAGGGCCTCTACAGCGTGAACGCATACAGGCCCTTCCTGGAGCTGGGGGCCATCGACGTCGCCATGCCCGACATCGCCTGGGTCGGGCTCACCGAGGGGAGGAGGATAGCCAGCCTCTGCCAGGCACACCACCTGCCCGTGGCCCCGCACAGCCCTCACAGCCCCCTCTGCACCATCATCACGGGCCACTTCTCCGTCAGCACCCCCAACCTCCTCATCCAAGAGGTGGAGTTCGACGACGTCCCCTGGAGGGACAGCGTCCTCTCGGAGCCCCTCCGTATCCGTGACGGCCACCTGGAGCTCCCAGACGGCCCAGGATTCGGCGTAGAACTCGACGAGGACGAGATAGCGAGGCACCCCGCGCCGTAGCTCCAAGCCAGCGGCCGGCTCAACTTAATAGCCCAGACCAAGACACTACCACTAAGGATCGTGACGACGCCATGAAGTACGGGCTCGATGTGATAAACGCCTGGTCCAAGAGAAACGGCGTCGAGAACGCCTCCCGCTTCATACTTGACCTCGGAGTCGCCGCTGACGAGGCCGGCTGGGACGGCTTCTTCCTCTGGGACCACATAGTCTTCCCCTGGCCCGTCGACCTCGTCGACCCCTGGACCGCCCTCGCCGCGATAGGCGGCATGACCAGGAGAATCCGCCTCGGCACCTTCGTGACACCCCTCCCCAGGAGGAGGCCCCAGGTACTCGCCCGCCAGCTGGTGACCATAGACCAGATCACCGGAGGCAGGGCAGTCCTCGGCGTCGGCCTCGGGGGCCAGGACATCGACTACACCTCCTTCGGAGAGGAGTTCGACAGCGGTCTCCTAGCGGAGAAGACCGACGAGGCCCTGCAGGTCTTGACGGGCCTCTGGTCGGGGGAGAGCTTCTCCTTCGAGGGGAGGCACTACAGTGTCAGGGACGCACTCATCCTGCCCAGGCCCGTCCAGCGGCCCAGGATCCCCATCTGGGTCGGGGGAACCAGCAGGGGCGCCATCAGGAGGGCTAGCAGGTACGACGGATGGGTGATGGCCGGCCCCCGACCCTCTGCGGGTGAGTACGACGACGGAGGCCTCTCCCTCGCCCAGGTCTCCGAGGCGCTGGGGAATATCAGGGAGCGCAGGGGTGAGGGCCCCTTCGACGTCGTCTACTCCCTCGACCTCCCGGAGGAGAGGTCGCAGGCGGAGGCCCTTGCGGAGAGGGCCGAGGCCACGGGGGTCACCTGGATGTGCGAGTCAATCTTCGGCATGAGGTACAGCGGCGAGGAGGCTCTGAGGAGGGTCAGGGAGGGCCCTCCCGTATAGTACCCGGATCCCTGCAACCGTCATCTAGAGCTCCAGCTCGTATTTCTCCTCGGTGAGGAGCCTCCCCCAGATCTCGTGGGTCATCGACTCGGTCCTCCTGAAGCCGCTCGACCTGTAGATGTGGGCCGCAGCCTCCAGGATACTCACGGTCCAGAGAAAGACCCTATCGTAGCCCATCGCCCTGCAGAAGCCCAGGGCCTCACCGACCAGCCTCCTGCCCAGGCCCCGCCCCCGGGCGTCGGGGTGGACGAGGAGCCACCGAAGCTGGGCCTCCTCCTCGGAGTGCCTCACGACGGCGACGCAGCCCACGACCCTGCCGCCCCGCTCCGCTACCCAGATCCTCTGCCTCTCCCTGTCGGGGGAGAGCGAGAACTCGCTCAGGGGAACGGCGACGTAGGGCTCGAAGGTCGAGTCGAAGCCCTCCTCCGCGTAGAGGATGCCGTGGAGGTAGGTGATGTAGCCGAGGTCGCCGGGCCTGAGCCCCACTCGGATGACGACATCAGAGTCTGCGCCCATCGCCAATCAGTCCTACTGGAATCAACGAGGCTTAAAGGCGATCCGAAGGGGAGCCTCAACCCCTCAGGGTGAACCGGAGGCCGAGGGCGAAGAGCACCAGGAAGATTAACAGCTCCACGATGACCCGGGGATGCGCCAGGGTGATCCTCAGCCTCTCCAGGTTGAGGACGGTGTACATCAGGAAGCCGAGGGGCACGAGGCTGAGCACGAGCAGGGCCCTACCAATAGTCTCGTTGCTGATTGGCACTCCCAATCGGGTAGATGATGGGGGAAGAGCCTCTAAAAAACCAGTGAAATGAACTCGAAAATCACCTAAATAATGAGGCCCCTGGAACGGAATTTGGGGCACTATAATCGGAGCTACTCGGACGTCTGATCCGGTTCCTATTTGGGAGCGAACTCCTTGAATATGTCCCCGTAGCACTGGCAGAAGTACTCGCAGGCCTTGACCGCGCCCTCCCTCCCACTCTCGGTGAGGCGGTAGACCTTCTTCCTCCCCTCCTGGCGGGTCTCCACGAGGGCCGCCTTCTCCAGCTCGTTCAGCGCCGGGTAGAGGGTGCCCGGGGTGGGCCTGCTCCCCCTCATCCTCTCCAGCTCGTCGGCCAGCTCCTGGCCGTACTTGTCCCCCTTCATCAGGAGCCAGAGGAGGGAGAAGGAGAGGAGCCCCCTCATGTCGCAGCAGTCAGGTGGCAGGTTCTCGCAGCAGTCGCTCATCTCAACATGTATTGGGCGACCAATAGATTTAAATCGTTCCACGACATCTATTGGATGTCCTATAATAAGGTGACACCGACGATGGGAGAGGGAGAATCAATAAAGGAACACGTCAGGGATAGGTACTCGGCTGTGGCCCGGAGGGCCGGCGAGGCCGCGGCCTCCTACTGTGACACTGGGGCGGCGTCCTGCTGCTGCGGGGCGACGGGCCTTGAGGCCTATGCCAGGAGCATCGGCTACGCCCCGGAGGAGCTTTTCGAGCTTCCGGAGGCCGCCGCGGCGGCGAGCGCGGGTTGCGGCAACCCGACGGCTCTGGCTGGGCTGAGGGAGGGGGAGGTGGTCCTCGACCTGGGGTCGGGCGGGGGCATCGACGTCTTCCTAGCGGCCAAGAGGGTGGGACCCACTGGCAGGGCTATCGGAGTAGACATGACTGAGGACATGCTCGAGCTCGCCAGGAGGAACGCCGGGGAGTTGGGGATAGGCAACGTCGAGTTCAGGAAGGGCGACATCGAGAGCCTCCCCGTCGAGGACGAGTCCGTAGACGTGATCATCAGCAACTGCGTCATCAACCTCGCCCCCGACAAGGACAGGGTCTTCAGGGAGGCCTACAGGGTGCTAAGGCCGGGGGGCCGCCTCATGGTCTCAGACATCGTGACGGACGGCGAGCTGCCCGAGGAGATAAGGGGCGACCCCGACGCCTGGGCGGCGTGCATAGCCGGGGCACTGGACGAGGGGGTCTACCTGGGCAAGATCAGGGGCGCGGGCTTCACGGGCGTCAGGACGGTTGCCAAGAGGCCCTACGCGCAGAACGTCTACAGCGCCGAGGTGGAGGCCTACAAGCCTCCGCGCTGACCGCCGGGGGATCTATCCCTTTAGCAGGGACCTGAGCGAGTCCCTGAACCTCTTGGTCAGTTCCTGCCTGCGGCTGAACTCGCCGTCGGTCATGGAGAGTATCTCGACGTACTTCTGGATGGTCTGCTTTGTGAGCACGTCTATGTCCTCCAGCGCTGAGACCGCCTTCTGGCGCTCCTCAGCATCGCAGCACTCGCCCAGCTCCACCTCGATGTCCAGGAGCCCCGCAACGTCGTCGTCGCCGTACTCCAGGTCGAAGCCCACCCTCCTCAGGGCGCCGAGGACCGTCCTCATCTGGCTGAGGGCGAAGTCCCTGCTCTGGGGGGTGCTCCCGATGCTGCACATGAAGACCTCCGCCGTCGCCCTGTAGTAGCTCTCGATGAGGTGGCCGACCCTCTCCTCCCTGGCGACCTCGACGAGGTCTGCCTTCTGCATCTTCTTTATGTGGTGGTAGATGGCCTGGGGGGTGACTCCCAGCGATGAGGCGATCTCGCTCACGGTCATCTCCTTCGCCCTCAGCAGGAAGACGACCCTTCTCCGGGTCTCGTCGGCGAGGAGCTGGAACGCCTCGGGGTCCTTGATGACCTTTATGGGCTTCATGGGATGGTTTAAGGTGGGTTCAGTGACTATTAAAGCGTTTTGACATTGAAGCGATACCTTTATATTATTAAGTCAGTTTTCTATTAAAACAATCGTTTGAATAGGATGTGAGTGCTTTGAACAAGATTAATGCGACCGGAAGGGGCCGAATAGCGGCCCCAGGCCTCCACCTGAGGGTGCTCTACGGGGAGAAGGCCGTCGACCTGCTCTGGTTCAGGGGCTACATGGGGGAGACCAGGGGCGTCTACCGCAACCTCTGGCCCGAGATAATGGGAGAGAGAGGGTTGCCCAGCTTCACGGCAGAGGACGAGACGGACCCTAGGGGCAAGGCGGAGTTTCCACGCCCCGAGACCGAGGGCGTACACCACCCCGAGGCCCTGCCCAGCGTGGTCCTCGTATCGATGGGATTGGGGATCGACTACGGCATCAGGTGAGTGCTGCGTCGAGGGCGTGGGGCTGGCAGGAACGCCATACCCCGCCGATGTCCACCAGGACGAGCTACGGGACCTGCACGTGAGGCAGGCGAACACCAGGGACCTCCTGGCCCTTCAGGAGATAATAGACCTCGAGGACGGGCGAGCCCTCAGCCTCGAGGAGGTCCTGGCCAGGGTCCTCGGATTCTACAAGAGGTTCGTCCCTCTCTGACCAGCGGGCAGACGATAAGCCACAGCCTTAGGGCTGCTTTTTATTCTCCTTTTTAAAATTGTGAGTGGAGTTATATTGTAACGAGTCGGCATCCTTGTTTACTAGTGCCTATTGATCGCGGGGAGCAGCCCGGATGTCCGCTAGGGAATTTGGGGAGTAATCAGCCAGCCCCGTGACGGCCTCTTCGCTGTTGTTCACAGACACGACGGCCCTCACGGACGCCGCCCTCCCAGCCCTCATGTCCTCCTGCTGATCGCCCACGAAGATGGCCCTGCTGGGAGGGACGCCGACCCGTTCGCACGCCAGCAGCACCATCTCGGGCGCTGGCTTCGCCTCGACGACGCTGTCCGCGCCCAGGACGACGTCGAAGAGGTCGAGCAACCCGAGCTCCTTCATCATGGCTGAGGCGGAGGTGCTCTCGCCGTTTGTGGCGATGCCCAGCTTGAAACCCGCCTCCTTGAGGCTCCTGAGCGCCTCCCCGGCGCCCTCCACCAGTGAGGGCCTGTAGAGCGCCTCCTGGAGACGGTCGGCCTCCTCGTAGGCCCTCTCGGCCAGCTCCCACGCCTCATGCCAGGGATGCCCTGAGACGTAGATGGCCGCCGAGGCGACTGCCAGGTCCTCCCTGCGCGGAGCCCTCGCCAGAGGGCCTTGGGGATCGACCTCAAAGGTTTCCCTGTGGACGCCCGACAGCCTCGCCCACTCCTCCACAGCTCTGCCCCCGACAAGCCTCCCGATCGTTTCAGTCCTGGCCCTCGCCAGGTTGCGATGCCTCGTCGAAGCGTCCAGCAGCGTCCCGTCGAGGTCGAAGAGGACGAGTTCGGCCTCGATCTCCTCATCGAGAATTGAGAGGAATGGCATTTCCACCTCTAAAAGTAGTTCATCTTCTTCTTATAGGGTTGTCACTGGTTGACGTTGAACTACTTGTGGACTGACTATAAAATGAAAAAGAAAAAGGAGGATTTTAGGGTCCTCACTGAGTAGTGGCGGACTCTACGTTGCACTCAGTTATGTACTGTGTGTTCACAGAGAATACTGACAGACTAACTGTAGTTCCTAGATCGTCTAATTGAATGTTATCAGGATCAACGATGTAAACCAGCACTACTCCGCTTGAAGGAATTGGGACATCACCCGATTGCTGTTCAAACAGGTATTCAGTCGCATTTATTGTGTGATTGAAATCGGCCGTCATAGCTGTGTAATTACAGACGGTCATGTCATCGGAAAACGCTGAACCCGCGGGTACCCGATAAATGAATACATTTGCCCAGGCTGACTCGACGCCTCTTACAGTGATCTTATCCAGCAGGACATCCCTGCCGCCCAAGTTCTGAAGTTTGAATCCAGCGATCGCGCCTGTGCCATTCACCCAGACGTGTTCCTTACTGAAACGGACTTCCTCTAACTCGGTTCTAGTCATTGTTATGTTGGTAGCGTAGTAGGTCACTACGGCCGCCAGCAGGACGGCCACGACGAGCAGTATCAGCGTCGTCACGACTTCGCTGAGTGCCTTGTTCTTCCTAAAGGGACTAACCACCTTTCTTATCCCCAGCCCATCAGGGTGTAGTTTTGTAATATCTTGCTTTGTATGTAGATTAAATCTACAAAATAGATCGGTTCCAGAGATAGTGATCAGTGATGAGGATTATATTGAGGTTGCTACTGGTACT
>Ga0209427_10001113_pt1 | contig 30596 bp, 23 predicted proteins | sample DeeMarSWOR136_30_FD_187465 | JGI IMG/M metagenome (GOLD analysis project Ga0209427, IMG submission 187465) | Marine sediment microbial communities from White Oak River estuary, North Carolina - WOR-1-36_30 (SPAdes) (version 2) | ecosystem: Environmental > Aquatic > Marine > Intertidal zone >...
CGAACCAGGATAGGAAGCAACCCACTGCACCCCCGCCTCAAGGGCTCCTCTTGCAGCTGCCTCGTTACCCGAGAGCATACACCTTTTCCCCGGTTCATCCAGATTCCAATAGAATTTTGCCACGATACGACCCTCTGTTTTTTTGCGGCTAATTGTTAAGATTTCTTTGCTTTCCTGGTTTTCTTTGCTTTCTTGACATTTGGAACTCTCTTGTCTCTCTGCGGCTCTGTATAATGCTCACGCATCATCCTCTGTGACCCCTGACAGGATCCGTTGGATCAATTCAGGGGAGAGTCTCAGGTAAACATGACCCAGTTCTCCCCCGTCCTTCAGGGTCAGCAGGGCCCTTTGTTTCTTGCCAAGAGAGGCCGCCCGCAAATGTTTCAAGCTCTCCTCGGGCAAGGGTCGGGTCTCCACCACCCCTCTGGCCTCGGCAAGACTGAAGAGTTCCTCTCCCCGCTGTGTGCGCACAACCACAGTGTTCCATCCTTCCAAACCCTCCACCGTGCCTACCGAAATGTCAGCCAGCTCGCATGTCATATCCAGACAGACACCGCATGTTGGCCTGATAAAGGGCCGAACCTCGTCAAGGGGTATGTCAAGGCTCTCCGAATCCGTGCTCACCTTTAGGAGTCTCTCGGGTGGAGGGGTAATATCCAGCTTGTATATCTGGGATCCACCTACCCGTCTCTCGAGAAACGCAAGAAAGAGATCGTAGGAAAAGGCCCAGGTGCAGAAGAGGCCCACCACCAAGCTTACTTGGTCAATAGGGGTACGTTTTTCCAGGGCTGAGTCCCTCATTTTAGCCAGGGCAAGCACCTGGCAGGGGGTCCCAACAATGCCAATCCGCTCGGTCTCTTTCCAGTTCTTTTTGTTAAGGGACTCGAGGGTGGGACTGGCCACGTAGCTGGAGCCGGCGCAAGCCAGGACCTCCTCGCGAGTACGCACGACTCGGCCTTCAGGGAGATGATTCACGTCCCGGTGAGTAAGAACCGCGGCATCGATGATGTCTTCCTTCAGGGCAGAATCGATAAAGGTTGAGACCACCCCTCCACTCTGCCCTCTGTCCCGAAAGCCTTGATCTGTAGCACGGGACATGAGAATACGTCGGAAAGAGCCCATTTCTATATCCTTGTAGCCGTGCCGGAAGACCTTTTGGTGGATGGCCTCTATATCCACCTCAGTGCGGGGACAGTAGTCAAAACACCTTCCTTGGGTAAGATCACACTGGTTCAGCGCCACGATCCTACCCTCAAAGGACCAGAGGTAGGGACACAAGGACAAACAGGCACCACACAAAGCACATAGGTCTCTTCCAATGACGCGCTCATACAATCCCTGCAACCCCCTATTGTCAGACATAATCCGTCTCTATCCAGAAAATGATAGATAAGAAATCAATTATAGCCCCCCTAGAATATTCGGCCATCATCTACCCGAAAACGGTGTGTGGCAACCATGTTGCAATGCCAGGGAAGATCATGACCAGCGCCAGGCCAGCCGACTCAACGAAGGTGAAAGGGATTACCGAGCGATAGATGTCTGCCATGCTGATGGATGGTGGGACGATCCCCTTCATGTAAAACAGGTTGAAACCGAAGGGGGGCGTCATATAGCCGATCTCCATATTGATGGTAAAAAGGATGCCAAACCAGACAGGATCGAACCCATGCGCCGTTACCACCGGCAAGAAGATGGGCACAGTGATCATCATGATGCCGGCCGGGTCCAAGACCATGGCCAGCAGGAAGATGACCAGCTGAATAAAAATGATGGTGCCCCAAGGGCCACCGGGTATATACTTCATGAGGTTCTCGACCAAATGGGGTGCTCCCATGCCGTGGTAGGCCGCACTGAAGCAATAGGCCCCGAACAGGATCCACATGATCATGCCGGTGAGGCGGAAGGTCCGGATGCTGGCCTCCACGATCAGACGCCAAGACATCTGCCGGTAGACGAACGCGCATATGATCGCTCCCAGAACGCCCATCCCGGCCGCCTCGGTGGGCGTGGCAATCCCGCCGATGATCGAGCCCAAAACCATCAACACGATCAGGATCGGGAGGAGCACCGCCCTGAGCGCCTTGAGCTTTCGAGACCAGTCACCCCTCTCCTCGGGGGGCAGCGCCGGACCCAGGTGGGGCTGGAACATACAGCGAATGGCGATGTAGCTGGACACTAGGACGAGCAGTAACAGACCCGGAAAGACGCCGCCCGCGAAAAGTTTCCCCACCGATTCGCCGGAAATGAGCGCGTAGAGAATCATGATCACGCTCGGGGGTATGAGGATACCCCAGCCCCCTCCCGAATTGATACAACCCACGGCAATCAGCTTGTTATAGTTGCGTTTCAACATGGAGGGCAGCGCGATGGTGCCCATGCTCACGACCGCCGCACCGGAAATGCCGCACATGGCCGAGAAGATGGCACAGATCACCACGGTTCCAATGGCCAGTCCGCCCTTTACCGGCCCGAACCACAGGTACATCATATCGTAGAGGTCGTTTGCTGTTCCTGATCGCTCGAGGATCATGGCCATGAAGATAAAGAGCGGGACGGCCACCAGGGTGAATTTGTTCATGGCCCCCCAGGACTGAGCGGCGACCATATAGAAAGCTTCCGGCCCCCAGGTGAAATATAGAAAGACAACCGAAACACCCCCCAGCACAAAGGATAGGGGCAACCCAAGGAGAAGAAACGCCATAAGCGAAAAGAAGAAGAGGAACGTCAACCATTCGATACTCATACCGTCTCCCTTTCGTCGGCATCGCTAGGTGCGACCTCGGTGCCGTCAACGAGCGTGAGGATATCCCGAATCAGTTTGGCGATCCCTTGCAGGAGCACAAGAAAGGCACCGATCGGAATCATCATTTTCACCGGGTAGATGGGCGGGTGCCAGGCCGAGTTGGAATGCTCCCAGATGGAGAGGGATTCCCATGCCAGGGAACCCCCGTAAAGTAGCATCATCCCGCAGAACAGGAAGAAAAGAAAGAAGGTGCCGATGTCGATAATGGCCTTGGCCCTGGTGCCAAAACGGTTGTAAAGGATGTCCACATTCACATGCCCTCCCCACCGGAGGATATGCCCGCCGGATAGGATCACGTACATACCGAAGATAAATTGAGTCAGTTCCGTGCCCCACACGGTGGGGGCATTGAAAAAGTAACGGCGAATGACCTCGCTCAAGACCAGAACGAACATGAACAGAATACCGAAAGACATCACCCTGCCCACCCAGTCGTTTAGCGTGTCCACGAAACCAATAACTGCTATCAGCTTGCGCACTCCTCTCCTCCATAGCAAGGGCACCCGGGCCCGCCCCTAGTAGGTTGTGGGAAGACGCAGTTCTCCAAAAGGGTCCTCCCAGGTGGGGCTCACCCCGAGCCTCGAAGAGCGGGCCGCGCGTCCTTAATAGGCCTGCCCTTGCAGATGTTAACCGGTCCAGTTACCGCTGTTGCGGCAAACTTTCTACTTGATTCGACCCATCTTTCTGTTGAAGTCCTTGAGCATCTCTACCGCCTTGGCACACTGCGGTCCTTTCGTGGCAACATCGTCCCATATTTCGAGGGCCGCGGTCTGCATCTTGGCGTATTCCTCGGGGGCCAAGGTGATGAGCTGCACACCCTGTTCTTTTTGCACCTTGCTCAGGGTCTTGTTTTCCAGATAAATATACTGATTGGTGCGCAGCCAAAATTGCTCATCAAGGGTTGAAAGAAGAATCTTCCGTATATCCTCGGGCAGTTTGTCAAAAGCTTTTTGATTCACCAACCAGATGTCCGTTCCGGCCACGTTGAGAGCCGGTCTCAAGTGGTACTTGCTCATGTCATAGAACTTCATGCTGGCGCTGCCCTGAACGGCGCCCCAGTGGGCCCCATCTATCACTCCAGAGGCCAGGGCTGCGTAGATTTCGCTGCCGGGTATATACGAAGCAGCTGCGCCGATGGACGTGAGGAATTTCTGCAAAATGCCGGAAGAGCGCAACTTCAACCCCTTGAAGTCCTCAAAGGTACGCACCGGTTTCTTGAGGGAGAGTTCGGTGGGATAGACCTTGTCGGTAAAGTAGATGAGACCATGCTTGGCCACCTCATCCTTCAGCATCTGCTCGAAACCGAGCCATTGATAATAATAGACCGCTTCCCACACGTCGCCAAAGTTCAGTGGAAGTCCCGAGGCCACATTCATCAAGGGGACCTGGGCCAAGGGATAGGCCGAGGACGTGATGCCGATGGGCACCATGCCCCGCTTGACGGCATTGAAGACCTCCTTGCCGGGAACCAAAGCACCCGACGGGTAGGGCTCAATGACCAGCCTGCCGTTGGTGCGTTCCTTGATCCGTTCGGCGACCACCAGCAGGCTGCCTTTGTAAGAGGAACTGGCCATGGGCCAGTGAGCCGGGCATTTCCATTTAATGACCTCTTCCGCTGCATAGGAAATATCGATTGCTCCTGTAGCGGGGGCCATGCAAAGGGCCAATGAAGACAACAAAACGATACTGAAAATCCCTTTTACTTTCATGGTACGACCTCCTTCTTTAAGCGTTACGTGGCTTGTTAATACTTAAATGGATTCCCTCACACCTCCCTTCTTTTGACGTCTTCAGACACCGCCCCACCTGCCCGCCCCTGTCTCTTGACTATCACTGGATGAGTGCCCAAATGGACTGCTGAGGGGCTGGCAGAGCAGGGTGCGATGAAAAACCGTCAAATATTCTCAGATTGCGTTCAGCATGGCCGAACGAAGCCACACAATGAAAAGTCTCCATCTACCGAAGTTTTTACTGCTCCTTTTTAAAAGGCCGCGTCCGGCATTTCCGCAATTTCACGTCCGCTCCGAATGCAGGTATCTAGACGGGCTATGGTCAAGGTTAGAGTTACCCCGGTGAAATAGTTGGCCTGCATGACCTTGACCATATAAAAATGGCCAGAAGGCCTTATATCCTCTCGCGAATCGAACCATTAATAATCACTCCACTATCATATAGCGTTAGGTTGGGTCTCTCGCCTCGTTCCCCGCTCGGCGAGTAAAGGCGAGAAACAGGCGATGGATAGTTTATTTCTTATAGACTTTCATTACCCAAGGCGGAATCTTATAGGGCACAACACCCTCATAGGTAATCGGAAGGGCCTCTTTGGTGGGCTTCCATTTATAGGGCCACACAGCCAGCAGTTTCCCATCCCGCCATTGGACACCGAGACTGGTCAGAAAATCCGGACCCCATTTTAGGTCATGAAGGGGACGCCCTTCGGAGTCTTTGATATATGCTATTGTGCCGCTAGGAACCTTGTAAGGATCGCGATTCTCCATAACCTCCACAAGCTTATCCGCATCGAGTGTTCCGGCCATTTCCACCGCCGGGACAATGGTGTGGACGATGGCGGAATATGTCTCCGCTGTGTAGGGAGGCACTTCACCAAATCTCTTAATATATTGATCCACAAAAGGCTGGGTGAGCTCGTTGACCTCAACACCGCGTGCATAGCTATGAATGGTCGTCACATAGTTGCCCATTCCCCGGGTGGCCTGCCAAAAACCGTCCATCTGGGCCTCCACGTTGATACCCACCTGCACAGCGGGTATCTTGAGCTCCCCAGCCTGCCTGGCAAAAGGAATGCCCACTGATGAGTAAAAGTTGGTAAAGATCATGTGCGCCCCCGAACGCTGGATCGCGGAGAGCTCCGCCCTCAGGTCCGTAGCCGCCCCAGAAGGTCTCCAGATACCGACCACTTCCATGCCCATTTTGGGGATAAAACCCTGGGCCACTTTGATCATCGGGTCCACCCCCATAGCCTTCTCAGCCGCGATCGCCACCCTTACCTGGGGTATGCCCAGATATTCTTTCATGATTCCACCCACGGTCGCCATTTGGAATAAGCAGGTCTTGACCTGAAACCCGGAGTTAAGAGGAATTCCTCGGAAGAAGTATTTATACCTCTTATAGTCTTTTGACACCCGGATGCAGAGTTCAGGATGAGCCGCCCCGCAGCCAATGAAGATCTTTTTGTAGTCCATGGCAATGTCCTGCATGGCCAGAACCGCCTCTGTTTTAAAGCCACCCACAATGAAGTCCGCCTTGTGGCGAGTGAGGAGCAGCTCCATGGCATTGATGGCGTCCGGCACGCTCAGGGACTCATTTGAATCTGCCTTGACCAGCTCAATTTTCATTTTTTTCTTGCCGACTGAAATGCCTCCCTTGGCATTGATCTCCTCAGCTGCCATGGTGGCGCCGTTCCAATGCCCTTTGCCCTGCACAAAGCTCATCGGGCCGATCACGCCGATTTTAATGGTCTTGGCCCCCCAGGCGGGAAACCTGACTGTCATAACAAGGAAAGACGCCAGCAAAATCCTCAAGAGAAAATGAAACTTTTTCATTTTATCTTTCATGTTATCCCTCTTCCTTTTCAAGAATGGCCATGTTTACTCATCCACCGAGAGACACGAGTCCAAAAGACTTCCCTTGTGCAAAACCATCTGTCTCATCATAGTTGGATTTTTCCACATTCCAGTGAAAATCCGTTTTTTAGAATCTGACTTGATCTTCTGCTGAGAATTTGTGTGATTCGAAAAGATGGTGTTCCAGGCAGAGCTCTTTTCTCGTGTGGCGGGAGAGAAATTTCTTTTGAAGACGTGCGTGCCATGGGCATTTTGCGTGATCTTCAAAACGGGTCTCCTCAAATGACCAAGGGAAGGTATAAAGGAGCGATTTGGTGCTTATTCTGTTGGCTTTTGAACCTTTATCTCGTGCAAGTGATGGCTGTTCTCAGTTAATCTATGAAATCTTAAAAGACCTCCAAGCCTTGGGCAATGCGCCTTTGCTTGTCTTAGGATAAATTGTGGCATTTTAGTATAAGATGACCAATAAAATGTCAAGGTTGAATTTGTAGGCCCCTAGCCGTCGATAAATCCCACTTGACGCTTCTTGAGAAAGCATATTAAATTTAAATTTTTTCCGGATACAGCACCCTTTATCCACTGTAACTTTCATTCCGCACTTCAGACAGGGTGGTTCACGCATGGGCAATTCCATTGTTGCTATCGTCCGATATCATCGCCCACTGGAATCGATTCGAAAGGCCGTTGAACTCTCCCATGGTCTGGACCACGTGTCCTCCGGTGCAAAGGTCGTTATCAAGCCCAACATAGCGTATTGGACCAAGGCCGTTCCTTTTCCCAAGTGGGGTGTGATTACCACCTCTCGGGTCGTTGAGGACATGGTTGTGCTTCTCAAAGAGCGTGGTGTGGATGATATCACCATTGCGGAAGGCATGGTCACCATGGAGCCAAAGGATAGGGAGACGCCTGCTCACGCCTTTGAGACTTTGGGTTACAATCTCCTGCGAAAACGCTATGGAATTAAGTCCCTCAATGTCTTTGAGCGGCCCTTTGAAAAGGTGGATCTGGGTAAAAAAGTGGAGTTAAACTTCAACGTGGATATCTTGGAGAGTGACTTTGTGGTGAACCTGCCCGTGCTCAAGACCCATAACCAGACCATGGTCACTCTCGGGATCAAGAATCTGAAGGGTATGATCGATATCCATTCTCGAAAAAAGTGCCATGGCACTGACCCGAAAAAGGACCTCAATTACATGGTCGCCAGACTTGCCAACAAGATGCCACCCATGTTCACACTTTTGGACGGCATTTATACGAACGAACGCGGGCCCGCCTTTGACGGCCGGATAAGACGAAGCAACCTCCTGGTTGCATCATCGGATGTGCTCTCGGTTGACATGGTGGGGGCCAAATTGCTCGGGTATGAGCCTTCTTGCGTCCCGCATTTGGTCCACGCGGCTCGGGACAGGGAGAGGCCTATGGATCTATCCGACGTGGACGTGGTTGGAGAAAGGATCCAGGATGTGGCGTCCTTTCACGAGTATGATTATCCCTATGTGCAAAATAACACCCTTCGACGATCACTGGCAAAAAGGGGAATCAAGGGGATTACTTACCCTAAATTCGACCTGAGTATGTGCACTTATTGCGCAGGTCTCAACGGGGTGATGCTCTTTGCTATAGCCCAGGCCTGGAAGGGGAAGCCCTTTGACAATGTGGAGGTTCTAACGGGAAAGGTGATGAGACCTACCCCGGGCAAAAAAAAGACTATTCTCGTGGGAAAGTGTATGTACCAGGCCAACAAGGATCATCCTGACATACAGGAGATGATTGCCGTGAAGGGATGTCCTCCATCCCCTAAGGCCCTGGTCAAGGCCTTCCATCAGGCAGGCATTGACGTAAATCCCACCCTATTTGAGCAAATAGATATGACCCCTGCATTTTTTATGGGCAAGTATGAGGGGAAGCCAGAATTTGAGGAGGCCTTTTTCAAGGTAACTGAGTAGTTGGGATCATCGATTTGGAGACTATTTCCAAGCAGCTCGGTAGATTTTTGGGCAAAAGTTGTCGGAAGGAGCCTAGGACATGGGAAGAAACTATGATTTGAGGGGCAAAGTAGCCATTGTGACAGGAGGGAGTCGTGGAATTGGAAGGGCCATCGCCTTGGGTCTCGCCGAGTGCGGGGCCAAGTTGGTTCTGGCCGCCAGGACCCAAGAAGAGCTTGAAAAGGTGGTCAGTGAAATCAAGGGAAATGGGGGCGAGGCTATGCGGGTCGTGACCGATTTGATGGTGAGCGATCAGATCCACGCCCTGGTTGAAGCGACCATGAAGACCTATGGCCGCGTCGATATTCTGATCAACAACGCCGCAAGAAGCTTTCTCAGACCTCTCATGGACCTGAGAGAAGATGGGTGGGACAAGATCTTTGATGTGAACTGCAAAGCCGTGTTCCTGCTAAGCAGAGCGGCGGCCAAGATCATGGGTGAGCAGGGTGGAGGCAGAATCATCAACATCACCACCATAGGAGCGGTTCGCGGGGGTGCCGGAATGGGGGCTTACCACGCCAGCAAGGCGGCCCTATCCATGTTGACCAAGTGCATGGCCGTGGAATGGGCACCCCTTAATGTGAACGTGAATGCGGTGGGCCCCGGCATGACCAAGACAGCCTTTAGCCAACCCATTTGGTCCAATCCGTCGCTGGAGCAAATGATTACGAGCCGGGTTCCCAAGGGCCGCCTGGCTGAGCCCGAGGAGATCGTTGGCGCGGTCCTATTCCTCTGTTCAGAAGACGCCAGCTATATCACGGGAGAGTCCATTTATGTAGACGGGGGTACCCTTGCCAACACCTAAACCGATTATACCGCCGCCACGTTCTTTTCAACCATCTCCTCCAGGCCTCGCAAAGCGTCTCGGCAGAAGCAGATCAACCCCATTAATATTTCATGCCGGGGAGGTTGAGGGATGCCGTATTGCCCCCATCCACGGGAAGGACTTGCCCTGTGATATAACTCGCCTCATCACTGGCCAGGAAGAGGATAGCCCAGGCGATCTCCTCCGGATTCCCATGCCTGCGCAATTCGCACCGATAACCCAATTTGTCTTCTTTACCCTTTTCACGGGCATAGTCAAAGACCCGTTTGGTCATTCCCGTTTCTATAAGTCCCGGGCAGACGGCATTGACCCGCACATTGTATCCCCCTAGATCGCACGCAGCCGTTTGGGTGAAGTTGATGAGCGCTGCTTTGCTGGCACTGTAGGCATTGCCTCCGGCCCCTGAGCGAATCCCTGCCACTGAAGCGGTGTTCACTATGGCGCCAGATCTGCGCGCTTGCATATGCTTGGCCACGTATTTTGTTCCAAACACAGCACCCATCACGTTCACCTGAAAGATCCTTCGCCATTCATCAGCGTCTTGCTCTTCCAGATTCGACAATCCCCCGGAGACACCCGCATTGTTGCACAAAATATCTATCTGAGCATAGGTCTTAAGGGTCATTTCCACGAGCCCCTTAAATTCCTCTTCCACGCCCACATCAGTCTTTCTCACGATGGCCTGGCCCCCTTGCCCTTGCACCAAGTTTAGGGTCTCCTCCAACCCTTTCTCGTTAAGATCCGCCAGTGCCAGCTTTGCGCCTTCCCGGGCAAAGAGGATGGCCGTTGCGCGACCGATGCCACTGGCCGCTCCCGTGATAATGGCCGTTTTTCCATCCAAACGTCCCCTCTCTTTCATCCTTATCTCCTTGATTCAAAAAAATTGAGAATTGTTTGGGTTGCCCTTAGGCCAGTGCGCCCTGTCATACATGCCTGTTATACTGAGTGATGGACTGTTCCTGAAAGACGATATCTCAAAAAAAATTCCACTGAGCATCGCCCTGGTCTGATCTTTGAGGGTTTACGCCCAGTAACTTCTGGCAGAATGTATCATCCCGACCTAGACCACATCCTTTTAAACCCTCAAGGATCAGACCACTTCCCCCTCACGCCATAGATATCGTCTTGAAGGAATGGGCCATCACTCGGTGGATTCTGAGACACAATCTTGATGTGTTAAAATTCGTGGTACATTGCACTAGATTGGTTATTAAGTCTTGGCTAGGTGATTCTGAAGAAGGTTTCATCGAACTCAGGCTTCCCCTCATATCTTTTCATATGCATACCTGGGACCCTGTCCATATGCTCGAAAAAATCCTTGTCCACCTCGATTCCCGCCTGGCGAAGGGCCTTGAAAATGGCATCTGGTGAGGGCGGACACCCTTTTATGGCGAGCATCTCCTGGATATGGGGATTATCTTTGTTGGCCTGGTAAATGCATTTTCCGAGCAAAATAGTCTTCTTATACCCAGGCGTCGCTTTCATCTCTTTTCCCGTCAACACCTCCACATCTTCCCACGCTTTCCCCTTCCAGGCCTGGGCAATGGCCATGAGGACCATCCGGGTAAGACCCGAGCAGTAGGTGCATATGGAAAGGTCATATTTGGGATAGGACAGGCCCTTGATGCCCATTTTTGCCATGGCCGTGGGTAATGTCCCTTCCTCGTTGTAGGGCCATGTATATTCATGGGGAGAAGCGACGGCTTCTATCCGTTCCCCAACCACCTGCACATCGGACAGATCCGTGGGTCGTCCTTTGTCGAGAGCCGCATAGACCAGATGCGGCACATCCGGAGGATTGTACCCGAGCACCTTCGCCCCCACCATGTCCGCAGAGAGGACATCTGTTGAAGCCACAAGGATGTTGCTCCTTTTTATTCGCCCGTCCACATTGGGTCCACGCTCGTTGGTGTAAATCCCATCCAGAAGTGTGAACATGGCTGGCATGGGACGGTAGAGTCTTGAGACCATGTTGTGCAGATCTATCCCTGGTAGGCCGTTGTGGCATTTCTTTCTGGACCGGATGTCTATGGTCCCTTTCAGGTTCTTGATGCCCAGACTGACCACGGTCTGAGAGTGGGTCTTCAAAACAGGCAGGTCCACCACAAAATCGCTATGCAAGATATCCCTGTTAAAATGCAGGGTTATGCCTTCACCAAGATCCACCTTCTCAAAGGGACGTTCGAAGACATTGATAAAGTTCACACCGTAGCGTTTCTTCAGGGCGTGGTAACCCAGGGTTTTAAAGGCATGGGCAGGGGTCTTCAGATCTTTGGCCTTTAGCATCACGGTTCCTTCACCAATGGTGATGTCATCGACTCCCCGTTCTTTGAGAAGCACAACCATGTCCTCCACGACCCGAGAGGTGGTAATCACACCCCACTTGGGAAAGGGAACGGCCTTGGTCCAGAAAACAATATTTGGCTTGATAAAGACCCGGGCCTTGGGCGGCATGTGATCCAGTCCATGGGAAAGGGCCACAGCCTTCCGAACCGATTCAAAGGGCTCTTCATAACGGACAATGGAAACAAGTGAATGGCTCATATTCCTTATCACCCAAACTCATGAAGTTGCGTCAAACCCTCACGACCAGAGGCAATGCGCCAAGCTATGTCCGATAGGAACTGCACATGCTGGCCGTAGGTTTCTGCCTTGTCAGAACTGGCGATGCCGTCCAGTCCCCGTTTGTAGACCCCCTGCACAATGCCTGCCAAGCGAAACATGCTGAAGGCGAGGAAGAACTCCCAATTGGGAATTTCGGTGCGACCCGTGCGTCGGCAATAGGCGGCTACATAATCGGACTCCGGGGGGATCCCCAAGGCCTCCACATCAAGGCCACTGTAACCGACCCGAATGCCCCCCTTAAAAGGGATATGATACACCATACAGTTATAGGCAAGATCTGCAAGCGGGTGCCCCAGAGTGGAAAGCTCCCAATCCAGTACAGCAATCACTTTTGGCTCCGCAGGGTGTAGAATCAAGTTCTCGAGACGGAAGTCCCCGTGGGCAATGGTTGTGCTGTCATCCTCAGGGATGCTTTTGGGAAGCCAATCTATCAACCTGTCCATACTCTCAATATCATGGGTCTTGGACGCTTCATACTGCTTCGTCCACCGACTCACCTGTCTGCCCATGTAGTTACCGGGCTTTCCGTAATCGGCCAGGCCTAATGACCTCCAGTCTACCCCGTGAATCTTTGCGAGGGTATCGTTCATGGCATCAAAGATTTGGCTTCGCTCCCTATTACTAGAGAGTTCGGGTGCAGTGGGATCACGGAAAATTCTGCCCTCCACGAGATCCATAATATAAAAGGATGTGCCTATGACCGAGTCGTCCTCGCACAACAGGTAGGTCTCGGGAACAGGGACTTCCGTCTCCCTGAGTGCCTTGATGATACGGTATTCCCTGTCCACAGCATGGGCCGAGGGGAGCAGCTTTCCTGGAGGCTTCTTCCGCAGGACCCACTGCTTTCTGCCGGTTGCGATGAGAAATGTGGGATTGGACTGGCCATACTCAAATTGGCGGACCCTTAGCGGTCCGGAGAAACCCTCTAGATTCTTGCTGAGATACTTCGCCAGAGCCTCTTCATCGAAGCGCTGGGAAGGCCTGACCTGAGTGATTTCTTCTCCTGTCCTCATGAGTGCTTCTTTAGCTCCAGGCGGGTGATGGTCTCTAGATGGACCTCATCGGGTCCATCGGCCAGGCGAAGCGCGCGGATATGGGCCCAAGCCGCAGCCAGCCAAGTGTCTGGAGAAACCCCCATTCCTCCGTGCACCTGAATAGCGCGCTCCAGCACCCTCAAAGCCATATTGGGTGCAACGACCTTGATCATGGCGATTTCCGTGCGCGCCGCCTTGTTGCCCACCGTGTCCATCATGTGGGCGGCATACATGGTCAACAGCCGCGCCTGATCGATCTCGATTCGCGACTTGGCCATGTCTTGCCGCACCGATCCCATCTCAGCCAGCGTTTTGCCAAATGCCACCCGTGATCTAGCCCGTTTGCAAAGCTCCTCCAAGGCACGCTCAGCAACACCAATGATGCGCATGCAATGGTGGATTCGGCCAGGTCCTAGACGTCCCTGTGCTATTTCAAAGCCTCTCCCCTCCCCCAGCAACATGTTGGAGACGGGGACGCGGACATCTTTAAAGGTGACATGACCATGGCCGTGGGGGGCATGATCATACCCGAACACCTTCAGGTTCCGCTCCAGCTTCACCCCGGGCGCGTCGCTCGGTACCAGGATCATGGACTGCTGCGTGTGTTTTGGCGCATCCGGGTTGGTCTTGCCCATGAAGATAAATATCTTACACCGGGGATCTCCTGCCCCAGACGCCCACCACTTGTTTCCATTTATGATGTATTCATCACCATCTCGAACAATGCTGGCCTGGATGTTGGTGGCATCTGAAGAGGCCACGTCAGGCTCGGTCATACAAAAGGCAGAGCGGATTTCACCTGCCAGCAGAGGCTTGAGCCATTGCTCCTTTTGCTCTTCGGTACCGTAGCGAACCAGGACTTCCATATTGCCCGTGTCGGGCGCAGAGCAATTGAATACCTCAGGTGCCATGGGCGAACGACCCATGATTTCGCAAAGGGGCGTGTACTCCAAGTTGGTTAGCCCTGCCCCGTACTCACTCTCAGGGAGAAAAAAATTCCAAAGGCCTTCTGAGCGGGCCTTTTTTTTGAGTTCCTCCACAATCGGCACGGGCTGCCACCGGTCACCCTCTGCAATCTGATGAGCGAATGTGGCCTCATTGGGATAAATGTGTTTATCCATAAAGACTTTGAGCTGCTCCTGGTATGCCTTCGCCTTTTCTGAAAATTCAAAAACCATGATCTATTACCTCGCCGGAACGTAAGTGTTTTAAACACTCTCTTGGGACAAAAGAGTTTAGAGTAGTGAAACACGCCCGTCAAGCCACAAAAGAGATGGGTAGTTGTTAACTCCAGCACTTCGCCAAATCTTCTAAATCTCGCTCCATCTAATAAGTAGAGAAACCAAATTCACCGTATAACTCCGCTATTAAGACTCAAATTAGTGGTTTATGTAGCATTCCTGATCCCCAGCAAGGTATTAGATGCTAGGCGCTGAGGAGTGACGACTGAGGCGTATGGAGCAATACGCCGCAAGGAGGAGCGATCGAAGGCAACGCCGCAGATGATGCCTTGATGGCGCATCAGGGGGAAATGTATGGATTTTCATTGACTCAAATCTATGCTATGGAGTAAAGCTCAGTAACGGTGACGTACTCTCAGGAATTCCCCTCCCCATCGGGTATGGCGAACCCGGCCAACAAAAAATGTCAGCAGAACGAATAGTTCAATAGGTCTATCACTGTTGTATAAACCTCTTGCTATTTTCTAGCGAATTTAAAACAGAATAAACAGAGGGAGTAAAGCGCCATGAAAATGGACTACAAGACCATAAAGGTTGAACTCAGGGGTGCCGTGGCCGTGCTCACCATTGACAACCCACCCGTTAACCAGTTTTCTCCACAAATGGCCGAGGATTTTGCAGCGTGTATCCAAGAGGCCTTTGGGGACGACGAGGTCAAGGCCATCGTCCTGACAGGCACAGGGAAGAACTTTATTGCAGGGGCGGATATCACACGACTCCAGACCGTAAAGGATAGGGATGAAATTTACAAAATGGCCCTGACGATGGCGCAGTTCCTGAATAAGATGGAAGTGGGGCCCAAGCCCGTGATCGCGGCCATCAACGGCAACTGTCTGGGTGGCGGTCTGGAGACGACCATGGTCTGCCACTATCGCGTGGCCGCTAAAGGCGTGAATTTGGGGCAACCGGAGGTGCAAATCGGGCTTATCCCGGGTGCCGGGGGTACCCAGAGGCTACCCCGTCTCATCGGCCTCCCCAATGCCATGGAGATGATCACCACAGGAAAGCCCATCAAATCTGAAAAGGCCTATTCGAGGGGACTTGTGGATGGACTGGTGCCCCAAGAAGAACTCTTGGAGGCAGCCTTGAAGGCAGCCCGCCGGTTTATATCCGGTGAACTGAATTTCAAGATGCGCATGACCCGTCATCGGAATGATCGACTCCCAAGTGCCGCCGAAAAGACGGCTTTTGCCAATTATTCCAAGTTTATGGCGGCACAAAAGGCCAAGGGTTACATCGCCCCTTTCAAGGCCATCGAGGCCGTGGAGAAGGGGCTCAGTTACAATATCGAAGCGGACATCGAAAAGGAGGTGGGACTTTTCAGCGAGTGCGCCGTCTCAGAGGTGGCCAAGAACCTCATGGGCATATTCCTCAACACCCGTGCGGCGGGCAGACTCCCCCGAATCGAAGGGATCGAGCCCGCAAAGATCAAGAAGGTAGCCATGCTGGGGGGCGGGGTCATGGGCTCGGGCATTGTCAACCTGCTGCTCAACGCTGGCCTCGAGACGGTGCTCTGGGATATCAACGATGGGGCCATTGAAAAAGGCATGAACGACATGCGAAAGACCTTTGACTATCCCATCAAGAAAAAAAAGATGACCCAGGCCGACCTGGACGGGATGATCCAAAAGCTTCTAAAGACCACCACTTCTTTGGAGGACTTGAAGGATGTGGACCTGGTCATCGAAGCGGTTCTTGAAGACATGAACATAAAACAGGACATTTGGAAGAAACTGGAAGGTATTTGCCGGCCTGATGTGATCTTTGGCACGAACACCTCGGCTTTACCTATCACTGAGATGGCCTCCATCTTGGCCGATCCCGGCCGGATGATCGGGCTCCACTTTTTCAATCCGGCCCACCGCATGATGCTTCTGGAGATTATTTGCGCTGAGCAGACCTCTGACCAGACCCTGGCCACCAGTGTCGCGTTTTCGCGGGCCATAAAGAAGATTCCCATCGTGGTCAACGATGGTCCCGGGTTCTATGTCTCGAGGCAGCTCGGCGGGCTAATGGGGGGGGCCGTCTACCTGACAGCGGAAGGTGTGGATGGCGCCCTCACCGAGGAGGCCATGACCGATTTCGGTATGCCCATGGGCCCCGCCACCCTCGCCGACCTCACGGGGATCGACATCGGCTACCACGTGAACAAGAACTTCGAACGACGCCTGGGGGACCGTTACAAGGTTCATCCCCTCACGGAACGCATCTACCAGACCGGTTGCTATGGCCGTAAGACAGGGGCTGGATATTTTGACTATAGCGGCGAAAAGCCCGTGCCCAACCAAAAGGTGGTGGAGGTCATTCAGAAATACCTCAAAGAGAACAAAGTGGCCCCCAAGAAGATCTCCAAGCAGGAAGTGGTAGACACCCTGCTGGCCCTTGGGATCAATGAGGCCGCCCTTATGATCGAGCAGGGCATTTGCGACCGCCCTCAAGACATGGATCTGGCCATGATCTATGGAACAGGCTTTCCGCCATATCGAGGGGGTATCCTCCGATATGCGGACAAGTGGGGTCTCAAGAACGTCTTTGACAAGCTGGTGGAGCTGGAGCAGCAGTATGGGCCGCGCTTCAAACCAACGGACCTGATCAAAGAAATGGCAGCATCTGGGAAAACGTTCTACCAGGATTATTAAACTCTTAGGGTCTGTTCAGAAACAGGCGTTGTGATCTGAAAATCAAGGCTAATTGAGGAGGTCTACGCATGAAAGAAGTAGTCATTGTGGATTATTTGAGGACGGCCCAGTCCCGTTCCAGACCCAGGGATCCGGCCAGGGACTGGTTTTGCAAGATGAGAGGAGATGAACTCCTCTGCAAGCTCCTCCCGGAGCTCATCAGGCGGACGGGGATTGAACCCAAAGAGATCGACGATTTTCTCGTGGGATGTGCCACGGCTGTGGGCGAGCAATGGGCCTATGGGGGGCGATTTCCCATTTTCCTGGCCAATCTGCCCGAGACCATACCCGCTAAGTTCGTGGATCAACAGTGCGGTTCGGCCATGGCCTGTATTCATATCGGCTTTATGGAAATTGCTCAGGAGTTCGCGGACATCGTCATGGTGGGCGGCTACGAGCACATGACCCGGATTCCCATGGGCGGTTACACGTCTGACCGAGGTCTCATTGCCCCAAACATGACCCTCTTCCTGTATCCGGATTACCAACATTGGGACATGATGACCACCTTGAACATGGGGCTCACAGCCGAGAAACTCTTCTCTCAGACCGACTTCACGAAAGATGATATGGACAAGTGGGGTGCCCGATCCCACCAACTGGCCGCAAAGGCACAGGCCGAGGGATTTTTTGATGGTGAAATCCTGCCCATTGAAGCGCCACAGGATGATGGAACCACTTTGAAAGTGGACAAGGACCAGGCCGTGCGTCACGACGCCACACCTGAGGGAATGGCAGACCTCAAGCCGGCCTTCAAACCGGACGGCGTGATTACGGCGGGGAACTCTTCACCCCTTAACGCCGCCGCCGGTTCCATGCTCCTCATGTCCAAGGAGACGGCTAAGAAACGGGGAATCAAGCCCCTGGCCACCATACGCTCCATCGGTTTCGCGGGCGTGGATCCCACCATCATGGGTGCAGGGCCGGTGCCGGCCAGCAGGATGGCCCTGGAAAAGGCAGGGCTCCAGGTCTCTGACATCGACTACTGGGAGATTAACGAGGCCTTCTGCATCGTGGCACTGAACTGCATCAAGGAATTGGGGCTCGATCCCGAAAGAGTCAACGTCATGGGCGGCGCCACAGCCATCGGCCATCCTCTCGGTGCCACAGGTATTCGACTGGTGGGCACCCTAGCCCGAATCTTGGATAAAAGAGACGGGCGCTACGGGTGTGCCAACGCCTGCGTCGGTGGGGGCCAGGGCGTTGCCACTGTTATTGAGCGAGAGACTTACGATTGGTAGAGGCCCTTTTGTCAGGCCTCGCCTAGACACGACTTCAAATCCTATATAGGATTAGATGGGGACGATCTTATAAATGTCAACCGACTTTGGAATACCCTTGAACGAAGTATTCTCAACAAATACCGATGAGACCATTCCAGGTATTTCAGAAAGTGTCCTTTGAGTTGTGAGGATCTGATCTGCACCCGCATGGGCACACAATCTGCGAGCAAGATTCACCGCGTTTCCTATAACGGTGTAGCTGTAGCGTTTTTCTGTACCCACATTTCCAATAAATACTTCGCCGGTATTAATACCAATTCCGATTCCCAATTTATCAAAATGATGCGAGTTCCCTGAAAATTTCTCTCTTAAGTCCTGAAAAGCACCTGCCAGCTCTAGAGCTGTCTTTACACCGCTCTCGCTAGAATTCCTAACAGCGACGGGTGCGCCAAAAAAGGCCATCACTTCATCTCCGATGAATTTGTCAATACTGCCGCCATTGTTAAACACTGTTTTAGACACAGAACCATAGAATGCATCCAGAAAATCTATAATGTTTTCCAGATCAAGGGCGGATACCATGCTGCTGAATCCCCGGATGTCCGCAAAGAGAATAGTCATTTCCAACTTTTTTCTTATACGGTTGGGTTTTTCACATTCATCTATCTTCTTAATGAGCTCCTCTGCAACTTGTGGGGAATGCAACTGTTCGAACATCCTCTTCAATCGGATAACAAAGTTAGTTCGATCGGCAACCATGGACTCCAGTTCCTCGCGGTAGGCACGATTGGCAATCTCAAGCTCTTGCCGACGCAATGCATTGGCTACGTTGATGATGACCTCATTCCGTTCAATGGGCTTGGTGATATACCCATACACCCCCATTTGCACTGCGGACTCTGCGACCAATGGATCGTCCACGGCAGTTACCATAAGGGCTGCCGTGTTTGGATGCTCGGCCAGAAGCTCCCGGACGAAGTCCAAGCCTAGCTCGCCAGGCATGAGGATATCACAAAGGACAAGTTGGAAGGTCTGATGTTTCAGGCATGCACGAGCTTCCGCTGCATCAGCCGCGAGCGAACAAGCATAGCCTTTCGCTTCAAGGATCTGCTTGAGCAGGTGCCGAATGGGCGCCTCATCATCCACAATCAGGATCCTTTTCATTCCTCTCTGCCAGCTCCCTACTCTATCTACCCGTTTCTTCTACACAGGTTCATGATAAACCAGGTAACCTGTTTGTTCCATTATCCGAGAACTTGCGCCAATTCTTCGCTCAATCTCGCCATCTCGATGGGCTTTGTGAGGTAACCCTTTACGAGCCTCTTTTTCTCATCATCTACACCTGAAGGTCCATCCTCATCATAACCGGAAATAATGAGGATTTTCGCATTGGGATCATAATCCACAATCTTCTTAGAACAGGATATTCCATCCATCTCGGGCATATTCCTGTCCAACAGGACCACATCTGGTCGCCAGGACTTGTATTTCACAATCGCTGAATTTCCGCTCCTCACATAGGCTGCTTTATACCCCAACCTCTTAAGCAGCTCCTCCATGACCTTGCACATCTCCTTTTCATCATCCACAATCAGAACCTTCTCGCCGTTCCCACGCACGATTTCGCTTGAGCATTCCTCTGAGACCCGCTCATCAGGGGGAGCGAGGGGAAAGTAGAGCTTGAACGTTGTCCCCTGGCCCAGCTCTGAATGGACCTGGATCTCTCCGCCATGCTCTTTTACGATTCCATAGGTGGTTGAGAGGCCCAGACCTGTTCCCTTATTCACCTCCTTGGTGGTAAAGAAGGGATCGAAACACCTCTCCTGGGTTTCCTCATCCATTCCAATCCCCGTATCAGTAATGATCACCAACGCGTTTTCCCCTTCTTTTTTGGCCTCGATATGCAACTCTCCTCCTTGAGGCATGGCATCCCTCGCATTGGTGCAGAGGTTCATCAACACCTGACTTATTCCAGAATGGTCCCCCATGATGGTGAGTGATTCAGGGATGTTAAGGCATATATTGATCATTTTGTCGAACGATATGCTTGTTAATTCATATGTCTCACGAATCACTTCATCCAGATGGAGCGGTTGATAATCTTCTTTGGTCTGTCTTCGGGAAAACTGCATCAACCCTTCAATCAGTTGTTCGCCCCTTTTTGAGTAACTGCTGATCACATTTGCAGTCTCTTGCAGAGCAGGTTCTCCCCTGTACTTCATCCGAATGAGCTCGCTATTCATTGAAACAACAGCCAATATATTTCTGAAATTATGGGCAACGCCCCCCGCCATGGTGCCGATGGCTTCCATCTTCTGAGACTGGAAGAGTTGTTGTTCGAGCTTTCCAACCTCTATCTCCGCTTCTATACGCTCGGTAATATCGCGCCCCACACCACTCACGTATGGTTCGCTTCCGTCCTCCTGTACCAAAATGTTTCGATATTCTACGTAATGATGCGTACCCTCACTTGACACATACTTCGATACGCCAGTGAAGAAGCCCCTTTTCTTGATCTGCTCTAGGTATTGCTGCCTAAAGGCCTGTCGGTATTTGGGCAGCATAAAATCACTAATAGATCTGCCAATAAGTTCTGAAGATGTATATCCCAAGGTCTGCGCAGTGGCACGGTTTACAGTCAGAAAGCGGCCTTCCAGGTCATGGGTATAGATAAAGTCGCTGATCGTATCGAATAGATTTCGATAGCGTCGTTCACTCACACGAAGCGCCTCTTCAACCCGCTCTCGCTCACTGATTTCGGACTTCAGGTCCTCATTTATCTTTTCAATGCGATCTTTCTCAGCCTCCAAATGCTCAATCAAATCTATATTTTCAAATTGCAGTTTAATGGATGATAGACTTACAACATTCATACGCTTTGCGATGTAGGATACGATTATCCCTGCAAGGAGACCCATCCCCCCCATGGCGCGGTGAATATCATCGCCAAGGAGGAAAAATCTTAGAATGATGGGAATTAGCGCAGGCAAGGCAAAAGCAAGGTAAGCTTTCATGATTATCGAAAACACGGCTGCTGCCCCAACCACCATGCCCCCCAGCATGAGGGCCAAGAAGGCTTGGTGTGCAACTGACTCTGAAGGAAAGAGGAAGATACCTGAAGACCCCCACACCATTCCATACAAGCTAACGCCGAAAATAAACCCCCTGCTAAAGCCACCAGCGTTAGCAGGGGTTAGTGATGAGCGCCGATATCTGTAAAAAAGGGCATACCGGAGAGCCGTTATCAGGACCATCACCGAGACCCATATAATTGAAGCTGAGCGGGGAACGAGTTCCCAAAGGAGGGCTATGAGGATAATTGAATTGGCAAGGCTTGCGATGACACCTATGTGGGATTGCTTGTAAAGTTGCCTGACCCGAGCCGCATATAATCGATCAGTCACATTGAAAGTCTGCGATTTTTTTAGGAGCTTCTCCCTGGTTACTCCTTCGTTAGCCATAGCGTGTGCCACTCCAAATGAATGCCGGAATTGTGAAATTCCGGCTGCCGTCCCTCATCCAATTTTTATAATATTTTACAATAGGATACGCCATATGGTCAAAACTTTTCATGCGGTAAAAGAGAATGGCCGAAGCCGAAGCCCCTGCTTTTCTTTGCCCGTAAGAGACCCATGAGGACATTTGCCCCTTGGCCTTATAGCACCATTGAGTTGGAGAATATTTAACTGCGGTTTTGGTGGAAAATCAATCGGGAGAAATGATGATTTTTTTCTAATACGATCGTATTAGGTTTGGAGGGTCTCCTTAATTTTACCTACTACATCTGTTCCTTATACTTTTCGTAATACCTGAAGACTTTCCTTATATATATCCTAGTGGCCTTAAAAGGTGGGATGCCCTTATACTTCCTAACCTTCCTGCTTCCCGCGTTATAAGCCGCAAGGGCGAGTTTCACATCTCCGTCGAACTGATTCAGGAGTTTCTTGAAATAAACGACACCTGCTTTGATATTGTGCTCGGGATCAAAAACATCTTCCACCCCAAGCGATTTGGCCGTTATGGGCATGAGCTGCATGAGGCCTTTTGCGCCTCTCTTGGAAACGGCCTTTGGGTTGTGTCCGGATTCCGCCATTATAATAGCCTTTATGAGGGCGGGATCCATCTCGTGGCGACCGGCAACCTCGATAATAATCGGGTTGAACAGTTTATCTTTTGTCTTTAAAGGTGCGGGTAATAAGTCAGCCTCCCCGACAAGTTCGGAAGGTGCCTCTGCCAGATATCGTGTTTCATCTTCCGTGGTGTCCATGAAATTCTCATAGAGGGCACGGAGGCCCATGAGTTCTTCTTCAGTCAATAGGCCATGCATGGTCAGAATATCAAGGGGCTTTGCCTGCGAAATTTCCAAAGGCCCTCTTTTCCCACTCACATAACCGGCATGCATGCACAGGCCTATCGTGGCTCCCAAGAGCCAGATAATTAATTTTTTTGAAGACGGGTTCATCGCCAAAACCCCCTTTTACCCAATATTCCCCTCTATCCTTGTTTCTTGCGGCCTTCGTTGGCCTTTTTAGCTTGAAAGAATCATGCCATAACTTCTAAGTTTATCATTCAATAACAACTTTCAAGTACTTAGACTATTTTTCATGAAATACCAAAACCCATAAAGTATGTAAAAAAAGTTATCACTCTGTAAAAAAAGTTTCCATTTCTTGTTATAAATTTTCAGACATTTGGCAGATGGGATTAGGCTAGAAGATCAGGGATTTCTCATGGTTTCGGGCAAGAGCTCTCGTAGCCTTAGGATTATCGAGAGACCAACAGAGATGGGAAAACCATCTTCGGAGTTTTCGGCACGTAGTGTTACACCATCAACAGATCCGTTTTCCAAAAGATGATTTGCAATCTCAGCAGGATCAAAGAGCTTGAAGAGATCTTTTCCGAGCTCAAGACTCATTGCTGCGATGACCCCATAGACACCCCAGTTGGATACCGTGGCAATAACAAGTTCGTCACATTTGGTTATTGAAGGGATGATGGACATGTGTGAGAGTTCTCTGTTTAGGTTTCCCATGCCAATTTCGTTGCCCCCGTCACCAAAGGCAATGGTGGGACAGGTGCACAGCTCAAAGAATAAATCGTACTTCGCAGCGTATTCTGTGATGTCCTCCTTCCACATATTGTAGTAACGTCCGTCCTCAGCCACACCCGGCCGTTCCACAGAAATGACAAGCGATGGTTTCAGGGAGGCAACGGCCGTCTCGACCAACGACTTAGACTCATGCCAGGTTCGAATAGGGATCTCGTAGGTGTTAAAGTCCCTGCTTAGTATTCTAGATATGGGCGGGGCACAGACAAAAATCGGCCGATTTTTCAGGGACTCGAGAACCTTATACAGACTGATTGCGCCGATGGGACCGTCTGTTTCAAAGCTGTTGCCAACGGGGAACCCCGTGCCAATCAACACAACGCCCTTGTTGTTCAGCATGAGATGGGCCGCTCGTTTGCAATAACCCTGTGAGAGGCCTTTTCTCAATGCATCCATGCCCCGAGAACTGTGTGCAAGAATGATGTTTTCTATCTGGACATCGGTGGAGCTCATGGCAGGTGAGTAAATACCATATTTTGCCAAGAAAGGTAAGGATGGACCTCAACGCGCCAACTCCCCTGCCCCAGCTTCTCAAGAACCTCAAAATCCCCTTCAATAGGGTAAAGGTGGTAATGGTCAATTACAGGGCTGTTTCCAAGAATATAACAATCCATCCGGGTGATCGGATCTCTCTGTTTCCAAAAGAGTATCCTGTTTTCGCCGATTCGAAGGACTTCAGATAAAACCACTCCAACGGATCCCTGCTTCTATGGAAATCCTGAAATACAGGCGGACGCAGTGGACTGCCCTCAGAGGGTTTGACATGAATCTAGCATTAGATGAGTTTTTCTTTCTCAAGGGCCTCCATGGCGGCTTGGCAAGACGTGGTTATGAATGACAGGGCCTCCGAGATACACCTATTTATTTTAGAATACTCAGACAGCGTCAACCTTCCCATAGCCTCCATAACTTTTTTCTCAGCGCCTACGAAATTGACAGATTTTTCTATATTTTGGGCTATTTTGATCTCATGGGCCAAGTCCTCCAGGTATAAGCGCATCATTTTCTCAGCCCCTGTCCGTTCTTCGCCTCTGAGGGTGAGCATTTTTGCCAGCAAGTCTGAGGCCATGATGAGTTCCGATTTTATCCTTTCAGCATACTGATAAATGAGGATGGTCTTTTTCGTATCCATCTTTTAGGCTATTTCCCAAGATCGGATTAAGTCAAATTCTTCGCCCTATGTTTAATTTTCCTCTCCCTTAACCTGCGGGCAGCAGAGGTCCAAAGGTGGGGAAACTTGTCAAAATATCGTTAATTTATTAGAGTTGGGGTACACTGTCAAAGGGTTTACACAGAATGCGTCCAGGTATGCTAATGACTGGGAGGAGGTCAAAGTGAAGGAGGCTATGGCGCCTTTTGTCGCTTTAGGGAGCCGATTACTAGGCGTTCCAGAGGTTCTTACCCTCGGGGTGAAACCGAATTTCCATGATTATACCCCGCATGAAAGGGGATTGATTTTAGACGCCCCAATTATTTTATATCCCACACTTAATTACGCCCAGTTCTTCACCACATTGGGCAAAAAGATCTTTCCCAGTCTAGAGACATACCTTTATGCAGATGAGAAGATCAAACAGACCACACTTTTCTACATGCGGGACATACCTCATCCCCGGACGAGGATCTATTATCACCTACATCATGGGGACATCATGAAGGATTTCACTTTCCCTTTTGTGGCAAAGCTTCCCAGGGCCTCTGCTCAAGGAAGGGGTGTCTTTAAAATCAACAACCGAGATGATCTTGAAAACTACCTTCAGCGCACCCACGTGGCTTACATCCAAGAATATCTTCCCCATGAGAGGGACCTAAGGGTTATTCTTATCAACTATGAACCCATTCTGGCCTATTGGCGAGTCTGCCCTCCTGGAAGTTTCAAGACAAATATCTTTCAGGGCGGGTCATTCGATTTTGAAAGCATCCCTTCGGAAGGAATAAAGATGGCCCAGGAATTCTCTCAAAAATGCAAATTCAATGATGTGGGACTCGATTTCATACAGAATAACGGAAAATGGTATCTGGTGGAGGCCAACATGAAATATGGCCGCAAGGGTTTGCAGATTAAAGGTATGGACCTCAAACAGATCTTGAGGAAAAAACTCCTCTCAGGAGAACTGATAGCAGATCGCTCATAGCTCGTGGCTGATTGGTATCTATGAAGAGAAAGAAGCTCAAAATATTTATCTATGCCCTGGGATCTCTATGCTTATTTTTGATCCTTTTTCTATCTATTGTTTACATTCAGGTTTACAGGGACGCCTCCACTCGCATTGAGAGAGGGGTTATTGACAGCATCATCTTTTCGGAAAGCCCTGTCTATTATGATGATGGAGAAACACCGATAGGTGTATTTTTTGAAAAGACCCATCGCAAATACATCCAGTACGCCAATATCCCAAAGACGTTTATAAAAGCAATCATTGCGGCCGAAGACAGAAATTACTTCAATCACACTGGTTTCGATATGAAGGCGATGACCAGGGCTATGATTGCTAATATCAGGGCTCGCAAGGTCGTTCAGGGCGGAAGTACCATAACTCAGCAGACCGCCAAGAATATTTTCAAAAGGCAGAAAAGGTCATATATGTCCAAGTTAAAGGAGTTGATCCAGGCCAGACTCCTCGAGAGCGAGTACAGCAAGGAAGAAATTCTTGAAATGTATATCAACCAGTTCTTTGTGACTGGTTTTGGGAGAGGTCTCAGAATTGCGGCCCAATATTTTTTTGACAAACAGGCAGAGGACCTGGATCTCGTGGAATCCGCCTTCATCGCCGGTTCCGTAAAGGGGCCTTTCAGATATGACCCCTTCACCAAAAAGACCGAAGCAGAAAAAGAAAAGGCGAGGCAACTGGCAAAATCTCGGAAGAACTATGTTCTTGCGGCTATGCGAAAAATGAACTTCATCACGCAAGAGCAATACCTAGAGGCTAAAAAAGAGGATGTCCCCTTTAAAGAAGGAAAAGTGACCTACAGATTGAATGTGATTCTCGACTATATTCGTGAACAGCTTGAATCGCGTTATTTCACGGAAATACTTCAGGAACAAGGCGTGGACAACATTGCCACCTCCGGCGTCAGGATATACACCTCCATCAACAGGGAGATCCAGGAAGGGGCTCTGCGGAGCATCCGACGACATTTGCCCCTGCTGGATGTCCAATTGTCAGGCTACAGCACCCGTCCTGCGAGAGAAGACTACGGGAGCTCCGCCGGCGAAAGCCTCAAAAGGGGAAAAACTGACCTCCCTTTCTTGTGCCGCATTACCCATATCAAAAGGGACAAACAAAATCCCTCTCTGATTGTAGCCTGGGACAAGGGCGGGGGCATCATCGATTACGACGGGTTGAAACCCACGGGCGAGGCATGGCTGAAGTGGAAGCTGGGTAGCTGGGCCCCATTTGACAGACGCCATGTGGCCGACTTCATGCAGAACTTCCAGGTAGGGGATCTGGTGGCGGTGCAAGTCATGGAAACCCGGAACGGAAATGGTCAGACGCGACTTATGCTCTCCAAGTTTCCAGAGCTGGAAGGTGGAATCGTTGTCCTCAAGGAAGGGGCGATAAAGGCGATGGTGGGGGGCTTTTTCGACCGCTATTTTAACCGGGCTGTAGATGCTAAAAGGCAGTTGGGGTCCATTTTCAAGCCCCTGGTCTACACGGCTGCCTTTCAGCTCAAGTGGAACAGCTTAGACCCCCTTGTTAACAGGAGGGATCTGTTTCGGTTTGAAAACACCTTCTATCTCCCAAAACCGGATCATGAACCGGAATCCGATAAGGTCTCCATCGCTTGGGCAGGCGTCAAATCAGAGAATTTAGCCACTGTCTGGCTCCTGTATCATCTTACGGATCGCCTCAATATGAGTGAATTCCGTCGCGTAGTGGAGTTGGTCGGACTAGCCAGAAAAGGGGACGAAACATACGAAGATTATGTAAAGAGGATACGGGACAAGCATGGCGTGGTCGTCAATAAAGAGGCATTGATGGAAGCGGCTTTCCAGGAAGCCAAGAAAGAGATTGAATCTGATCTCATATTTATCGGACAAGAAAATGCGCTGGAAAATGTCCGCAGGCTTCATTTCAATGTGGACACCGCGAAATTGGATCTCAAGGACCCCCGAGAGAGTCGGATTAGCAGTCTAAGTTTTCAGAGGCTTCGAACCCTGAATTTTGAGATGAAGAGGCGTTTAAAGAGGATTCAAGACCTATTGGAACTCTACAAAAAAGATGAAAACCAAACTTGGACAGAGGAGCTGCAGGAAATCTTACGGTTTTTTTATTTTACCGAAAACGAAAAGAGCGGCGTGAGGGTGATTTACGCGGACCCCATGGGTGAAATGGATCTTACTGCGCTGACTCCCGTCACACCTGAATGGATTTTTGTTAGCCCCGAACCCTTGTCGGTAGAAGCAGTCTGGATCAACGGTGTGATTCCTTCTGAAGGGGTCGATCTACTGCAAATCCAGCTCCAGGAAAGTTATAAGAAATTAGTGGGCCAAAACCGTTACGATCTGTCTGTACTTTCCAAGGTGAGAGACTTTAGGACACTTGTAAACCTAATGTATGTGACTCATCTCTCTAAGGAAATGGGAATTTCCACGAGGCTCGACCCGGTCCTCTCTTTTCCTCTTGGGGCAAACTCCATAAGCATTATTGAGTCAGCCCTTGCCTATCACACCATAATGACAGGGCTTGTTTATCCCATCTCGGACGGCTTGAAGCCGGGCTTGGTACCCGCCATAACGAAGATCGTGGACCGGGAGGGTGAAACCCTATGGGAATACAGGCCTCAGCCAAAAAGGATACTTACAGGCCGGGTATCGGGGCTGGTTTCCGAAATCCTTCACCAGGTCATAGAAAATGGAACAGGTCAGAGGGCCAAGGATGCTATTCACCTCTCTGTTGAAATCGACAAGGAAGAACTCGACATCCCCATTCCTGCTTTCGGGAAGACGGGCACGGCTGATCGATTTACCAACTCCAGTTTCGTCGGGTTTATCCCTGGACTACAGAAGAATCCCAATCAACTGGATACCCAGAAGGGATATGTCATAGCGAGTTATGTGGGATACGATGACAATCGTCCCATGAAGAGTAAGAATGTGACCATTTACGGCGCCTCAGGCGCGCTGCCCCTCTGGATCGAAACGGCCAACACAATTATCAACAGCCATACTTTCAAAAAAGATATCCAGGCGGCTGACCTTGCCTTTGATATCCCGTCGGTTTCCCTCAGGGAAAATGATGAGCTCAGGCCCGTATTGATTTCATCCACCACAGGACTCCCCCTCCAAGAGGAAGATCAAAAGATCATTGAAGGCAAAGTACGAATACGCTCTCATGTGGAGACAAAAGAGGGTATAATAGGCCTAAGAAGGGTATTTGAGCCCATATCAGGAGCAGATCATGAAGAAGAACCCGACATTTAGATTGACGATTCTCCCCCTATTACTTATTGCCGTTGCCCTAGGCTGTCTGCCTGAAACGAAAAAGGTGCAAATGGGCCCAAAGACCGTAGTCAAGCCGCCCCCGCCTCTTTCCATTGAAACACTTGATAAAAAAATTGCCCATCTCACAACCATTTTGAATGAGAAAGAAATGGATCATGATGACAAGGCCGTTGCCTCGGATTTGTTGGCCACCTACAAAACAGTCAGGTCCTATCTCCAAAACCAATCGTCAGCATATGATGAAAGCAAGATCATTCAACTCCTTTTTGAAAACTTGGGGCGGCTCGAGCAAGAATATTTTTTAAGAGAGAAATTTGAAGGTCCTGCCTATTCCAAAGCGCTCTCTTCTTTCTCCGAGAAGAGAAAAAAGATTGTGGATCATTATCTGGCCGGGGATTACCAAGGGGTGATCAACGAATGCGTTGATTTGGAAGCCACTTTCGGTCCTGATTCCCTAACACCGGAAATAGGTCTCCTTTTCGCTGTTGCCCTGGCCAGAAAGGGCATGCTAAGCGAAGCCATAATCATCAGCGAAAAGATCATCCATGAACTGGAAGGGAAGCCCGGCCTGATCCATCTCAGGGCGAGTATCATCGAATGGCAGCTCGATCTGGGCAACAGAGAAAAGGCTCTGCAGATCTATGAGAAAATGATGGATGACCTGGATGAAAGGGAGGATTTATTGGCGAAGTCCAAGCTCATGGTCATGGAACAGCGAAAGCGGGCACCCCGCCAGGAGGACCCTGCAGCGGCTTATGCAGGCGGTTTAAAACAGTTCGCCAAACTGGATTCCACGGACGAACTCCTTAAGGCCGTGGATGAGCTCGTACAAAAACATGAATTCGGAGAAGCAAAACTCCTTTTGATAAAACACAGAATAAGAACCGAGGAGGGACCTGAACTGCAAATCATTGACCAGGCCCTAAAAACCGTGGACCTGGCCGAAGAAAGATACCTGCAAGAAAAGAGTGCCAAGCTCTCCTATGAAAAAGAGACCTTGAAACTGGCTCGAAAGCTGATTGAGGAGGAAAATTATGAGGAGGCGTTAACGAAGATTGAGACCATCAGAGATACACAAAACATGACTCCAGAAATGAATGAGCTGAAGCGTGTGGCCACAGAAAAACTGATAAAAGAGGAGAGAAACAAGGCGGCCAAGTATTTCTTGATGGCCCGAAAGACCACGGATCCAGCAAAAAAAGAGGAACTCCTGCTTTCCTCTTATGACATACTCAAGGCCTTGATTGAACGGTATCCCTCATCCCCTATGATAGAGAAGCTGAATGACAATATGAGGACTGTGAGGGAGGCGCTGGCCAAACTGGGAAAAGACCCAGAATCCTAATTTTAGGTCTCGACTTTGCTATTAAAGCTTTTTCTTGCATTTACTATAATCCCATTTATTGAGATTTATTTTCTCATTAAAATCGGGTCCTATTTGGGAGCCTTCAATACGGTTCTAATCGTTATTTTGACTGCTTTCTTGGGAGCCCTTCTAGCCCGTTATCAAGGCTTTCAAACCATGCTGAGGGTCAGAGAGAGCCTTGAGCGGGGAGAGATGCCTGCTGAGGAATTACTCGATGCCTTGCTAATTCTGTTAGCAGGTATCGTGCTTCTGACCCCGGGCTTTCTTACTGATCTGGCCGGACTCATGATTTTGATTCCAGCAACCCGTTTAAAGTTCAAGCGGTGGCTCCGTAGGAAATTTGACACGTGGACCCGCCAAAAAAGAATTGATGTGACGCTTTATGACTAGTCGCATTCAATGTTCCATCATTAACTTTTAGAAAAAAAGCCGTCATCGCGACCCCCGCAGAAGCGGGGGGAAGCAATCCCATATTTTGAAAGTTGCGCTCTTCGTTAGTTTGCAAGAGATTGCTGCTTCGTCGGGCAGCAAAGAATCCACCGGCAAAGTCGGTGGCTTTGCTCTAGCCCCCTATGGGCTAGCAGGACGAGGCTTCGGCCCTTTTCTCAAGGCCGTATCTTAAAAGAAATTCCACCGGGCCCCGCAGTGACCCCATATTTTGAGGTTCCTGCCCGC
>Ga0209427_10001114_pt1 | contig 30563 bp, 24 predicted proteins | sample DeeMarSWOR136_30_FD_187465 | JGI IMG/M metagenome (GOLD analysis project Ga0209427, IMG submission 187465) | Marine sediment microbial communities from White Oak River estuary, North Carolina - WOR-1-36_30 (SPAdes) (version 2) | ecosystem: Environmental > Aquatic > Marine > Intertidal zone >...
AATGTTATTGGGCATGGGAAGGATGAATAATTAGGTGCATTACCAATTGTTAGAAATGATCTTACTGTGGATGAGATTTCATTTACTGATGCTGTTGGATGTGCACTTAATTGCTATGAGAGAGCTGAATTTGACAAGATTGAAGGAAAGAAAAAAGCGATTGTATTAGGTTTAGGTCCTATTGGATTAATTCTCACCCAAATTTTACTGAATAATGATATTGAAGTTGTAGCTTCAGAACCCTACCACCATAAACGAGAATTAGCTGAAAAATGGGGTGCCAAAGTATTTAATCCAAATAGTTATTCCAGAGCTACTCACGGAAAGGAAACGGTTGTTGATGAGATTAAAAAATGTTTCGGAGAAGCTCATGCTGTATTTGAGATGGTAGGACACAATGATACATTATTAGATGGAATTGATCTTGTAAAATCAGGTTATCGAGTTATAGTATTCGGAGCACAAAAAATCCAAAATATTCCTTATGTCAATTGTAGGAAAAAAGGAGTAGAGTTAGTATATCCTGAGGCAATGGTAAACTCAAAGATAGATAAAGATTACTGGGATGATGCCTTAAATTTGATTGCAAGCAAAAAAATTGATTTAAATAGTTTAATAACAAATAGAATAACTTTAGAAGAAGCAATCAATGCTTTCAATTATTATGATCGTGAAAAATGGATAAAAATTATTGTTGAACCTCAAAAAAAATAAAGAAAATTATATAATTATTATTTATTCAAAGTTTCTTTAACCAAGAGGAAGAAAGGTATAGAGAGAATGAAAAATATCGCCCCAACAACAAATATCCACGGTAATCCAAGAACTTCTGCTGCTAATCCTCCAGCAAAGGCTCCTAAAATTTGAGATAATGTATAAACGATATTAAAAATTCCATAAAATTGTCCTCTTTTTTCTATTGGCAAGGTGTCTTGTGCCCAAGCATTAATTATCGTATCTAAGCCAAGTAAGCCAATTAATATAAAAGGTAATAAAATTACAAATAAAGCGTAATTAAAATTTACTCCTGAGCCAACAAAAATAACACATGCGTATGCTATACTAATAATTATGAAGATCAAGGGTAAAAATTTCTTTCTACCAAATTTATCACTAAGTTTACCTAAATATATAACAGCGGGAAATAGAATTATAAACCCAACAGCGATAGCAATTAAGAGATCCACAGTTGATAGCCCTTGGGCAAAGATATATATAAAAAGAAATGGCATTACTGAAGCGATTCCTGATTGGAAGATTGTAGTTGCAAGAGTTATTTTGAAGAATTCTTTCTGATTCTTGATTTCTTTTAAATTAAAGGTTTCTTTTAGCTCCGTGAAGAAATTTTTCTTAGGAGGTAATTCAGAACTTGGTTTTTCTCGAATCAATAAGAATCCAAGTATACCACACCCCGCAAAGAATAATCCACCAATTGATAATAATATAAAATGTCCATCTTGGGGAATTATAGTTCCCCCTTCAGGTCCTGGCACACCAAATAATTCATTTCCTAATAAGAAAAATGCAAGCGCTATAATTAAACCGACATATGATACAGCTTGAATAATACCATTAGCGCGACCTCTCAGTTCAGGTTCAACTAAATCAGGGATTATAGATCGTTCAGCTGACGAATAAGCATTTGAAGTAACTCCTATAAGCGCAACATCGATAACAACACAAAGTATATAATTATTGGATAATCCATAAAGAATCATTCCAATTCCAGCTAATACTCCGAATAAAAAAAAGGGTCTCCTTCTACCAAATTTTGATCTTGTGTTATCACTTATTATACCCCATACAAAGTTCATAATCAGTCCAATTGTTGCCGATAAAGCAACCATAACGGATATATAAATCTCAGAAAGATTTAACACATGATCTAAATAAGTATTAAAAAAATTTTGTTCAAAGAAGAAGAAAATGCGATCAGCTGCCCATAAAATCCCAATTATTAATACCTGTAATTTTAAAAATTTACTGAATGTTTTTCTTTTTTCTTCTATCATTAAAATCCCTAAAATTTTCTACTTAGAGGGAATAAATTAGTAAAGATCAGTTTTCATAATTTAAATTAATTTTTATTATACTAAATGCGTGTTTACTTTTTCTAAGTTAGACGTCTAAATTGAAGGAAAATTTAAGAATAGATACCACTTTTTTATTCATTAATAATGGTTAAAAATATTATTTTCTCAGCAAGAGAGGATCATGAGATTATTAAATCCGTCATTAATAGACTCAACTCTATAAGAACTATTAATTTATATCATCATGATCCAACAAAGGAGTTTTTTTATCTTTCTAATATGCCTAAGTCAATAAAATCAGCAGATTTTATTATTGTTAAAGTAAGAAACGAATGTTCAATTGATTTACTTCATTTTGCAAAAATTAATAACATAAAAACCCTGCACGACGTTGCTACTGTTTTAATGTGTAAAAATAAGGTTTCGCTTGATTATATTTTAAGAAATATTTTCAAAAAATATCGTAATGAATTAACTACTTTTTCTCTCCCCAAATCTTGGACTCAAAACTTAAACTTTAATAAAAAATTTAAAGATTGGGCTTTACCTAAATTACCGGTGGTTATTAAGAGTCATTTTCAACATGATAAATATAATAGATTTAACTTTTTAGTTCAGAAAATAGAGGAAGTTGACATTTTCTATAAAAAATATCAGAACTTTTTAAATTATGATGTCTACATCCAAAAATTTATCCCTTGCGATGGAATCGAAAGAAAGATTTATGTAATTGGAGATCAAGTATTTGGAATTAAAAGAGAAAATCCTATATATATTTTTTTAAGAAAAAACCCCCAAAATATAAATACGGAAGAAATTCCAAGAAATGAATTTAAGATCACAGAAGAAATTAAAAAACTAGCTCTTATTCTTTCAAAAGAATTAAATCTAAAAATTTTTGGTTTTGATTTAATAAAAATAAGTAATCATAAAAGATATTATCTAATTGATTTAAATGATTTCCCCGGATTTAGGGGAATAAAAGGTGTTGATAAAGTTTTAGCAGATTATTTAGAACGAGTTATTCTAAATATTTAGCTAAAAGAATTTAAGATGAATACTGGTAATACAATCGCATAAGCTACTAATCCGTAAAGGATACAAAAGTGCCCAAATCTCACTTTTTTAGCAACTCTAAGTAATGCTTCAATTGATAAATAACCAACAATAAAACTTACAGCTGTAATCACTATAATTGTTATCGGATCGAGTATTCCAAATACAGAACCTTCTCCGAAAACAATATCAACTACAATTGATGCTAATGATACAGGAACTGACATTAAAAAACTTAACTTTAAAGCACTATTCTGTTCATATTTCTCAAGAAGTATCGTTGACACAGTGAAACCCGAACGAGAAACTCCAGGTAAGATTGCAACTCCCTGGAATAATCCTGAAATGAAAGAATCTTTTGATACATCACTTCTAGAAACTCCTTCGATTGCTTTTATTCCATATACTTTATTTAATTTGATAAGCATTACACCTGTAATTATCAATAATCCCGAGATAATTAAAGTAAGAATATCTCCTTGAGATGCGGTAAATTCTTCTAAAATTATAACTCTGAACAAGAAATAAAGTGGTAACGCAGTAATAGCTGTAGCAATCGTAGCGCTTATTAACCAATTTCTCTTTTTTATGTCAGTTTCATCAACTGAGAATTTATTTGGTAGAAAAGATTTAATCATTCTAAAATATTCAGTTCTAAATCTAAGAAAGACTGCGATTGTAGTGCCTAAATGTAACCATATACTAAGGCTGAAAGCTTCCTCAGCAGGTATCCCAAAAAAATTAATGGATACGATCATGACTTGTCCAGAAGAAGAAATTGGTAACCATTCTACTAAACCCTGCAAAATTGCAATAATAATTAATTCTATCATATTAATCATGAATATTTTTTTAATCCTTTAACAAGACACCATTCAATTTGATTTCTTACTTTTCTAAACCCCTTTAATCCTTTCATCGAGGGATCTTCAATATCTCCATGATCGCCAGCAAATTCTTTCAATGTCATTATTACTTTACCATCAAGGGCGGCAAATTTCTGTACTTCTTCTTTATGTTTTTCTGTTAGAGTAAGAATTAATTCACTTTTTTCTATAATTTCTGGGCGAGTCTTTAAATCTACTGAAACAGAATTATCTGGTAAAATAATTCCAATCTCTTCCATAGCTAATTTTGCATCCATAGAAATAAGCATTCCATTTCGAGCATGAGAAGAAATCCCACCAGAGTATACAACTATATCCAAATTCTTAAAATATTTTTTTAAAAAACCAACGGTCATGGGGCTTCTTGCAGTATTTACACTACATACCACAAGTACTGTCTTGAAGGGAAAATTTCTTAGCTTATACTTCATAAATTTATCGAAACTTAGATTCTATCAATAATTAAAATATAAAATATCCAGAAGAAATATAACAAGTTTCATATTTATTTAGAAAAACTTTTCATTTTCATAAATTTAACTCCTTTATTTGACATTTGATCATAAGAATCAGAGACGTTCCCTGGAGGTAGATCAATTCCTTTTGTCAAATCAACCATAAAGTATACTTCAAATCCGAAATCCACTCCATCCATTGCAGTAGAAAAACAACAATAATCTAATGCTAAACCACAAATAAATATTCGTTTAATATTCAAGGATTTCAAATAACCTGCTAACCCTGTTTCAGATCTTTTATCATTTTCAATAAATCCTGAATAACTATCAATATTTGGGTTATACCCTTTCCGAATTATTGCATGAGCATAATCTGTTCTAACTCTTTCATGAAATTCTGCTCCTTTAGAAGATTGAACGCAATGATCTGGCCATAAAATGGGCCCGATCGCTTCTGTTTGGAAATTATCTCCCGGATCTTTTCCAGGATGATTGCTTGCAAAAGATAAATGATTTTGAGGGTGCCAATCTTGGGTTAAAACAATTTTACCTTGTCGTACCGAAAAAAATTCTGCAACTTTATTAATGTCATCAATAATTTGATCTCCGTTTTCGACGGCCAGTGTTCCTCCTGGCATAAAATCATTTTGCATATCAACGATGATTAGAGCGTCAAGATTATTAATATCTATATTATCTTCAAATTTTAAGTCTTTTTCAAACAAAATTTTCACATCATTATAATTTATTTATATTAAATCTCCATAATTATTTATTAATTAAATTTTTTAATTTGTAATTATCTATTAAATCTTAAAATAAATAAACCTAGTAGCATATAATATCTAAATTATATAAAAATGAAATCAGGTTTCTTATAAAGTCGAATAATGAAAGTAGAACCTTTATTTTTTCCTTCAGATTCAACCCAGATCGATCCGCCATGTAAATCGATAATTTCTTTAGATATATATAACCCTAAACCACTCCCTTCAATATCTACATCCATCTTTTTTCCATAACGTTCAATTTTTCCAAATTTTTTGAATATTATATCCATATCTTTCTTTGTAAGACCTACACCGGTATCTTTTACTTCAATATATACGCTATCATCTGCTTCCCTTAATTGGATTGTTATTATTCCTTGAGAAGGTGTATTTTTTATTGCATTTGATAATAAATTTGTAATTACTTGTTCAATTCTAAGTTTATCTATTTCTAAATGAATCTCACCAGGAAAATTTATCTCCAAGTTTATTCTTCGTTCATTAGCAATGTATCTAATATCATTAACACATTCCATTAAAATTTCAACTAAATTTTCCCTCTTTAGATTTAATTTTAATTTGCCTGATTCAATACGAGATGTATCAAGGAGGTTGTCTATCAATTCTTTCAATCTTCGCCCTCCTTTATTAATCATTTCTATGAATTCCATAGCCTCTAAGCAAATTCTATCTTTATACAAATTGAGGAGGATCTGGGCTCCGCCATATATTGAGTTTAAAGGTGTTTTTAACTCATGTGACACTCTTGAAATTAAATCATTCTTCATTTTAGTAATTTCAAGCAATCTTTTATTCTCTTCTTTAATAAGTTCTTCAGCTTTTTTCTTTTCTGTGATATCTTGAATGGTAGTTTCAATTAGGATATCATTATCCAATTTAATCATTGAATTTTGATAATTAGTCCATACTTTATTTCCATTCTTTTTAGTAATTTGAAATTCTACTGGTTCAGAATTCACTCCTTTAAAATATTCCCTATACATCTCTCTAATTAGCGAGATTTGAGTTGAAGTAAATATTCCTAATTCCGCAAAATTTTTCCCAATTAGTTCATTAGGCTTAAATCCTACAATATCACCGGCAGTTTTATTGACTTCTAAAATTATTCCTTTTTTATCTGATAAAACGTTTCCATTAGGTGAGTTTTCAAAGAGATGACGATACTTTTCTTCTGATTCCTTTAACTTTTGTTCTGCCTGTTTCTTATCGGTAACATCTCGTAAAGAAGAAATAAAACCGATAATTTCTCCGTATTCATTATAATAATTATTCGAAGAACTTGAGATCCAAATAATTTTTCCCATTTTATCCAGCGTTCTGAATTCAACGTTTTCATTAAATAAAATTTTTTTATGTTTCGAACCCTTTCTTAATAACTCCACTAAAAATCCAATATCCTCAGGATGAATCAGTTTAGACCAGTTAGTCCCTGGTTTTATATCAATACCATCCATTATTGATGATAATTGGGGAGATACATATAAAAAGCGTCCTTTAAAATCTGTAATAACAATTGCATCTTTTGTATTTTCAAGAATATTTCGATATTTTTTTTCAGATTCTTTTAATCTTTGTTCTAAAACAAACTTTTCTGTAATTTCCGTAAAGGTCCCCTCAATCTCAATAGGGTTCCCAACTAGATCCTTTATCAGATGGGAATTCAACTGAATAATAATGTTTTTTCCATTTTCTGTTCTTACATTTACAATATAATTTTTAACGGTATCATTAATTATTAAATTCTCCAAATAATCATCTCTTTCATTAGGGTTTAACCAAAATTTTGATACATTTGCCCCTTTTAAATTTGTAGACTGATCGACTCTCAAGATTTTATTAAAAGCGGGATTATAACTTAATATTGTTCCGTCTAAGGTAATTCTATAAAATGCTACGTCTAGATCTTCAATCATCTTCCTATACCTTTTTTCAGATTCTTTTAATTTTCTATTAACTTTAACCTTGTCAGTAATATCTCTTAAAATTGTTAATACTTGTATTGTTTTTGGACCTGCAATGATCGGTATCTTACGAACTTCAGTAAAAACCTCTTTACCATTGAGAAAGTTTTCCTCTTCTGTGATTAATACTTCCTGTGCATTAAAAACTCTTCGATATTCTTCAAAGACTTTCTGAGGCAAAAATGGAAAAACTTCGTTAAGTTTTTTTCCAACTAAATTAGTTCCTATATTATAATCTTTTACCCAGTTTTCCAGAGTTGAATTAACAAAATTTATATCGTAATTCTCATCAATTACATGAATTGGATCACCAATACTCTCTATAATTGTTTTATATTGTTGTTCAGAATTCCTTAATTCTCTTTCAGCTCTCTTTTTTTCGGTAATATCTCTTATTACTCCTAGTAACCTAGAATTTTCCCGTGTACTTATTAAACCCCCTTTAGCAGAAACATGTATATAATCCCCTCTTTTATGTTTAGCTCTATATTCAAAAGATATTATTCCTTTATTTTCAATAGCTTCCTGCATTTTTTTAATAACACCCTTTAGATCCTCAGGATATATAAAATTCAGGGCTTTTTTTCCAATAACCTCATGCGGTTCAAATCCAAACATTTGTTTACATTGAGGACTGATAAATGTAAAATTACCGTTTAAATCTATTTCGACTATTGTATCAAGTATATTATTTATAATTGTTTGGAATTTTTCATTGGAATCTTTAAGTTCTTGATAAGATTCTCTTCTATTAGATATCATAATGATTTTTACGCTCTTTTAGTCTATCAAATTAATTTTTCTATTCTTCCTAAAATTGATTATAAATTTGTTTGTAAATTCCATTATACCTAACTGTATAAGTAGTCCTACAATTTAGGATAAATTTGACTATTTCTAACTTATCTTTAGTTCTAATTTCCTAATTATGTCTAAATAGTATTATAAGATATTAATAATATTTTCTAAATTACTTGTTCGTTAATTTATAACGTACATTATAAGGAAATGATTTTTTTAGTTAAATTTACATCTCGAGAATAAAGTTTAATTGTAACTCCTAATTATTAATAAATATTCTTTTGATTTTTAAAGGCGCTCGTAGTATAGTGGTAATATGCTGGCTTCCCAAGCCAGCGTCCCGGGTTCAATTCCCGGCGGGCGCATTTATTTTTAATTTGAAAAATTTTTAAAAATTAGTTTTGAGCAAAATTTAACTAGTTTACCACGAAAGTCCTTTAATGAATCTCAAATTATCAATAATAGTTTTTGCTTCATGAGGAGGAACTTCTAAGAATGCATAAAATTCATTTTGCCAAAATGCTCTTCCTGAAGTTATAGAACGAATTTCTTCAGCAAATTTTATGGAATATCTGACAGGTAATAAAATTTCAATAATTGCTTGATAATCTTTCTCTTGGTTCACATTCTTTATTTTAGCAGAATATTTTGAAAGTAGGGAAAGGGTATTCTTTATATAATTAGGGGGGAGTTGAATAATAGTATGATATATCGGCTCAAGTAATATTAAATCTGCTTCATGCAAACCCTTTTTTATTGCTTCATAAAACATAGTAGATAATTCTGTGAAAGCATTATCTTCACTTAGATTTTTTATTTCTAACTCTTCAATCGTAAATTTAATTTCAGATAATTTTTCTCCACAAAGAGGGCCATTTAACTGGATTTTTTCAATTATTTCTAAAATAGTGTTTTTATAAACTTGATTTAAATTAGAATTTCCATGAAAAATTAACAAATTCTGATGTTCATCGGATTTCCAAAAGCTATTAACTTCATTTTCAGATAATCCCGTTTTTTCCTTCAATATTTCTTTCAATTTATCCTTAGGTTTAATATTATTAACATTTTCAGTTTGAAAGAATAATACACTTTTATTATCTAACCTTTCTATTCGAATCTTTAAATGATTTTGACGATTGGGAGAATATATTGATATTAAGGATGAAGCATTTCTACAGGATTCTTTAAACACAGGCCTCGGCTCCGATGTGGAAACTTTTATTCCTTTCTTTTCTATCTCATTCACAGTTATCTCTAGATGCAATGGACCCATCCCAGATAATAGAAATTCTCCATTTTCTTCATTAATTTCAAATTTTAGATTTGGATCTTCAATTAATAGGTTCTCTATAGTTTCTTTCATCTTATCTAAATCCCTTAGGTATTCAGGTTCAATAGACACAGTTATCACAGGAGTTGAAACATATCTTACGTTTTCAAAAGGAAGCATTTTATCGATGTAGTTAGGATCTACAATGGTTTCACCACTCTTAATCTTCTTTATCCCTTCAATTGCAACAATATTTCCCACGGGAACAGATTCAACTTGCTCTCTTCTTTGTCCCATAAAAATTGCAGTTCTCTGAATTGTTTCATAATTATTTTCTCTTAATAGAAAAACTTCTTCTTTTTTAAAGCAATTTCCAGAGAATATTCTACCAGTTGCTACTAAATCGTGTTTATCAGCTTGTACTTTGCTCAAACAAATTACCAATGGCCCAGTTGGATCACATTGTTTCATTGCTTTACCAATTTCAGTATCAAGGGCTCCATCCCAGATTTTTTTTATCCTATATTTTTGAGCTTCAATAGGGTTTGGAAGATGATCAACAATCATTTCTAGAATTGCGTTATGAATAGGAAAATAAACTGCTAAATCCGCATAACTTTCCTTTGTGTAGGTTTCTTTTTTATATCGTTTTCTAATATCTGTAAATTTCAAATCACTTTTTTCTAGTATTTTTAGAGAAAAACCCCACTTATGCAATGCTGAACCGAAAGCTACATTACCATTAGCTGGTGATACTTGCCATTCTTTATCAAAAGGTTTATCAGCGAATCTTTCAATAAGAGTATTGAAATCATTAATAATTCTGGTATATTTTTTTCTAATTTGCTCATCATTAAGTTTTAATTCTCTAATTAAACGATCAACTTTATTTATATAAAGTACCGGTTTTACACCCTCTAATAAAGCTTGTTTTATTACGGTTTCAGATTGGGATATTATTTCTTCTACTGCATCCACTACAACAACAACTCCATCAATTAAGCGGAGCGCTCTTGTAACTTTTCCACTAAAATCCAAATGACCGGGTGTATCTACTAAGTTGATAAGAAAAGGATCATGTCCTTCTAAGGATTTCTCATAATAAAGTGATATATTTGTAGATTTCATGGTTATCCCACGTTTTTGTTCCTCTTCAAGATAATCTAGTGCTCTAGCTTCACCAGCCAAATCAGGAGATAATAAACCAGCTTCACTTAAAAGCGAGTCTGTTAAAGTAGTTTTACCATGATCTATATGACCCACAAAACCAATGTTTCTAATATTTTGTGTTTTTCCCATCATATTTAGAATCTCTGAAATCTCTTTACGTCGAGGCATTTTTCAAACCCTATATGTAAAATTGATCTAATTTTATTAAATATCTATAATCCTTTTGATTAAAATTTTAGGATTATTATGAGTGATTAGGAGCGGGAAATGAGTAATCTCATTACTCAAGATCTTCTTCATAAAATTGAGAAAATTCTCGCAATTTTCAGTTGGGTCAGAGTTTTCAAAGAAATCATTTCCCGCATATTATTATTATTGAGGATATTTTTAAAATTCTACGGTTCCATTAATTTTTACAATTCTATCCTCTATTAGCAATTTCTTATCGCAAAATAATTCAATTGCTTTTGGAAAGATTTTATGTTCCCATACTAACACTCTAGACCCTAAAGTATCTTCCGTATCGGTATCATAAACAGGAACACACTTCTGTATTATAATGGGTCCATGATCAGCTTCATTATCTACAAAATGGACTGTGCAACCAGTGACTTTAACACCATATTCTAAAGCATCCTGATGAGCATGCATACCTTTAAAGGAAGGTAATAGGGCAGGATGGATATTCATAACGTTTCCATTAAAAGTTTTAATAAATTTCTGACTTACAAGTCTCATATAACCAACTAAAACAATTAAATCACAATCAAATTTCTTTAATACTTCGATCATTTTTTGGTCAAATTCCTCTCTTGGAAGATCTAAATAATTATCAGATTCTATAAGGAAGTACGGTATATTATGGTTTTGAGCCCTTTCCATACAAAAAGCTCCTTTTTTATTGCAGATTAACACTTCTATAGTCGCTTTTCCTTTTAAAATTCCACTTTCACATGCCATAATAATAGCTTCGAAATTACTACCACTCCCACTGGCAATGGCTCCTATTTTCACTATTGACATAGTTCTTTCTAATTCATTCTTTCAAAAAAAATTTATTTAATTGAAGATAAGGTTTTAATTCTAATTGTATATTAAACTTTTAAGAATTTTTATTTCAAATGAAATCTATAACAATAAATTTTTTATTTGATTAACTTATATATTAATTAGAAATTAGAAGTAATTTATTCTTAAATTTAATCTCTTATATCTGCAATATTATTTAAGAGAGAAATTTTCTATTTGTTAAAAAATATTATAAAAGTTAATCACCACATTCACAGATTCACGATTTTAAAGCTAAGATCAATCAGATTGATAAAATGATTTCTAATTAGCAGAAACAAAAATAAAAAATGAAAATGTTTTTCAAAGAATTTTATATTTCTAATTAAACTATCAAAGAACGTATTAAGAATTGAAGAAGTATGAGTTTTGAAGATGAATTACAAAGAATAAAGGATGAAATCATCCAAAATCTTCCTCCTGATATCACTGTTAAAAAAATTGAATTTGAAGGCCCAGAAATAGCAGTATATTCTGAAAATTCGAATTTTGAAGTGATCGAAAGTTCTGAAATTTTAAAAGATTTAGCAAAAACTATGAGAAAGAGAGTGGTCTTTAGGTGGAACGTAGAAAAACGTAAAGATCCCTCAGAAACTGAAGATTATATAAGAAATCTAATAGGAGAAGAAGCAGAAATATCAGATATTGAATTCGATCATACACGAGGAGAAGTGATAATAGAATCAGGTAAACCAGGGTTAGTTATTGGTAAAAAAGGAGTTAATTTAAAGGAAATAAGAGCGAATACCTTCTGGCAACCCAGAACTATTCGTACACCTCCCTTAAATTCGAAGACTATAGGACTCATAAGAGGGATGTTAACTAAAGAAAGACAACAACAGAAGGATATCTTACTCCGAATTGGGAAGCGAATCCATAGACCAACTGTTTTTAAAGATTTAGATATACGGTTAACTGCACTTGGAGGATTCAGAGAAGTGGGACGGTCTTGTATATTAATGCAAACAAGAGATAGTAATGTTCTACTTGATGTGGGACTAAATGTTGGGAATAACAATGATAAGTTTCCAAATTTTGACGTTCCCGAATTTTCAATTAGAGATCTTGATGCGGTTATCATATCGCACGCTCATTTAGACCACTGCGGAATGGTTCCCTTTCTTTATAAATATGGCTATAGAGGACCGGTATACTGTACATTACCAACCAGAAACCTTTCTACTATGCTACAATTAGACTTTATCCAAATTTGTGAAAAAGAAGGAACACCCCCTCCTTATTCAAGGAGAGATGTAAAAACGACTGTTCTTCATACCATACCTCTTTCTTGGGGGAAAGTTACCGATATAGCTCCTGATATTAAATTAACATTGCACAATTCAGGACATATTTTAGGATCCTCAATCGTTCATCTACATTTTGGAAAGGGCGGCTTTAACTTCGTGTACACGGGCGATATGAAATATCAGAAGACTAGACTACTTGAAAAGGCTACTGTGAAGTTTCCTCGTGTTGAAGCCTTATTAATAGAAGCTACATATGGAGGTCCTCAAGATCGCATTCCCAGTAGGCAAGATTCTGAGAGAGAACTGAAGCAGATTTTAAACTCAACTCTTAAAAGAGGAGGAAAAGTGCTTATCCCCGTATTAGCTGTAGGTCGTGCTCAGGAATTGGTGATAGTGTTAGAGGAATTTATTTCAAAAGGCATAATCGATCAAGTCCCCATCTATATAGATGGTCTGATTTCAGAAGCAACAGCGATTCATACTGCTAACCCCGATTATTTGAGCTCAGATTTGAGAGAAAAAATATTACATCAAGGAAAAAATCCCTTTTTAAGCGAATTTTTCACAACTATATCCGATCCAGAGGAGAGGCTTGATGTTATTACGGGAGGACCCTGTATCATACTTGCTACAAGTGGTATGCTTATTGGAGGTCCTTCAGTGCACTATTTAAAAGCATTGGCAGAAGATAAAGATAATTCGTTAATTTTTGTTTCTTATCAAGTGAATGGTACGTTAGGATCACGGATTCAAAGAGGATTTCGTGAATTCCAATACATTAATGATAAAGGTAGAACTCAACTTGTAAAATTAAACTTGAATGTATTTACTCTCGAAGGATTTAGTGGACATTCATCTCGTAGCCAAATATCTCAATTTTTAAGAAGAATTCAGCCCAGACCTAAATTAGTGATAACAAATCATGGAGAAGAAAGCAAATGTGTGAGTCTTTCGACAATGATTCATATAAAATTAAGGAAGGCTACCAAGAGTCCCAAAAATAGGGAAACTGTACTTTTGAAATGAAAATAGTGCTATTATCATACTGTTAAAGAAGAATTTTTTAAATAACGATTATTTATTAATTTAAAAATTCTTTAAGTGGTTTTTTTTGAGAAATAATAATTACAAACTAAAGGAACATCAGATTACTTTATTACGTCGTTTCGTTCAAATATCTGCTTTTTTGTTAATAAATTATTTAATAATCGAATTAATATTTGCTATTAATCTAATTAGCATAGAAGATATCTTAAAAGCTCTACCCATTTTGAACTCTCCTCGTAATCCCCTTTCAAAAGGAGCTGGTATGCTTGAATATATATATTTTGCAATTGCAGAGGGAATTTTTCCATTCTTTTTAATTGCTCTATTACTTATAATATTACTCCTAACAAATCGATGGTTTTGTGGTTGGGTTTGTCCTATCGGTTTTATCCAAGACATATGTGCCTCATTTCCCACAAAGAAGAAGAGATTTAAATTGGAAACGCATAAAACTCTTCTTAATATCAAATATGTAATTATAATTTTACTAACTATCCTAGTCGTTCCATTAGGGATTTCAAAAGATGCTAATATTTTATTTTATCTTAGATTTAAAGATCAATTAGGATTGTTTGCTCAAAAACCCGTAGGATTTTTTTCCTTATCTGAGTACATTTTTGTATATTTTCCACAAATGATTGGAGATATTTTTACTTCTGGAGGTTTACAACCATTATTTTCTAATTTTGGAGGTTTCATTCTTTTTATTATATATTTAATCATTATTATTCTTTCTTTTTGGTATCCTCGAATATATTGTAGGTATGTCTGTCCTTTTGCAGCAGTTGCTTCTGCTGTTACAGATTTTTCTTTCTTAAAATTATCAAGAAATCCTGTTAAATGTGTGGGAAGATCTGATTGTGGAATTTGTGAGAAAGTATGTCCTAAACAAATCAGGATATTAGATGAGCCATTTGAATTCTTTACTGGGAAAGGAGAATGTAATCTTTGTATGAAATGTAAAGAAGAATGTCCTTATAAAGCTATAAATTTAAAATTTGGGAGCGTTTAAATTCTCAAAAATGTTATAAAATATCTGAAATACGTATTACTACTAAATGATATAAATGAATCCCAAAAAAATTGAAGAATTACAATTAAGGATGAGAAAAGATTCTGATATAGGGATACTTGGGATATTAGATTCACAAGCTTTAAGATACTATAGAGAAAAAGAAGATGGGGATATTAGACCTCCTTTCTTTCGTGATGTAGATAGAATTGTACATGCTCGTGCTTTTTCACGATATATAGACAAATCACAGGTATTTTTTGAACTAAATCCGTTTAATGCTAATATTACACATCGAAGCCTTCATGTTAAACTGGTTTCAAGAGTAAGTAGGCAAATAGGACGTGTCTTAAAACTAAATACTGATTTAATTGAAGCTATAGCTTTAGGACATGATATTGGACATCCTCCCTTTGGACATTTAGGAGAAGAAATCCTAAATCAAATAAGTAATAAATTAGGTTTAGGAGGTTTTCTCCACAATGCTCAAGGTATCAGATGGCTCTTTCATTTAGAAAAAAGATTTCCTAAAAAACCTGCAAAAGGACTTAATTTAACATTACAAGTTCTAGATGGAATTCTCTGCCATGATGGTGAAGTTAATGAACGAGAATTAAAACCAAGTAAAATAAATGGAAAATCTTGGCAAGATCACTTTAATGAGTATGAAGATGCCTTTAATGAGAATAGACTGAAAAGAATTCCCATGTCTTACGAGGGAGTGGCAGTTCGATTTGCTGATACTATAGCATATATTGGTAGAGATATTGAAGATGCAATTTTATTAAAATATATTAAGCGATCGGAAATTCCAAAACATTGTAAGGATATACTCGGTGATACTAATCGAGAAATTATGAAAACACTCATAATGGATTTGCTTGAACATAGTCTTGAAAATGAAATCGTGGGATACAGTGAAGAAATTTTTAACTCGTTAAAAGAATTGAAAACGTTTAACTATGAAAAAATTTACAATAGAAGAGATTTAGCCTCAGATAAAATTACTACCTTAAAGTTTATTGATAAATTAACAAAAAAATTCAATCTAATTTTTAATTCTTCATTACAAGATTTGGAAAATCAGAATTATCAAGCTCCTATTTTTACAGACCATATTGAATATATAGATGATATTAATTATTCCACTTATTATAAACCCTTAATGGAAAATAACAATTTAGCCCTAATTGTGCGAGATTATATCGCTGGTATGAGTGATAAGTATTTTAATGAAATTTATCATAGGTTTAAAGTTAAGAAATGAATTTTCACTAGCCTCGATTAAAAAAAGAATTATTTATTTATGAAAAGATGGATTACACGAGGAGGATATATTTTTTGTATATAATTATACGGGGTTTTGTTTCAGTCACGGGGTTTAAATACCTCAAAGGGTATTAAAAAATAGTTTATAAAACTTTTTTTAAATCCTCCTATAAATGTTATGTGTAATCCAATAAGATATAAAATCATCTAAGAATAAAAATCTATCTCTATTCAAATTAAATATTATATTTTGTTTTAAATAATCTCAAAGAATTAAACCATTGTAGAGTAACCTAAATTCTTTTTAAATTTATAAAAAAAGTAGCCCGGCACGGAATTTCGACTTATGAAAAAAACTCACTAATTTTCGAACCGTGGTCTCGGGATTCAGAGTCCCAAATGCTTGGCCACTACACCACCGGGCTTATAAGTAATAATATTTTTTTTAAAATGTAAGATAAAACTCAAATGTTATTTATCTGGATTAAAAAATTATTTCTCAAATTAAATTTTGTTTATTTTTTTAAAAATAAGATTTAGGAATAAAATATAATCCTTAAGCAGTTCTTTTTATAACGTGATATCCATATTTTGTTTTTACCGGTTGAGAAATCTCTCCAACTTTTAATTTAGTACAAGCATTCCAAAACTCAGGAACCATATCACCTTTAGAAAAATCACCTAAATTTCCTCCTTTTTTTTTACTTGGACAAGTCGAATGTTGTCTTGCTAAATTTTCAAAATTCTCTCCACTAAGAATTTCTTCATACAATTCTTGGGCTTTAGAAAATTTTTCAACTAAAATATGTGATGCTTTAATCTTTCCTCCACGAATGGGATCCCCTCCTTTTAAATTCTTTCTACTTTCTTGAATTCCTTTCTGAAAGCCCTTACCATATTTATTTTTACCCATAAATTTTTCCTCTTTTAAAATTTACATTATACCGTTTTCTATTCTTCTTAATTCCGCTTTTTTGTCCATAATTTTTAGATATAACTCTGTAGTGTTTTTTGGAGGTACTTTTTGAGTTTTTTTTTTGATAAGCTTTAATGCGTCTTCGGAGCAGCTTGTTATGCAATTTCCACATCCGATGCACTTGTATATATTTACTTTAGCTACACTATTGTTCATATTGATTGCTTCCATTTGACATATGTTAACGCATGTCTCACATCCAATGCATAAATCCGAATCAACTAAAGCATAATAATTAGTATAGTATAATTCCCAGGGTTTTTCTAATTTCTTAATATTTGTGATTAAATCACAACAACACCCGCAACAGCAACAAATATAGTTCGGATCTTGTGCATTCCCTGGTTGTATTATCAATCCCTCTTCCTGAATTTTTTTAAAAATTTCCCGTGCTTTTTCTTTTGATATTTCACGTCCCCATTCCAAATTTAAAACATGTTCAACAGAATCATTCAATACGAAGCATAATTCTCGCATATCCGTTTGTTTACATGGTTTACCAATTAGATCTTTCCCCTTTCTACACACACATTCCATTATCGAAATTCTTGAAGCATTTTCAATTAATTGTTTTAATTGATCATAAGTAGCTACGTTATGTTCGGGGGTAATGCTTTCTTCAACTGGGATCGTTCGTAATTGATTAATTTTTGTGGATGCAAACTCGTCTCGAAAGCCTTCCTCCATATATTGTTCAAAATCTTCATAATAGGCCTTGGTGAGTCTTTTAACTTGATATTCAAACATACCAACAGCTAGAAAAGCATTTTGATATAAAATTTTCACATTTTTACCTTCAATTTTTCTTTTAATTCGGAGTCCGCCTTTTTCATAGATATTATTTAATATCTGTTTAAGTTCTTCAATTGATTTTACTTTTTTCTTTACTCTTCTATAAATTTTTTCTATCGGTTCTGGAATAAATCTCATATTTACTGCTATTTCAGCTTCTTCTGGTGTAAATACATACATTAATAATCGTAATTCAACACCAGATTCTGTAGCGGGATAACCTATCGGTAATTGATTAAGATGCTTCTGTAATTTTCGATAGGAAGCGTTAGGATCATCAGTTATTAAATTTGAATTATGCATGATTAATATCTCCTAAAATTCCTAATTAAAATTTTGTATAATAGATTTTAGGTTTTTGTTTTTATTAAAATTAATTCTAATTAAAAATAAAATTATTGTAGAAGATAAAAATATTAAAAATCTATTAATTCGTTTAATATAGGGGATCGCACTTATTTCTCAAAAAAGAGTTTAATTTACAATTAGGTATCTAAAGTTTTTAATCTCTTTAATACTATTTATTTCAACTACGATCTTCTGGAAATCTTGAACCTCTCCCTCAAAAATCATAAAAATTATCGCAATTTCGTCCCCATGAAAATGTTGGTTCTTACTAACAATTTGATCTTTATACTCATTTTCAATTTTATTTATTTTTTTTAGAATCAGAGGATCATGAGGTGTGACAATGATCATATTACCAACAATCTTTTTGCTAACGGTGGTTATTTCGCCATAGGACTCGATGTTTGAAACATCCATAGTTGACATCAATCTTAATAAAGCATCTCTAATTAACTTAGATTTATTTTCATATTGATTTTTTGAGACTAATTTATTTATAAATTCTCTCAAATTTTCATTTATTGATATTGAAATAATTGGTATTTTAACCACCTTATTTTCTATTTATCCCTTTTCTTTTATTAATAATAAGTACTGTTTAAATATATAAATATTTATCAAAACAACTTCTATAGTTTAATAGCTCGAGCGATTACATTCTTGAATTTCTCAATATCTTCTACCAGTTTATCAGCATCTTCATCACTAATTTTTTCATCTTTTCCATATTTATTCAACTGAGTTAACCAAAATTCAATACGACCAAGTATAGCCTCGTTATCTCCTAATAGTTTACGTAACCTTATGAATGTATCATGTAATTTATTTCTAATATTCTGGGCTTTCCATCTTAACATACAATAGTCTGAAACTTCAGCAAGGTTTTGAGTGATTGCCATAACGTCTATGGTTTTCTCACGTTCTTCAGATTTAATTTTACGGATGATATTTATTTCTTCAAATAATAATTCAATGACTCGTGCTAAGAATCCCGTCAGTTGCCCTGGGTTAGCGGTCCACACTCTAACTTCTAAGGATTGACTTCCTTCAGAAACATAGATTCTAGTTATTATCCTTCCTCCAGTTATTTTAGCTTCAGCACAAAACCATGCCTCTGCTTCATAATTCCCTTTAGCATCCGTCCCTTCATGAGAAGTCACAGCACTGGTCTCAAAATTTTTAAGAGTTCTTATCGCAGCTCGATATGCCAATCGAGGATCTAAATCTGCGATTAAAAATGCTCGTGCATCATTAGGTAAAGTTTGAATTGCGATTTGGCAATCTTCAATTGAGGTTAAAGATGTACAAACCAATGGGCATTTAATCTGAACTTCTTTTTTTCTGATATGTATTGTATGTTTATCCCCTTTTGCATCTTTATAAATAACTGTCCCTCCTATATCAGAAATTCCACATTGCTTAGGTTCCAAATAGAAATCAACTCCTCTTGAATTTTTCGCCTCTATTACGGGTATATTTATAAGAGGTTGTTTTATTTTATAACTAGAAGGGACATCCAAGATAACTTTGACGTTATTTATTGCCATATTACTTTGATTTCTAACAGCTACTTTAAAGTGAAGTTGCCCTCCTTCAAAATCATAATCTCTTACAACTTCAACTGTATCGTTATCAATATCCTCAATAACTTTAGGGGGCTTTTGGGTTTGAGCCCCTGAAGCGCGAGGTACGCTATATGCAACAAAATTTCTCTTTGACATATCAATGTATCCATCAATATCTCCTCTCCCAATTAAAATTGCTAAATTTTCTTCTATGCTAGATTCTGTCACCCCGAGTCTACTAGAAAGTTCCCTCAAAGGCATGGTTCTATAAGCTCGAGCAATTTCTTTTATTTTACTTTCAAGATATTTAGTTGTCATAAATTCTCTTCTTTGCGTAAAAATGCCCGTTATAGAACCACTTTTTATTAATTCATGTAAACTTTTTCTAGCTAATTCTATTGCAATTTTCAATTTCTTAGAAAGTTTAGTAAGTTCAAATAAACCCGTTTCTTTAGAATATGCTTTAATTTCTTTATATATTTGACTATTTGTTATAATTTCATTACCACGATCAGCAAAAAATGCATTTACTGCATTTGTTCTCATCAAATTGACACAAAATGATTTTGTCAATTCATTAGGAATTTTAAATATATTTGCTAAATCATTTATGGAAATTCTTCCTTTATTATTGATTTCTGTTATGATCTTTTCCATAATATACTTTTGCGTATAATAGAACTGTTTATTCAATGAAAAAGAGCCTTTAATTTGAAATTGACTTATCAATTTGTAAATAACCTTAATTGCTATTTCAGAACTCATATCTAACATCACTGCTAGATCCTCTACTTTGATTATTCCCTCATTTTGAATTTTTGAAAGAATTTTTTCTCTCATTTCAGGAGAAATAAAATAGAACATTTGATTTTTCTGATCAATAATTCCATAAATCCTTTCTTCTTCAATATACTGATTAATTAACTTTATCATTTGTTGAGCTGAAATATTGAAAGAATTCATTATTGTTGAGAAATTTGTGATATGAGATCGACTTAATAATTCTAAAAAGCAATTAGGGCAAACTTCTTTGCCAATAATATGCTTTAAACTTTTACGACACAATTCTAATTTATATCCCTGAATTAATTTATATTTAGCGGCTTCTCTTGCTAACCTTTCTTTCGTAGGGAAGAATAAACCTGGCGTTTTTAAATAAGAATTCCATCCACATTTAGAATCTATACACTCTAAATAATACTGTCCAGAGGATAAACGTTCCAAGCGTAATAGGGCATCACATTCTGGACATTTACTATTTTCGATGATGGTGCATCTATAATTTTTTTCAGCGGCACTTGCTTTAGAATATACATGATCGTGTTTTTTACATTCCCACTGTTCTGTTGTTGCCATATGATTGATGCAAAAGCTTGATTTGCATTTTTCACAGGTAAAGTCAATCCTTTCGTTTTCACAGAATAAACATTTCATCGTTTATAATCATCCTTTATTGCAATAAGTTTAAGCAATGTCTATAATATATATGATAATACAAATATAAAATATTAACATAGACCAATTTTGAATTGTCTATAGATTAATGAATAGTTTATAAATTTTTAATTTTGTTGTTATCGTAAATAATTATCTAATGAAAAATTAGATATTCTGCACTGGAAAGACAGAAATTTGTAAAAATGATAAAACCATAACAATTGTATTGAAACCTATAATTATAAATATCATAATGACAAAAATTGTATTTCTTCTGTTATCTTTGGGTTTTACTATATGTGATGTGCCTTGTTTTGCTAATGCTAGTGGAAATAATCCTACGAAAGTACCTAAAGAGAAATATAGTACTACTAAAAAACCTTCTAAAAAACCATAACCTAATGAAAATTGTAAACACTGAGAATAGATAATCAATTCAAAAATACAAGGTGCAAATCCTACCAAAACTCCAAAAAGAAAAGGTGTTTTATTCCTTTCCCAGTCTAAAGTAGTGATATTTTTTGAATATTTCGAATGAGGCATATAATCGCGTCGTGTTATAAAGAATAACAAAAATATTCCCGCAAACATCGAAGTAAATGCGCCAAAAAAGTTAATTATAAATCTATTGGGAACAAATCCAGGGATTACAATTCTTGGTACTAAACTTACTACGATTGTACCTGTTGCAATTATTAAATTCGCTGAAATTAACCCAATTCCATAAAGAACTAAAATGTAAACGCTTCTTTTAGGGTTTTTTGCTATTCCGAATGACCAAAAAAAAAAAATTGCCTTATCTTCACATGGAATAGTAGTGTGTAGTATTCCTAATAAAAATGCAGGTAAGAAAATTATTAGGTACTCTTGCATTTTAGCCCTTTATTACAATTTAATTAATCCTTTAGTCAATTAACTTTTAATTTCCCAATTATTTAACTTTAATTATTTTAAGAAAATTTTTTAATTATTGACGTTGGTATTTGATGTTCGTAAAATGCCTTGCCTATAATAACGCCTGCTACTCCTAAATTGTTCAATTTTTTAATATCCTTTTCATTTCTAATCCCACCAGCAATGAATAAATGATCTTCTCCAACAATTTTTACCATCATTTTTATATTTTGTATATCAGGGCCAGTTAAAGTACCGTCTGCTTCAATTGATGAGAACAATACATAATTTGCTCCTAATCTTAACATCTTTTTAGCAAATGCGAAAGGATTCTCTTTAGTAATCTTCGTCCAACCATGAATCGCAATTTTGTTTTGTCTGTAATCGATTGCTATAATAATACTTCCGGTTGGTAATATACTTACTAATTCTTTAATTTTTTCAGGATGGTTTACCGCTAAGGTTCCTAGTACGATTCGATCTACTCCAAGCTCAATAAGTTCGATTGCATCTTTTACACTTCTAATTCCTCCACCTATTTGTACCTTCACCTTACTCGATGCCTTTTCAATCATTTCCATTAACAAAGCTCTATTGATATTTGATCCCCATGCTCCATCTAAATCAACGAAATGTAACCTACTTGCTTCTTGTTCAACCCAAAAGTTTATCGCGTCTAAAGGATTTTCATAATAAACTACTTCTGATCCTTTTTGCCCTTTAAATAAACGCACACATTTTCCCTTACTAATATCTATAGCAGGAATAATCTCTATGATATTTCACTCGCATTATTAGAATTTTGTTGTATTATGCAATATCGTGCTATTCCATAGAACACTAATAGAAGAAAAAGCATAGGAATAAAGTTTAATGGAAAAATATCCTTAAATAGAACAAATAATCCCATAAAAACTAAATTAAAGAAATTAAAAAAGATAAAACTAGGTTTAATGAACCTTTTAGCTATTTTTGAATTCCTAGGTAAATTAAATAAAATAATTAAAAGTAATGGAGTGAGATTTAGGAGATGATGATCCCATGTGTCAAAATAAACAATCAAAGTGATCAAGATACCTAAAGTATATCCATATATTAAAGCATGTTTAGAAAATCTTCTAAATACATAAATCAAAAATCCTAATCCTCCAAAAATTAATAAAACTACAAAAAGGATAAGGACTTGATTATAAGGTACCCCTATAAAGTAATAAAAGTTAATGATTATTTTAGATACACTAAATGAAAAATTTATATCTACGGGTTCAACACCTGTAAAATTAGTTAACAAAAAAGCTTCCCATAATTTCGGGAAAAGGAAAAAATATATTAGATTTAGCGCTAAAGGAGTTAAACAACCAAGAACTCTAATGAGGCTTTTTATAAAGTCTATTTTAAATATTTTCCTTCTTAAATCTACATTTACTAACAATAAAAATGGAATCAAGGTAATCGTAATTGGTTTTACCACTATACTTATTCCTATTAGTAAGCTAGCAACAAATTGCCATTTAAGATCCTTCTTCCTAAGATATATTAGAAGAGACAATACTATCAAAAAAGTTATAATTAAATTATTTTGCCCTAAAAAATAATTAGATATTTGAGGGAGCCCAATAGCATATAAACATATATAATGAATAATCCGTTTATCTCCCTTTTCATGATCTTCGCCTCTTATAAGCATAACTATTTTGTATACAATAACCGAAATCAAAATATTAAGGAATAGATTGAATAGAGTAAACATTATAAATCCTATATCGAATCCCATAAAATAAAATGGAATAAATATAATAACGGATAAAGGAAAATACCTATAAGGATAAGGATAATTCATTCGGTTATAAAGATCTGTAATATCAGTTAAAAAAACCTCTGTTGCTTTATAAAAGACCTTAAAATCACTGAAATCTTGAAACCAAAAAATAATGAGTATACTACAAATCAAAATATACAAGCTATGAATTATAATAGAATATTTGAAAATCTTATAATTCCATAATTCTCTAAATCTTTTCTTAGTTTTAGTAAAAATTAGGTTTAAATTCATTAAATAATCCATCTTATAACAAATTAAAATATAGTTTAAAAGAATTATTGAAACTAATTTTAATTTTTTCTTTTATACTCCCAAACTTTTTTTATTTTCTTCGCTTTGGAATACAAGAATTCAATTCTTTCACCAATTTTTCTAAAATCATGTAATTTTATTGCAATATTATATGCTTGGTTTACAATTTTCTCTTTAAAGCTTGCATCAGAAAAGATTTTATTTATTCCCTTAACATAATCTTCTAACTCATTTGCTTTAATACAAGATTCATTATGTTCCACCCAATCATAAGCAGGTAAATCACTTGCTACTATAGGGAGCTTGCATATAGCAGCTTCAATTAAAGGAATTCCCTGGTTTTCCACTGAGGATGTATTTAAAAACAGGTCTGCACCATAATAAGCTTCTCTAATATCGTCATAAAATCCAACAAATATAACATTTTTTAACTTTAAAGCTTCATCGATATCAGGATTTTTATTAATTGGTCCTACCCAAACAAAATAATATTCTGGAAGTAATTTAGCAATTCTTCCAAAGATATCTACTCTTTTTTTTTTCCAACTTAGCCCAACGTTAATGATTATTTTAGAATCTAAAGGTATATTATATGTTTGATTTAAAAATTTCCTAAAATTAGGTTTATACTCCTCTTTTTCTTGAAATTCTTCAATACGAATCCCATTACTTACCGCATAAATCGGATATGTCATATGAGTCTGAATTTTTTCTAAACATGTTTTAGAATACTCACTTGGAGTAATTAATAAATGAGCTAATCCATAAAGAATTTTTAACCATATTTTAAATATTGTATTAAAAAAAGGTTTATCAGGCAAAAAGTTACCCGCTAAATCTTCGACTGTTGTATGAGCATGAAACACTACTGCAGCAGAATTTTTGAATTTTTTCTTTAATTTACTTACTTGAATGAAAGTCAAGGGATCAAATGTTGATGCCGCAATAATATCAATCTTACCACTTTTTACCCAAGTTGGTTCCTCCTCTTTACTATAATTCCAAACGTGATTCCCTCTCTTTATTAATTCAGAAATAACATCATTAGTATTAGTTTCAATTCCCCCAATTGTTTTTATTTTAGTGAAACTCTTATAGATTTTAATATTTTCAACAAAAACAATGTTCATATCTTTCAATATATTCATTAAGAAAAAAATTTAACTAAATCTAAAAATAATAATAGCAGACCTTAGTAAGTTGTAATTTATCATTATGAATAACTTTAAGAAAAAAAAAATCTTTAGATTCACAAAAACAATTATTTAATCCGATTTGAGAAAGATGTTTTTTCATAAAATTATTAATTCTACTACTACTTTTGGTGTTATTGTTGGAAACCGCGATGTGTTTCCTGATCATTTAGCAAAAGAAGGTAGATTGGAAATTCAAGAAGTCTTAAGAGAAATAGGTTTCGACTACATAATTCTAGGAGAAAGCGATACAAAATTTGGTGTTGTAGAAACTTATTCAGATGCGAAGAAATGTGCAGAACTATTCAAAGCTAATAAAGATAAGATTGATGGAATCCTCGTAATGCTCCCCAATTTTGGAGATGAGAAAGGAATAGCAGTAACACTTAAACTCGCAAATCTTAATGTTCCGGTCTTAATTCAAGCCTCCTCTGACGAAATTGATAAGATGGATAGGAAATATAGGAGAGATGCGTTTTGTGGAAAAATTTCAGTCTGTAGTGTGTTATATCAGTATGGAATTCCTTATTCTCTTACAAAAACCCACACCTGTGCAATTAAATCAGATTCTTTTAAGAAAGATCTCAAAAAGTTCGAAAAAATTTGCAAAATAGTTAAGAAATTAAAAAACGCTAGATTTGGGCAGATTGGTACTCGACCTAATGCTTTTGAAACAGTGAGATATAGTGAAAAAATCTTGGAATTCAATGGAATAACAATTGAACCCATAGATCTCTCAGAGATATTTGGAGAAATTAATAGGTTGAATGATAATGATCCAAAGATAAAAGAAAAGATTCAATTTATTAAAAATTACACATCAACAACTACTTTTCCTGAAGATGGCATTTTAAAGCTAGCAAAACTAGCTGTTGTTGTTGAAAAATGGGTCATTGAAAATGAATTGGATGGATTTGCATTTCAATGTTGGCCTTCAATCCAAGATAATTTTGGTATCGTGCCTTGCGCGGTTATGAGTATGTTTAGTGAGGGATTATTACCTGCAGCATGTGAAGTAGACATTTCCGGATTATTAGGTATGTATATTTTACAAATCGCTTCTGATACTCCTTCAGCAATTTTGGATTGGAATAATAATTATGGAACTGATCCTGATAAGATGGTGCTCTTTCATTGTAGCAACCTTCCAAAATCATTTTTCAAGGATACTAAAATAACAATTCATCCAATAATTGGAGATGATAAACCAGATTTGAGTTATGGTGCTATTCAAGGAAGAATTAAAACTAATCCATGTACTCTTTTAAGAATTGAAACTGACGATATGTATGGGGATATTAAAGCCTTACTTGTAGAAGGAGATTATACCGATGATCCTTTAAACACTTACGGAGGTTATGGAGTAGTAGAGATTCCAAACTTACAACACATTTTAAAAACCATATGTACCGAAGGTTTTGCCCATCACGTCGCAGCAACTCTTAATGAAGTAGGAGCTATTGTAAATGAGGCACTTACTACCTACTTAGGCTGGAATGTAATTTATTACTAAGAATTTATTTTTTTCTTTTTATTTTTAATTTTTTCTCAAAAAAGCCAGAATTAAGAATTTTATTATGTTCATCATTCAAATCAGTTAACATTTCAAAGGGATAAAAAATTTTTTTTTTCATTGGATTCGCTTTAATATAATTTAGAATTCTCTTTCTAGTGAGATATATTGAATATTCAGAAATATCACAGCCTATCCACTTTCGATTTAGCTTTTCAGCTTCTAGTAGGGTGGTTCCAGCACCACAGAAGAAGTCTGCTACAAGATCTTGTTCATTACTTCCTAATTGAATTATCCTATTTAGTAAATCATGATGTTTTTGAGTTGGAAATCCTGTCCATTCTTTTGAAGCAGGTTGCAAGCAGGGAATGCGCCAAACATCATCCAACTTTTTATCAGTTACTAATCTATACATAACGTGGCCATTCTTATCCTTAACATTTTTGAGTACTCCATTTACCATTTCTCTTTTTAGTTGTTTTATTGGAGTTTTACGTGGGATTCGAATTTCATTAAAGGTATATTCATCTGTTTTTGAATAAACTAAAATATCATCATGAGCTCGCGGAAGATTTTTTTTTCCCGCTGAATACTTATTATAATAATACCAGACAATATTATTTACAAATCTTTTTTCTCCAAAAACCTCATCAAGTATTAGTTTTATATAATAACTTGCGTGCCAATCCAAATGCACAAATAATAATCCCTTTTCTGTTAATAGTTGCTTCAATAAGATTATTCTTTCATAAAGCATTTGTAGATAGGAATCTAAATCTTTATTCCAATGATCATAATATGCTATCGTATTATAGCTATTATCATCTTCCATAACATCTATATGATAATTGGTTCCTGAAAAAAAAGGGGGGTCTATATAAATTAAGTTTAGTTTTGCTTTAAAAGAGTTCAATAAATAAAATAAAACTTTAAAATTATCCCCCCAAATTAATTTATTTCTCCAAACTTTTTCATTTTGTTCACCAAACTTTAAACCTTTCTTAACTTCAGGTTGAATCTTAACAACTTCATATTTATCTTTATAAAAATTTTTCAAATTCTGAATTTTATCTGTGATATCTATTTTATTTTTCCAAATAAGTTGAACCATTATATGTCTTAATTAATGTCTTAATTCTTATTTAATGTTAATAATAGAAATGAGAAATATAAGAATTTTTTTTTAATCACCTAAAAAAAGGGGAGATTAAAAATACTAATTGTTAATAATGTAAAAAATATCAAAAGAAATATAGTTGTCCCTTGATAAAATAATAAATGAATAGCATACACTTTCTTATTCTTGTTCGGATGTAAATTCTTTGTTGAATAAAAGATTTTATTTAAAATTGCTGCGGATAACCCAATTGCAAGCATTATTAAAGCATTTGCGGTATTAACTAACGATATGGTATAGATTGTAGCTATGAATAAGGATGAGGCACCCCCAGATATTAGACCAATTATGAAAGTAATAATATAAAGTAAGAAATAATTAATAGTTCCCCAATTTATGGAGATGGTTTGTAAGCCTAAAGCAATTAATACTGCTAAGATATAAGTTCCAGAGAAAATCAGAGCACTTTTTAATGAAAGAGGATTTTTTATTTTTGCTAATGATAAACTTGTATCTTTTCTTCTTAAAATTAAAAAAGCCCCAATTAAACCTATACTGGATGTTGCTAATAAAGGGAACAAGGAATATAAAAATAAATTAAAAGCTCCAAAAAGTAAGATTAGTACCATCCTAAATAACATTGTTTGTATTACAAGCCAAATCGATGAAGAAGACGCTCCAGACTCTGCTAACTCTACAGATGTTGCTTCACTATGAGCAAATCCTCCTAAAAAAGAGATATAATATAATTTATGTTTAGCTGAGCTTTTTAAAAGAAAATAACTAATATACTTAATAGCTAAGATAGTAATAAAAATGATTATTATCGAACGAATTTGAATCCCTAAAATAATAATATCAGGAATTAAAAGTAATAATAAAACAACAATTGCTATAAATTCAACAGTTCCTGTCCATTCAATTTGTTGCAATGCTCTAATCTTTTCAAATTCCTTTTTAGTTGACAGTATTATTAAAAATATAACAGATATCATTATCGCGAGATAAGGGACATAGTAACTTAAAATTCCAGTTACTATTGCTAATAACATTGATATCGTGGAGGTATAACCTGGTTCTTGGGTATGAAAGAGTCGGTATACACTTCCTATTGTCAGAAAGATCACCATTGCTCCAAATACTAAAATGATCAGGATATATCCGATACCAATTATGAAATTTTCATGGAGGATAATTAACGTTGTTGAGAGTAAAGCATAAGCAATGTGGTCTCTTGCTCCAAATAACTTCCGTGCTCGTGTTCTTTCAATACCTATTAGGAATCCACAAAAGATGGAAATTAATACTTTTATGAAAAGTTCATAAAATAATTCTAAAGAAATTGTTTGCAATAACATAATCGAACTATTGTTGATGTTTAAGTCTGAAATATCTTACTAATTTTAACAAAAATGAATTATAAAATAAAAATTTATTAATTTATTGATTTAGTTTTTTTTCCAGAATCTCATCTAATTCTTTATCAGAAAGAAATCCCTTATGAGCCATAATATCCTTAATTTCTTCAAGAACTTGAGGTGCTCCTTTTGCTTCCTCTATGTAATCTTCAAGAGACTTTATCTTAAGATTAAGAGCTTCAACTTCTTTACCCTTTGCTTCTAAATCCTGTTTAAGTTTTGATATCTCCCCATCTCTACTAGTAATTTCTTCGTTTAAATCAGTTTTTAAACTTTCAATTTCTACATATTTGTCCGATATTGTTTGCTGTAAATCCTTTTTAACACCTTCAAGTTCTCTTTCCTTTTGTTCGTAATCTTCTTTTAGACTATCAACCTGAGGTTCCACTTCTTCTAACTTTTGTTCCATCTTTTTTAATTCCGCAATTTTTTCATTAGCATCTGATAAATTTTTCTCTAGCTCTGCTTTATCTGATTTCAGTTTCTCAATTTCAGAATCTGCTTCAGTTTTATTTTCTTTTTCTCTCTCTAAATCTTTTTTAATCGAAGAAATTTCTTTATTCTTTTCGGATAATTCTTTTTCTTTTTCTGATAAATTTTCTTTAATTTGATTTAATTCCTTATTTACACGTTCAAGTTTACTCTCATTACTTTTAAATTTCTGCTCTAAATCATTTATTTTTGATCTAAGATCCAATAGAAAACGGCCCTCAACTTTTTGGCTAGATTGAGGTTTTTCATTAGCTTTTTGCCAGTCTATCGACATAATATCTCTCCCAACTTATATTTTATTTATAATTATTTTATATTACTCTTTAACTTATATTGATTTATATTTGATTATTAATTTATTTTTAGATTTATATTTTAATAGATTTATATTACTTTAGCTAGAATTCTGTTTGTTATATATTATTGAAAAATCATATTATTCAAATTCATTTAAAATTTCTTCTAGTTCTTTATCGGAAATAAAGCCCTTATGAACCATAGTCTCTCTTATCTTTTCTAGTATTTCTGGAGCAGATTGCACTCCCGATATTAGCTTTTCAAGCGATTTGATTTTAGTTATAAGATCTTTTTTTTCTTCTTGTTCTAATTCCAATTTTTCTTTAAGTACCAGCTTTTCATCATTTATTTTTTCACTCTCTTTTTTCTGGATT
>Ga0209427_10001115_pt1 | contig 30547 bp, 26 predicted proteins | sample DeeMarSWOR136_30_FD_187465 | JGI IMG/M metagenome (GOLD analysis project Ga0209427, IMG submission 187465) | Marine sediment microbial communities from White Oak River estuary, North Carolina - WOR-1-36_30 (SPAdes) (version 2) | ecosystem: Environmental > Aquatic > Marine > Intertidal zone >...
CCAAAGAAAACCCAGTTGTCGTTCCCGTCAGGAAGCCGGCCGTAAGAAACATCTTCATATTGTTGACCGAAACTAAGACCGTCAATCAACGTAACTCCATCCCGGTCATATAGGCCGACATACTCCCCTTCTTTATCGAGCTTGAAGTTCGTATGGGTAGGCCCTTGGTCCTCATCGTTATCAGCCCAGAAAAGAAGATAACCACCCGGTTCAATTATTACGCTCGCACGAGGGGCTATCACCTGGTCAAGAAACTCATTCCATAAATCAAACGAAAACGCGGTCGCAACCGGAGATTGGTTGGGTATGGCGTTCCGTATAATTCCAAAGTTGGCCGCCTTGCCTCCGAAATACTTAATGTCAGCAGGCAAAAGACCGTCCGTATTTGCACTGTACGCACCGTAATGTGCCATCGGTGTGATATCCAGTGCAGGCGGTGCCTTCAAAGCAAGTATCTCGGCAATCTCCGCATCACCGAGAACTCCTTCGACGTCAATCAGCCTGGCCTCAACGCCCCCGTACTTGTTATAACCACGAAGCACTACATTGTGCCCAACCAGTTCCTGCGCCCGGTTCGCATCCTCGGCTAATGCTAAGTGAACAAACGGAACGCCGTAAGTCTTTGCCAGTATCGCCACGTGTGAACTCGGCGTCGATGGTGAAAGTGTAATGATGCCTGCAACAAAGGGAACCTCTGCCGGCACACCGTCCGTTAAAAGAATGTCGCCCGGCAGCAACTCACCTGCCAGATATGCACTCGCAATTTGCCCGCCTGCAAAGAACTTCAGCTCACCCAGCGCCCATCCTTCCGAGTAACAGGCATTCCCCTGGACCCACCGCCCCGTCGAACCAAGCGGGATGCCCTGTGATTCGAACCACGCCCGGTTCGCCTCTGCCGCTGCAAGCTGCTCATAGCTAGGAAAGTAGAAGGCCTGCACTTCGGGTTCGGCAATGATGCTTGCCTTGACGATGTTGAACATCTCAGCAATCTCCTCTCTGGTATATGGGTCAAGGCGGACAAACTGGATGCCGTACTCCGGCAAAGCCGGCGGAGGTGGCCAACCGCCGCTCGGAGGCATTATCACCGCACCGAGAACGGCCTGCTGCCCCTCTTCATAAAGAGTAATCTGGTCGTATTCACTCGTGCTCATCCCGATAAACGGGTCCAGTAATTCCGTCGCAAAATGATAATGGAAAGTATACTGCCGGCAGTCCTGATAATAGACCACATTCGCATCATAAGGCGACAGTATAATTGTGAACTTCACCCAGTCCGGCTCGCTCGCAGACCCACCCACAACACGAAATGGCTCATCCGGAAAAGATATCTGGTTCTTCCAGTAAGGCGACGGCGTAATCGTCTCTCCGGAAACCACCGACCCCACAGCCACCGAGAACACAAAAACCAGCAATACCCGAAATATATTGAGATTTACTCTCGTATTCATTTTCATCTTTCCCCGATTGGATCAATCCCTGTGCATATCCTCCATTAGATGCAGATTCTTATGAAAGCAACCGTGATTAGTATTATAACACACGGCAGCGCCACAACCAAATGAAAAATAACCTCGTAAACTCAATTACACTCTCACGCCAATTACCCCACATAAACAAACTCCCTCCAAAAAAGGGACCCCCCCAATGCAAAAAATAGCATTTGGGAGGTCCTCCGAAAAGGGTGAAAGACGGGATTTGAACCCGCGACCCCTGGATCCACAATCCAGTGCTCTGACCAGCTGAGCTACTTTCACCACATACAACTTTGACAGACAAAAAGCTATCCTGCCCCTTCTCTTACCAACGCTGGAATTCTACAAACAAATCTCCTTACCGTCAATGACTATTTCCACTTGAATCCCATAAATACAGGAAATCCGATCGCGTTAATCACCAGGATTTAGTTAAGAATTGAGAAAGTAGGGTTTGGAATTGGTTGAAAACGACCGAGTTACCACTTTCATAGGGTTTCGGAAAGTTCAGGACCGCGTACTCGCCGTATAATTCAGCGGCCTTGCCATCATAAGCTTCGGCCGCCGCCTGCTCATCATCGAAATAACCAATTAATATCGACTTTCCATTATATGTTATTCTCGTCTGCCACTTTCCACTCCTCTTGGACCACGTCACGCCCTTATATTTGGAGCTGCAACCGCCCCTCTGCTTGCGCTTGTTCCAGCTGTTCTGCTGCCTCGTAACAAATCGAAGGTTCGCCTTTCGATTATCAAGCCCGTTATGATTTATATGGTCGATAATTTTCCCTTTCGGCTCACCCATTATTTCTCGATGCATACGTACATTTCTTTGTCTTCCTTTACTGTCCCTGGCCGCTCGCACGGCGTAGTATCCTCTTTCATACCGGATCGCAAACCATTTATATTTTGCGAGTCTTTCATAATCCTCAGGGTCCACTATCGCGTATTTTCCCTGCGTAAGCGGTATCCTCCTGAATGGGTAACCATAGTGCAGCCGGCGGTAACACAATAACAACCACACGGCTAACCGGTAAATACAATCCGGCACATAGATTTTAACCTCAACCGCTCGCAAAACCCCCACTCGCCCCCACACAAAAAGGTTATGTCATTGCGGGGCCTCAAAGGCCGTGGCAATCTCTCTTTCGTCATTTTGAACGCAGCGCAGCGAGGTGAAGAATCTCGTTTTTACAATTATGCTGCGTTTTCGGTGCCTCCCGCACCAAACAGGCTGCTGCCGTATTTTGGTGCCGGACGATTCGCGGGCCTTCCGGCCCTAAGACCTTGCCACTCGGTGACTTGCGACGTGCGGTTCTGGCGCTAATTACCGGCCATTTCTATGGCTAATTTGTATTATACCAAACCGTTCTGGAATGTTCAATAAAATTTTAACTTTTTTTTACAAAAAAAATGACCCTCCGGCTCATCCTGAGCTTGTCGAAGGATCTGGCCAAATAATTGAATTTAATCCCCCGGACGAGGATAGACATGCTCGACGCGTTACGTCGATCCAAAGTGGTTACAAAACCTGCACCGCTCCTGATGTGGGGGCAGCAATCCACTCATCGGCGATTTTCTGCCCCCCTGCATCATGGCAATGAATAGCAGCTTTCAAAAATCCGTTAATTCAGATAACCAGACAGTACCAGGAACGCCTCCTGTTTGACGTTCAGTTTCTCCTTCAGAGCCTTTTGTGCCGCGACCAGTTCTTTTTCGGCCTTATCTTTGGCCGTGCGAAGGGCGGTTAGCTTTGCCTTGATTTGGTCGGCAGTCGCTTCCTCATTTCTGAGTACTTCCCGAAGCTCCGCAGTAGCTTTGCCCACTGCGGTTTCCTGGACCTGGGCCCGACCGGTCCCCGGCCCTCTCCTTTCTCCTGTGTCCTGACCTCTGGTGCCGGGCTGTCTTCGGCCGCCGAATCCTCCCGGTCCGCCGAACATCATACCGCGCCCGGGTGCACCCACCTGCCGGCTTAACGTCATAACCTTCTGCAGCCGGGGCTGGATATCCTTCCATTGTTCATCAGTGGCGCCGAGTTGCTCCTTCATTCGCTCGTACATCATCCTCTGCATCTCCGCGGGATCCCGCTGAGTACGCTGGCCCGCGCCTGCTCTGCCACCAGCTCCTGCTCTGCCTCCGGCTCCCCCTCTGGCTCCGGCTCCACCCCTGCCACCGGCACCTCCGGCTGAAAAGCTCTGGCTTACGAGCAGCATGGCCACAATACACACAGCCAGACCGGCAACAATACTTTTTCTTAACATAACAGTCTCCTTTCGTTTGAAAATAGTTAATGTACCATGTCCTTTGAATAGTAAGTGGCCGGGCAAGGACTTTGGTTACATTAAAAAATCACATTTACTCATAAACGTTCCCGGCTTGACCTAAAACACTCTTAATAAGCTCAATTTCCCTGTTATTGACATAATATGACGGGCAACAGACGCCCAGCTTATATGCCTGCCAATATTCCGAAAACAAAAGACGCTCGCGACCAACAATCTATTGCAGCTTTTCGCCGAGTTGTACAAAAAACCGGTTTCACGTCGCGGCAAATTTTTTATTGGAAAAAGGGTTGACAAATGGTAAAATGAAATTAATCTTTTAATTTAAGGCAATATCGATGTTGTTCCGAAAGGATAATTCCGTGAAAGGATTCGAGGAGTTAACGTTAGAGCTAACGGATTGGTGCCCATCCGAGTGCCTGCATTGTTCTTCCAGTTCCAGCCCTAGTTGCACTAATTCGTTACGGCATGAGCTATCACTACGCTTGGTCGATGAGGCTGGACGTTTGGGTGCAGCGAAGGTCAGCCTCGGAGGTGGCGAGCCTACTGCTAGCGACAGTTTCTTTCCCGTAGTCCAGCGAGTCCTCGAATCGGGAATGCTCCTTGAAATATTTACATGTGGACTAGCTAAAACTACCAAGGGCATTACCAGTCTTCCCCCCGCAATCATCGAGAATTGCGCCGGACTCAAAGACGCCAAGTTTATTTTCAGTTTCCACGGCTCAACTGCTAATACACACGACTATATTACCCAGACTCCGGGGAGCTACGATTGTCTATTAACTTCCCTGAAAGACTGCCTTCGGGCTGGAATCGAATGTGAGATAAACTTCGTTCCGTTGAGAGTCAACATTCATGAATTTACGCATCTGGTCAAGTTGGCACAGGACCTGAAAGTCAACAGAATCAGTGTTTTGCGGTTTGTCCCACAGGGCAGAGGGGCTCTCAACCGAAAAGAACTTGAGTTATGCCTCGAAGAAGAAGACCTGTTTGTTAATGAACTCCTCCGTTTGCGCACACAAAGTAGCGTCGACATCCGTACAGGCTCTCCATTCAATGGTATAGTTCCGGGAAACCAAGTTCCCTGCCGCGCCGGATCAGGCAAGCTCGTAGTCCAGGCCGATGGCAATGTGCTACCCTGTGAAGTTTTCAAGCACAATGATCGGCGTAAATGGCATCTTTCAGTCCATACTATGACACTCTCTAAAATACTTCAAAGTCCACAATTAAAGGACCTTAAGCACCAGCTCCAACTCACGAACTGTCTCACCAACTGTCTCGAATGCCCAATCCACACGGCGTTGAGGAACACCCAAAAAGCGGAGGTAAACCATGCTATTTCCCAATCTGCCGCACACGCTAAATAAGAAGAAGCCTTCCGAAGATGGTGATCCTTTTCTCCTTAAACTGCTGAAAGATAGAGGTAATTTCTCCTACCTTTCTGACGAAACTCGTATCCGCCTGAATGGGCTGAAGCTCACAGCGAAGCAAGATGATTTTCGATTTCTCCATAAGCATCTTGTAGAACTCTGGCCACGCATACTGACAGACGCCGTGTTACAATTGATCAGGAGCAGCAAAGACTACGACAGGGGAAATCCAAAAATGGACTCTTTTTTTGACGCAGTTACCCTCGGTGCGAGAGAACTTGGTGAGGTCCTCAAAGGCTTCTCCGAGTTTGAGGGTATCATGTACGGAGCTTCGCCAAGTCACTATCGAGACCACGTCGCTCATTCCTTCCGCGTTTGGATTATTGGCCAGTGGGTCTTGAAGAAATGCTTTAGACGTAAACTATCCGGCCTTGGGGATTTCGATAAAGAAATAAGTGAGGAAGAATGGGAATCCATGTGGGCACTAGTTGCCCTTTGCCATGACATCGGATACCCCTTGTCTAGGATCGAACATATTAACCAGCATGCACGCCGAACGCTGAGGAAACAGGGCTTAATATCCGAAGGCGATATGAGGTTTACATTCCGAAGGCAAATGCTCCCTTTCCACGACACTATTGTTAGGCTCATGGCATCTAATGCTGTGGCTCTTCCACAAGAGGGCCAGTATGCCACACATCTACAGAACAAATACTACCTCAAACTTCTTAAATCATTTGATAGACTAGACCACGGAATTGTTAGCTCCTTGCTTATGAGCAAAGCGCTCGTTTACTTCCTGGAATCAGACTTCTCCCACGACGCAAGGAAACCCCTCGATTCGGAAGATGCAAGGCAATTCCTTATTCGCCGAGAGATACTCAGGGCTGTTTCCTCACACACATGCCCTGAGATATACCATCTCCAGTTCAATACACTCCCTTTTCTCCTGTATATTGTTGATGAAGTACAGTGCTGGGGACGCCCTACTCTGGAGGAACTGCATCACGAGTCTGCGAACATAAAGGAAGCTTCTGCTTCCCTCAACAAGTTCAACGCAACCGAAGTCGACATTGAGATAAAAACAAAGGACGATAAATGGAATAAAAGTCAGCAGGCTCACGTTCTCAACCAAGTTCTTAAGTTGAGAACAATGCTGCGACTTGCCCCCAAAAGAAAGGACTATCTCGATAACAATCTCCTATTTGAGGTCGGGAACAAAAAGGGAGATAATATCCTACGATTGGTTCTCCAAAACCGCGCTATGCAGATTCAAATAAAAGGTTTTGAGAAGGAGGTATTAGATGATGTTCCGATGCTCAAGGGTCAGACCAAACGTTTTACCAGTTCCTAGCCACCTTAATCCATATCCGCAATTAGTTTTTCATTAATCCCCCATTTGGGCGGATACCAATAGTCAATTGGATCATACTTAGGATTAAACTTCTGTTTAATCCTCGTTCTTCCATAACCATTTAATTGTGGATATGCAACTCTTGCATATTTATCTACTTCACAAAATAGATTCTGGCAATCTATCAAATGTAAATGTCTGCCGCCAAGGTCTTGGAAAGTTAACCCTAACCGTTCAAATTCATCATTTTGTCTTTTAGTAACTCGCAGAATTATCTCTAGTTCAGTGAGGCCACCAAGTGATTTGAAGCACTTTTTAATTCCGCTTTTAGCCCCAGGTCCTGGAACCACAAATTCCATTTCAGAGAACTTTGTCAACTCGCTGTAGTTTAAATCCACAACCAATTGATATGCTAAAAAATCTCCAATAGTTGGATAAGAACGTAATATTTCAAATGCTGATGCCATATTAGTGACATTAGCGATTTGATCATAAACACGGTTTTTCATCATCATTTCCAGCAATTTGAGATGATTAGAATGCTTTCGAGTATATCCAAATGTAGAATTACCACTTGGCATAATGTACGCGGCTGAATATATTGTCTTGCCGCCAATCATTGCCTGGGAAAGCACTTGATTATATTTCTTGAAAGAATAATTTCTGTAACAAACAGTCCCCAATTCACGAGTCAACATTTCCCATGTTTCAATTTTGTTAAATAGTTTAAACAGAATTATTCTAAAAAAAACTTCTTCGATTGCAGGGTCACCTTGATAGATCACTTTACGAATCAAATATTGACTAACCCGATCTGATGCGCGATAAGCATTTGTAAACTTATATTCTTGTAAGATTGCATCTTGGGTCCAAGGCCCCAATGTCTTTTTCATCCGCCGAAAAAAAATTGCTTGCCGCTCAACAGCAAATCGCCAATAAGTATCAAAGACTTCCGTCGGCATGGCCGGTGCCCACGTTTTCTTTACTGTTTCTATATCTGTTATTCCTAAACAAGCGAGAGTATTATTCATTCTGCCCTCGCATTCTGGTTTCATATTCACTAATATATCTCTCAATTCTACTTTCTAAGTCTCTCAAAGGGGTTTTGTTCATTATTCCAACCACGGCAACGCCAACAAAGCATGTCATTTTAGCTAATTCTAATCCCATTTCAGTTGCCATAAATTGACCAAGACGGCATAAACCCAAATAGTTCCCGTAGCCACGGTCAAAAATATATTCTTTAGGGTAATATCCTGTAACACTCAAACCTGATTTATTCATCCGTGCAAATCCTACTTGTTGGAGGCATGGAAATCCACGTTGTCTTTGATCTTTGGCATCACAAGTAGGATCATATATAGATGCCTGAAGGGCGCTGCGCCGATGATTTCCTTTTATATAGGTTTGAATTATATATTCTAACTGGTTCGTTCCATTCCCATAAGCAATAAGACGCTCAAAGTAAACACCATGACAATTCGCCTTATCGCTATGAATTTGACTCAGGCTTCGTAGATACCTTTGATAAAGCAATCCTCTTTCCTGATTCCGATTCCAGAGCGTTATTGGAAATATTGTGTTCGCAACTGTATGGCAAGATCGCAGCGAATTATCTGTTAAAAACCTATCTAATTCGTTTCGTATTTCAGAACATTCAGGGATATTCTCGTTACCCAAACCTGTTACAGTTATTGTCATAGGAGAGATTTCGGGATATTTCATAGTAGCTATAAATGCTTTTGCCCAAGCTATTGAAAGATTTTCCTCATTAATATGTTCAGTGTGACTACGCATCGTTGACCTCCGGAAAATGACGATATTGAACAAGGCCTTCAAAAAAAGGACGTGTTACCCTGATATGTGAGGCCCATTCTCCTTGTTCGTCTTGTATCCTATCAAGCCCTTGGGCAAATGCACTATAGACTAATCCAGTTGGACATGTATCGACATACTCGATACATGACCCTTCAATAATTGACTTCTTTGGGGCAATAAGAATATCGCCCATGCAAAGATCAATAGATTTCTGCCCCCAGTATCTGTCAAATACAATAACCTCGCCCGTGTGTTCAAATCCTGTTAATTGGCTTTTAATGCTTTTAGGGGTCGAACTTGTTAACATGTCAAACTGTGGGCGGGCCATAACTCTCAAGGAGTAACACATATGCGTCAACAAAGATTGGTATCCTGTTCCCATATACCCCGAGATAACAAATACCTGTTCTGGGGTACAATTTTTGATATCCCATCCTCTCGAAGAAAATGCTTTACATACAGCAAACTTCGGCATAAGAAGAAAACCGGCAAAACAATTCGCCAAAAACTCATCCGGTTCCCATTTTTTCTCTGACTTAGAGTCAAGAACTTCATCTATTCTATTTCCATGTCCAAACACGTGATGACCATATTCGTGCGCACAAGTAAAGGCGACTCTTCCTCGTGGGCGACAGGAAGAAACTAATATTAGTGGTTTACCATCATTGTAGTAAAGCCCCTCCATACTCGAAATATTTTGAAAACGCACCTCAACACCACGTTCATAAATCAAATCAAAAACACAGATTGCCGAAGCAGGATCTATACCAGCATTACGCCTTTCTTGTATGGCTGATATATAAGCCTTCCGAGCTAATTCTACTTTTCTTGTCATTTCCTTCGCCCTTTCTGTGGACGCAATGCATGAAGCAAATTCAAAACCTTATCAAGATCATCATCTTTAAGTTTAGCCAATTGTCGTGCTGCAAACTGTATTCGTTCGTCGTCATTTGTGGCATCAGGAATCGACCCCGCAAGCCATTTCATATCAACAGAATAGATTTCAGAAAGTTCAGTTAATTCACCAACCGAAACTTTTCGACGTCCAGCCTCCATCTCTGAAACAGATGGTCGGTGTAGCCCGAGAATCTTCGCAACTTGTGCTTGTGATAAGCCTGCCATTTCACGAGCCGTTCTTAAGCGTGAAGCTACTATGTTTTGTTCATTATCTGAAGTGGTCATAGGTACTCCTATTATTCTGTGGTTATTTCGATAATTCTATCTGCAATTTCACGAACTTTTAATGCGCGTTTGCCATCTTTAGAAGCACAGAGATTACCTACATCGCCAATACTTAAAACTTCATCAATCATAGACGCAAACTCAACACCATTCATGCTGTCGAATTCTGGAAGTTCTCCAATAGGAATTGTATTGTCGTTGATAGGAACTTTTTCGCGAGCACTGATTTCTTGAATTTCTGTTAGTTTTTGAATGACAATTTTAATTACCTTATTTCGAGTCATAATTATTCTCCTTACATAAAGGTAAGATAATCTTACCTTGTTAAGAAGATTATGTCGGCTAAAAAATAAAAGATTTTATAAAAAAATTCCCAAATGCTTATTGTTGAGCCAAAATCGCCAAAAATCCACTAAAAAAATCTTTATAATTTGTTTACCCTGTTAACCGCATTTCTACCTGCGGTTCGCATTCTCTTTACTCACTCCGGCCCCGCCAGTCCCTGCAAGCAGTAGCTTGCCCCAGCAAGTCTTAGGCAGGGGGCAGGGAACCAGCCTACGTGAAACTGTCCGATGCGAATTGCTGCTTGCCCCTACCAGCCCTTTTTGGGGGGGCCTACGGTAGAAATGCTACGTTTCTCTCCACGCTATACGCAATACTCAATACGCGCGACGTGGCACGAGCGACTAGCGACGCGCGACGTGGCTCGCCGTTAGCCAAAAGTTTGGGCTCCAGACCCTTGAGAGTCTGAAGCCCTTTTTCCCGGCTAACCGCTTTCCGCCATTCGCTATACGCGAGATGCCGGCTCTCCCCAGGAAAATCAACTATTTAATCTTTTAAAAATCTATCGCAAAGCGATTCCACAATTTTACACTGCTTGCCCCATGAGATAGAGAAGCGTTATCTCATTGGGGTGCATTTTGGTTTTTAATTTTCTTTGGCTGCCGCCTGCGCCGCCGCCAGTCTTGCTATCGGCACTCTGAATGGCGAACATGAGACATAATTCATACCGACCCGGTGGCAGAAGTCGATACTATTCGGCTCGCCGCCGTGTTCGCCGCAGATGCCCACTTTCAGTTTCTTCCTCGTCTTCCTGCCCAGTTTCGTCCCCATCTCAACTAATTTACCAACGCCAACCTGGTCCAGTATCTGGAACGGATCGGCAGAATAAATGCCCTTATTAACGTATTCGCCAAGGAACTTACCCGCGTCATCGCGCGAAAAGCCCATCGTCATCTGCGTCAGGTCATTGGTCCCGAAACTGAAAAATTCCGCCTCCGTCGCAATCTTATCGGCCGTCAGCGCCGCCCTCGGAACCTCAATCATCGTCCCAACCAGATACTTAATCCTGCTCTTGGTCTCTTTAAAGACTTGTTTAATCTCATCGACTATTTCGTCCTTGACCATCTTCAATTCCGAAACAGCACCGGCCAGAGGTATCATAATCTCAGGAAGTACGATCTTCCCGGCCTTCTTAACATTCAGCGCCGCCTCGATAATCGCCCGCGCCTGCATTCGCCCGATAGCCGGATACGTCACCGTCAACCTGCACCCGCGATGCCCAAGCATCGGATTAAACTCATGCAACTGCTCGACCTTGGCCTTCACCACGGCCGGCTTAACGCCAAGCCGCTTCGCCATCTCCGCCTGGCTCGCCGCATCCTGCGGCAAAAATTCATGCAGCGGCGGGTCAAGCAAACGAATCGTAACAGGCAGCCCCGCCATTGCCTCAAATATACCCTCGAAATCTTTTCGCTGCAAAGGCAGCAGTTTCTTCAACGCACCCTCGAACTGACTCTTCGCCGCTGCATACTCCTTTTTAACTGCCTTCTTATCTTTCTCAGTATGCGCCGCGTCTATCTTTTGAAGCATCAAGGCATAGTCGTCCGCCGCCAGAATCATCTGGCGAACGGGCCATATCCGCTCGCCCTCGAAGAACATATGCTCGGTCCTGCAAAGCCCGATACCTTCAGCCCCGAAATCTCTCGCCCGTTGGGCATCTTCCGGCGTATCGGCGTTCGTCCGCACACCGAGCCGGCGGACATCGTCACAAATCTTCATAAACTTGCCGAAGTCGCCGCTCATTGTAGGCTCCACCGTCCCTAATTGCCCGGTCATCACCTCACCCGTCGAGCCATCAAGACTAATCCAGTCTCCTTCCTTGATGGTCAATGTGCCCACATTCATTTTCCCGGTCTTGTAATGAATATGCAGCGCGCTCACCCCGGCAACGCAAGATTTACCCATCCCTCGTGCAACCACCGCTGCATGGCTTGTCATTCCGCCGCGGGCCGTCAAAATTCCCTCGGCCGCGTCCATCCCGCCGATATCTTCCGGGCTAGTCTCGATGCGAACGAGGACCACTTTTTTGCCTTTCTTCTTCCACGCCTCAGCGGTATCGGCGTTAAACACAACCTGCCCAACCGCCGCCCCCGGCGACGCCGGCAGACCCTTGGCAATCACATTTCGCTTCGCCTTCGGATCAAAGTGAGGATGAAGCAGCCGGTCCAACTGCTCCGGAGTTACCCGGTTGACCGCTTCTTTCTTCGTTATCAGCCTCTCGCTGACCATATCCACCGCGTTTTTCACCGCTGACTCAGCCGTCCGCTTGCCCGTCCGCGTCTGCAGAATATAAAGGACTTTATTTTGAATCGTAAACTCCATGTCCTGCATGTCTTTGTAATGCTTTTCAAGCTTTGTCATAAGAGAAGTCAACTGTTTATAAGCCTTTGGCATCCGCTTTCCGAGTTTCTTCAACGGCACCGGCGTTCTGATGCCCGCGACAACGTCCTCACCCTGGGCGTTCATCAGATACTCGCCGTAGAATTCCTTCTTGCCGGTGCTTGGATTTCGCGTAAAGCATACGCCGGTTCCGCAGTCCTCGCCCATATTGCCGAAGACCATCGCCTGAACATTTACAGCCGTACCAAGTAAGCCGGTGATATTGTTCAGCCTGCGATAAGTAACGGCGCGGGGCGTGTTCCACGAACCGAAAACCGCATTAATCGCATGCGTCAACTGGTCCCGGCCATCCTGCGGAAACAACTCGCCGACATGCTTCTTATAAACTCGCTTGTATCCGTCGACGACCTCTTTCAACTGGTCGGCACTAAGCTCATTATCGAGTATAACTTTGGCCTTTTTCTTGGCCGCGTCAATTACATGCTCAAAATGCTCATGGTCACAGCCCATCACCACATCGCCGAACATGTCTATAAACCGGCGAAATATATCGTATGCAAACCGCTCATTGCCCGTCTTTTTGATAATCCCCTCAATCACCTCGTCGTTGAGACCAAGGTTAAGGACGGTGTCCATCATACCGGGCATCGATACGGCCGCTCCGCTTCGGACGCTCACCAATAAAGGCCTTGCGGGGTCGCCGAGCCTGGCGCTCATTGCTTTTTCCAACTTGGCGACGTTTTTGTCGACCTCAGCGGCCAAGCCTTTGGGCCATTTGCCGCCGGTCCTGTAATATTCGCTGCAGACCTTTGTGGCGATAGTAAAGCCGGGCGGTACGGGCACGCCGAGGTTGGTCATCTCGGCAAGGTTGGCTCCCTTGCCGCCTAAAAGCTCCTTCATCGTTGCATTGCCCTCGGCTTTGCCGCTGCCAAAGAAATAAACACGCTTTTGTGCCATTATATAAAACTCCTTTCAATTGACCGAAAATTCAATATGTAAAACGCGAATCGGGGATTGTAACATCTTTTTCAAATATATCAAGGAACTTCTCTGTAATATCTTATTTTGTGATTTGGTATCAATATTCAAGGAAGGGATGAAGTGGGAAGGCAAATGTTAAAAGGGAGAAGTGAAAAAAGTAGCATTTCTACCACAGGCAGGGAGAGGAGGATTAGAGCATTAGAACAATTGAGCAGTAGAAGTGGATAGCCCATCCAACGTAACTAAACCGAATGGGGATGAAATTTGGGGAAGTGTCGACTTATAGAATGCGGTAGGTTATAATGATTTCAAGATTTGTTGCCCGGTAGAAAAAAACAGTTAGAATTCCGTGTTTGAACGATCAAACGGAAAATACGCAAGGGGATTTGATTCAAATAGCTTAGATTTAGAAAGGAGAGTCGGGATGCAGCAGTGGCGGATTTTATTGTGGGTAGTTGCACTGGGACTTTGGGCCGGGGCGATAGTCGGCGGGTGTTCGAGTAAAAAGGAAAAAGAAGAGGAAAAAGAAGAGGAAGAAGTAAAGGCGGGCGCGATATCGCTGATGAATGTCAGCGCGATCTGCAAGGGATGTGTTATGTATGCGGATGCGCATGAACAGATGATTCCAAACAGCCTGGAGGACATCAAATCCTTTCTTGGTGGGAGGATAATGCTTGAATCTCCTCGGGAACCGGAGAATTTTGACGGACCGGGCTATATCTATGTGACAGCTTTAGGCGGCAAGAAATTCGGACAATTTTACCCACCTCATGAGTACGTTATCGTCTATGAGAATCCCGCTTTTTGTCCGGATTTTATTAATGTTGGATTTCTGGACGGACATTGTGAGAGTATGACTTTACCGTCATTTCGGAAGTCGCTGGAGGCTACCTATAAGAAGCTGGGCGAGCCTATGCCGGATGGGATTTAGAATTGAGAACCAGTGTGCCGTGTAGTTCTTAGCTCACTTTGTCTTTGCCGGTTTATTGTAATGCCTTTTTGATTTCGGGGCTGGTTTTGTATCCGATTCGGATGGCTTTGGCGGTCAATTCGGTTCCGGCATTTAGTGTAATTGGTTTTTCGTAGATGAGCCAGGTTTTGGTGCCGGCGATGTGGTATCCGATTGATGCTCCTTTTGTTTTGCAGGATAGTGTTACGACGACTTTGCCGTTTGGGGCTGGGCCGGTTTCGACGGCGGGTGTTGCTGTGACGGGTTGTTTTCGGCCGGGCCACATACTTTCAATCAGCTTATCTTCGGGAATTGCTCCCAAGTCGGAAGTTTCTTTCATCCATGCTTCCAACGCGGCTTTCATTCTTTTTAGTATTTGCTGATGGTCGGGTGAAGAAGCAAGGTTGTTGACCTCATGGGGATCGTTTTGGAGGTCGTACAGCTCGTCGTCGGGCTTTGGATGTTTGAAGAAGAGTTTTTGCGGACCGGTGAGTTTGGCCTCGGAGTGAAGTTTGCGCCACTGCTGCATTATGGGCATTTTCTCCATATAGGGAATAGTCTGGGCATAGGGTATGTTGGGGGTGAAGTTTCTAATGTAGCGGTAGCGTTTGTCGCGGCAGGTTCGTATGAAGTCGTAGCTATTCGCGTCCATGCGGTTGCGTCCTCCGAAGACGTATTTCGGTTCGGGCGCTTTGTTTTTGCCAAGTATAATCCTGCCCTGCATTGTTGGGGGGACACTAAGGCCTGCGAGGCTCAGGACGGTCGGGGCAAGATCGATGAGGTTTACGAGTTCATCGCTTACACTGCCGGGCGTGATTTTGCCGGGTGAGCGGATGATGAGCGGGACACGGAGGCCGGAATCGTATGGCCAGCGTTTGCATCGGGGCAGGCCGCGGCCGTGGTCGCTCCAGAAGAAAACGACGGTGCTTTCGGCGAGGCCGTCGGCATCGAGTTTTTTAAGGATATCACCTACCTGTTTGTCCATAGTAGTGATGTTGTCGTAATATTTTGCGAGGTTGCGCCGGACAATAGGGGTATCGGGATAGTACGGCGGGACTTTTACCTTTGCTGGGTCGTGGATTGTTTTTTCGATGTTCCAGCATTTGCTTTCATGGGTCACAGCAAGGTTGATGACGGAGAAAAAGGGGGCATCCTTGGAGCGATCCTTGTTGCGCCAGTTTCCGCGTCCGGCGTCCCATGTGGTGAAGGGCGGGCTAAACTGGTAATCGGTCTTTGTGTGATTCGAGCAGTAGTAACCTGCCATTCTGAGGTACTCGGGGAAACAGCGGATGTAAGGAGGAGGTACACATTCGTAATCCCTGAGCGAGGTGCGCATGTGCATCGAGCCGAGGGTACCGGGGTACATTCCCGTGATAATCGCCGAACGCGTTGGGGCACAGACCGGAAAGGGGACAAAGGCATTCGTGTACCGGCAGCCCTGCGCGGCGAGGCGGTCAAGGTTTGGAGTCACGGCGTAGTCATCACCGTAACAGCCGAGGTCGGGGCTGATGTCTTCACAACTTATCCAGAGGATGTTCGGGCGGGTGAGAGAGTTTTGCTTAGAGGATGTTTGTGGTAGTGATTGCCTCGGCAAACCGAAAAACGCTGCGCCAGCGGCCATCGTCTTTAGGAACTGACGTCTTGTGTTCCGTACAATGTTCATTTTCCTTCTCCGGTGAAACCTACGGGTAAGGCTTAGCCTGCAATCTTTGGTTTCTCTTTTGGTCAGTGTTAATATGGCCCAAAGAGCTATTTGGCCAAAACCGGTCCAAAAATGAGGAATAAGATGCCAAAGAGTATGGCAAGGATTCCCATAATGATTCTGGTTTTGCCAATCATAACGGCCGTCTTTCCCGTGTGTTCTGTGCCCTTGCCCATTGCCTTCATGACGAGGCGTCTTTTGCCGGTTTCCTCGGCGGATTCGGAGATAATGTTTTGCCTTCCTGTGATAATGAGAATTACACCTACAACAGTGGCAACTCCACATACAATAAGCCTGGTCCAGATGGAAACCTTTGCTGCGAGCACATAGCAAAATAGTGACATCATACTTATCTCCTGACTGATTGCTTTTTTATTCGAGCCTAATTAGAAGTCCTACCAATCGATACTAATATAGACGAACCAGGGAGCCATACAAGAATAAAATGGGATTATTCCATACAAAAAGGTAACATCAATGTAAGAAAAGCTCAACACAGTGAATTTCATTCGGAGCCCAGATTCTCGGCTTTGTTCATTACAACAAGTAGATTAGTTACCGGGCAGGTTGAAGAAGTCTTTTGATGTTGCGGTTACGGCGGCGGCGAAGTCATCGAGGTCCATTTGTTTCAGTTCTGCGAGGAACCTTGCGATGTGAGCTAAAAAGGCGGGCTCGTTAACCTTATGCTTTCGCACCGGCTCAGGGGACATATAGGGACAGTCGGTTTCAAGCATTAATCTATCCAGCGGGACGATCTCGGCGGCGCGGCGGGTCCTCTCGGCGTTTTTGAAAGTAACGACGCCGGTAAAAGAGATATAGAAGCCTGCGTCGAGGACGATTTTTGCCTGTTCGGGTGTGCCGGAGAAGCAGTGAAAGACGACTTTTGTGGGCTTTCCTCTAAGATTGATAAACGAGTCCAAAATCTCCATCGTATCATCGAAGGCCTCTCTGGAATGAATTATTACGGGCAGATTCGCGTCCGCGGCAAGCTGCAGGTGGCCCCTGAAGACGCGTTTTTGATCCTGATGCGGGGAGTGATTATAATGGAAATCGAGGCCTGTTTCACCGATGGCGACGACTTTTTCATCAAATGCAAGGTGTATAAATTCAATAGCGTCATCGGCCGTCACATTCTTGGCATCGTGAGGATGGATCCCATAGGTTGCATACATGTTGTCATATTTGTGGGCAAGCTCGATGCCTTTTTGGTTGTGGCCGGGGTCGGTTCCTACGGTTATCCAGGAGGTGACGGAAGCGGCGATGCTTCGTTCGATGACGGCGTCAATATCACCGGCCAAATCGGCAAATGTCAGGTGGCAATGTGTGTCAATCAGTTCCATTGTGTCAATAGAACAGATTTATTAACATTTTGTCAAGATGTTATCTCAGGAGATCCAGTCCATTTTAAATTCTACAACAATCCATTTGCCATGGAGCTTTTTCAATTTTACCAGATGTCCACTTGCAGCCAAGTTTCCCTCCCAATCATTAATTGTTGCGGTTGCGGTATCGGGGGATTTAAGGTCCACTTTTATACCTGTTATGTTAACGAATCCATCTCTTGATCGCGGCGAACGAAGAACGATCCCGGCATAGCCATAATATTCCTGCTTTGCGAAATCATCTCTATCAACAATAACAATAGTGTCCCTACTATTACTCGTGGCACAAAAGGTGGAGAAAACGGCCTGGCGTATTTGGATTACATCATTAGTGTCATTATGTTTTGTTGTGAGGGGATTTGAGTCTTTTCCATCAGGCAGGCCATCCCTGTCGGAATCAGGGTTATTTGGGTCGGTGAGCAGGCGTGCTTCCACAAGGTCCGGGAGAGCGTCTTTATCAGAATCCACGAGATTGTCGGTAATGTGGGATTCCCAGGTTTTTTCGTCGACCACGATTTTGAAAGAGTCGTTTTTGACCTGGAAGCTGCATTTGTCATCCCATTTTCTATACTTAAGGCTAAATGGGTAGAACTCAGGTATGCCCGGCAAGTCGAGAAGTATTGGCTGTGACCATAAAACATCTCCAAGGGATTTGCAAATCCAGATTTCAGCAACCGCGCTATGGCACTTCCATTGAAATATCGCCCAAGTTGTGTTTCTTTCGTCGGTTGTTTTTGCAAGAGGAGTTAGCTGATGAGGGGCAAAAGTGTAAATCGCGTGGTCTTTTTCTCCAAACTGGAATGCAGGAGGCTTGGTGAAACGTTTTTTGCTCCAGGCTTCAAACTGTCGAATGGCGTCTATCGCGGGCCGTGTTCCAATATTTCCCAAGGCGATCAGAGAATGCTGCTTGAGTTCCTGACAGTTTACGCGATCAACAGTGAGGAAGTCGCGAAGAATGGTAACCGCTTCGGGGGAGCCAATGCCCTGAAGCTTCTCGATGGCTTTTAGACGAGGATCATTCTCAGGGACCCAAAGGCCGTAACGGGTGGTAATATCCTCTTGCAGCAGAGTTTCTCTGAGGGCTTGTAATTCAGAATCGCCCGCAAACACGATGCTCGGCATTAGAACAACGAAAAGATACAACAACATTCTATATTTGAGATGCAACATTTTTTACCTCCTTTTCCCGCTAATATATGATCCTACAACTACAATCAGCCGGCCGAACGGACCCGAATTCGGCAACAATATATTATGCCTTAAAATTCCATGAAAAGTTACAAAATTACTCAAAAAAATAATAAATGGCAATGTATATCAATTAGTTTCATAAGATTATGGTGTGAAGGCGTTTTTGTAGTGTTTTATTTTTGGTTTGGCGTTTTTGTCGAGGACAATCGCAACGATGTCGAAGCGAAAGGGGCGGTCTTCTATATTATTAGTTGCGAGGAAATAGCGGGCGGTTCGGAGCAGTCTGGTTTTTTTGGGAGTGGTGATGGAATCTTCGGGGGAGGCGAAATCGGAGTCGGCTTTTGTTCTTACCTCGACGAATACAATCGTGGTGTCAGTATCGACCATGACCAGGTCGAGTTCGCCGGTTTTGCAGGAGAAGTTGCGTGTGAGGGTTTTTAGGCCTTTTCTTTTTAGGAACTTTTCACAGCGTTTTTCACCCCATCGGCCGAGGTGTTCGCGGTCTGTCAGGAGTTTGCTTTTTTTCAGCAACATACCGTATCTCGCGATTGTCGGCCCGTTATTTTGAGACGGTGTGGGTGCTGTGTCGATGAGCGAGCCGGACGGCCTTTCCTGTGCGTTTGCGGAGGTAATAGAGCTTTGCCCGCCTTGTTTTACCGCTTCTGACCGGCCTGATATCAAGGACGTTGGGGGAATTCAGCGGGAAGATTCTTTCGACGCCCTCGTTGTCGACGATTCTTCGGACAGTAAATGTTTCGTTGATTCCCCGGCCTTTTCTTGCAATTACGGTTCCTGTGAATACCTGTACGCGTACTTTGTCGCCTTCCTTTATGCTGCAACGGACATCTACGGTGTCGCCAATTTCAAAGTGCGGCAACTTTTGCTTTATACTTTTGCTCTCTACGGCATCGAGCAACTGCGTTTTTGAGGCCGTAGCGGTTTTTTGATTCTTTGTCATATTATTTCCTATTCAAACCCGTATCTCAATCGAGATAAACGGGAAAGTATATATATTTTCGCCGGAAAGGCAAGAACTTTTTCAAATTTTGTAATTTCAGGTTCCTTTGGCCCTCTGGAGCAGTTCGTCGCATCGTTTTCGCAAAGATTTGAGGGTTTGGCCGTACTTTTGGTCTTTTACCAGGTTTTGCGTCTCGTGGGGGTCGGATTCGAGGTCGTAAAGCTCTTCGTAATCGAAATCAATATAGCGGGCGTACTTGAAGCGGGAGGTTCGTAGGGCCTCGGTCTTCGGGATTGTCTTATGATTGAAGAGGTGCTCGTAAAAGAAATCGGTTCGCCATTTCGGCCTTTTTCCTTTCAACAGCGGCAGGAGGCTTTGGCCCTGCATTTGTTGCGGGACCGGTTGGCCGGCAAGCTGGAGGATTGTCGGGGCGACGTCGATGTTGAGGGCGAATTCGTCTCTGACGAGGCCCCGGAGCTTCTTCGGCGCTCGTGGGTCGTAGACAACGAGTGGGACACGGATGGATTCCTCGTGGGGGAACCATTTTCCTGCGAGGCCGTGCTCGCCGAGGTAGAAGCCGTTGTCTCCGGTGAGGATTATGACTGTGTTGTCGGCGAAGCCGAGGCGTTCGAGCTCGGTGCGGATTTTTCCGATGACTACATCGACGCCGTAAATAAGGCGGTAGTAATTTTTGACGGACTCCTGGAATTTTTCGGGAGTGGAGAAGCGTATGTTCCACCGGCGTCGGGCCTCGGAGGTCTGGAGTAATTCGGGCAGGGCCTGGAAGTAACGCGGGTCAGCGGTTTTTGGTGTCGGGATGGTGACATCCTTGTATAAATCCATGTAGGCGCGGTCCGGGATGAACTGGCGGGGATCGCCATCCTGGACGTGCGGGGCCTTGAAATTAACGGAGAGACAGAATGGTTTTTCTTTTGAGCAGCCGTTTAGGAATTCGATTATCTGTTCTCCGAAGAGGCGGGTGAGGTGTTTGTAGTTTCCGTTTTTATCTTTTCGTTCGTATGGTGAGCATTGTCCCGGGCAGCCGAACCAGACATCATATTTATCAACAGGAAAATCACGTCCCCTTCCGACGCCGTGTTTTCCTATGCAGCCTATTCGATAGCCTGCGCTGCGAAGGAGCAACGGGTATGTCCGGGCGAGGGAGGCCTCGGAGAAGCTGGTTGAGAAGTTGTTGATACCATGACGGCGGACGTACTGTCCGGACAGGATGCTGGCCCGGCTGGATGCACATATAGAGGTGGTGACAAAGGCATGTGTGAAGAGGACGCCATTTGCCGCCAGGTCGTCCATGTTCGACGTTTGGATTATTGGATTGCCCATGCAGGACATTGTGTCCCAACGCTGGTCGTCTGTTAATATGAAGATTATGTTCGGCGGAACCATCCCCAAAGCCTCCGACTTTGATGATGCCACCCGATTGCAGCCTGCTAAAGGTACGGCCGCGGTTGCGGTGGTTCCCGCAACGAGTTTTACGAATTGGCGCCGGTTCATGTTTTCTGTGTTCTGCTTATCCATTTTAGTCCTCCGGTAGAACGTATATACATTGTCACTTCATTGAATTTAGGACTGCACGGAGTCGCTTTCTGACATCGGAGTGGCGGCCCGGCTCGATGGGAGTCTTCTCAAGCGGGTCGGCTTTGACATCGTAAAGTTTGCCTGCACGCGGATGGTTTCCCTTGTCATAAAGTTTGAATCGCTTGTCGCGAGCGAAACGGAACAAGGTATCGCCGGGATTTCTTCGATACCAGCAGAACATGGAGTCTCTTGGAGAAGCTTTTTTGCCAAGTAGCTGGGGGAGGAAACTTCTGCCGTCGATTTTGGCTTCGGCGGGTATCGAGGCGCCTGCAGCATTGGCGAGTGTTGGGAGGAAATCGCTGAAATCCACAAGGTCGGAGCAGACACGGCCGGGTGGGATTGTGCCTTTGAAATTAGCAATCAGGGCGACGTGTGTGCCTGCATCGGTGGTAAGGCCTTTGCCCCCAGGGATAGAGCGGCCATCCTTCATCCGGGAGGTGATTGGTCTGGGCGTGCCGTTGTCACCTGTGAATAACAGGAGTGTGTTTTCACGAAGGCCAAGCTCGTCGAGCTTTGTGACGATGCGGCCGATGATTTTATCCATGTATGCAACCATGTCTGTAAAAAATTTGGGTGAATTTTTGACTTTGGCCCTGTTCCACTCTGGGCTATCCGGTGTTGGTTCGAAGGGTGCATGGGTCAGGGCCATGGGGAAGTACAGGAAAAACGGTTTTGAGTTTTCGGATTTGTGGCGCTGTAACAGGTCGCAGATGTAATCTGTGAATATATCGGGGCCATATTTGCCTTCGAGACCTTTGAGCAGTTTGCGGTTTTGTATAATTTTCGGGTCGCGGTAGCGAGAGCCTTTTGGAGCATGAATATCCTCCATGTGCCAGAGGCAGTATTCATCGAAGCCAGCATCGTAGGGGCCATCAAGGCCGCGGCCCATTAACTGCCACTTGCCGACGATGCATGTGTCGTATCCCGCACGCTTCAAAAGGTGGGCGGAAGTTTTCTGGGTGAAATCGAAGTTTCCAAATTTTGTGTAGTTTCGAGCGTTCGACTTTCCGGTCATGATTTTGACACGGGAGGGAGTGCAAAGCGGCTGGGAGTAACAATTGTCGAATCGCATTCCGGTCCGTGCAAGCTCGTCGAGGACGGGGGTCTTATATGATGCGCTGCCATAACAACCGAGACACTCATAGCCGAGGTCGTCGGCCATAATCAGGATTATGTTGGGCTTTTTTGGCAGCTTGGAGCTTTGCTGTCGTCCAAGAGCGCTGTTGCAGCCGGTGGAAGGTATGAGTGCCGCGGCAGTTCCGCCAGCTACGAGATTTAGAAATTGGCGTCGGTTGACTCTTTTCATTATTTTCGCTCCGAATATTTTTCCATTTCAGCCAAAATGATTTTTTCTGCAATATTTGTAACAAAACGCGGATATATTGCCAAGTAAATAAATGATTTCGACTTGCGACATGAACGGAAAAAGTTGCGTCCAAACTCATTTGAAGATTTAAATGCGGGCTTTTAATTGCCATAAGAGAACCAATATAGTATCCTTACGTATCATTGAAAGTTAATAACTATATCAAGGTCTGATTACGGTTGCGAGAATATGTGAGGGGCAAAAAAAGATTCGGAAAGGCAAGAAAATGAACAATGGTAAAAATAAGCGATTCAACTGGCGTTCTTTTATTTCAGTTCTGACCGCAGTATCCTTTGTTGGAATGGCCTTTACGGGAGTGATCCTCTTTGTGGTTCCCCCCGGCCGGGTCGCCAACTGGACGGGCTGGACGCTTCTGGGGCTGACGAAGCATGAGTGGATAGGCCTTCATGACTGGTTCAGTATTATCTTCGTCGTCGCATCGGTTGTCCACTTGTACCTAAACTGGAAACCATTTGTTAGCTACTTCAAGAGCAAGGCCACAAAAGCCTTTGCCCTGCGCAGCGAATGGGCGGCAGCTTTGTTTGTTTGCGTCTTGGTTTTTATCGGCACCCTTAGGGACATCAGGCCGTTTTCCTCTCTGCTGGCTTGGAACGAGAGCATAAAGCACAGCTGGGAGAGCCCACAGCAACGAGCGCCTATCCCTCACGCTGAACTTATGAGCCTGACCGAGCTTGCCAATCAGGTTCAGGGTGTGAACCTTGAAACGATGCTTGCCAACCTTAAAGCAGCAGGTATCAAGGTAGAATCGGCAGAGACTGTACTGGGCGAACTCGCGGAGTCTTACAATATGACGCCGGTGCGGCTTTATAATATAGCCCTGGGTCAGTCCGGGCCCGGCAGGCGTCATGGCGGAGGCGGCCAGCGCGCCGAAGGTGAGGACAAGGGCGGTGGTTATGGAGGAGGCGGACCGGGTCGCGGCTTCGGCAAGTTGACACTGAAGCAATACTGTGAAGAAATGGACCTTGACGTGAACACCGCCGTTAAGAAACTCGAAGACGCCGGTATCAAGGCCGGCCCCGATATGACGATACGAGGGATTGCAGACTCAGTCGGCAGTCATCCCTCCGAGATTCGCGCCATCATTGAGCCACCAGTCCAATAGCATTTTGGCTCTCGTGTTTTACTCATTATCATTCGGGGGGAGGTAACGTTTTTTAGAAAAACAGCGACGAAGTCGTTGATATCGTGATGTCGGACAATGCCACTGCGTCGTGCCGAACCTGGAGGTTACCTGTGCTCCGGTTCTGTGTGAGTTTTTGGCGGGCAATTCAGGATTACATGTTATTATTTCATGCGGCTGTGCGGGTTTCCGATAATCGGCCAGGCGTGTCTGCCCAGAACCAACGACAACACGTCGCTTCTGGAATAAGCTATTCTGCCGGCAAGCAGGACAAACGCAAGCACTATTCCCCAGATAAGTCCTCCTATATGTGCCCAGTGAGCGGTTCCCGTTGTCATCATCAGGCTGACGGCAATGACATCGAACATGATATAAAAAAGCACAACCCAGAAACCTCTCAGTGCGAAGTATTTGTATGAAAGGCGAAATCCAAAGAGCAGGCCCCATCGCATCCATATTACCATGTAAATCTTGTGAACAGGATAAAGCAACAGATACGCTCCAGCCAATCCCATCACCGCTCCTGATGCGCCCAGCATCGCGCTCGGTGGCCCTGCGCCCATCGTTGCAAGCTGCGTCAGCGCCGCGGCAATTGCCAGAATCGGATACAGAATTACCGTCAGTATGTTGCCGATTGCCGAGTTTACGCGAGAGCCAAAGACCAGTAGAAACAGCATGTTGCCTGCCAGATGAAGTATGCCGCCATGAAGGAATGCGTGAGTAACCAACTGTACATGTCTGTATTCACCAAAGCACTTCTGCTCCGGCGTCAATTCATTCAATGCGACGACATCCAGTTCATCTTCGGGCGTTGTACTGCTCAGAGCCTCTCGCCTGGCGTAGAATGCCTCTGCGTCACCGTAATTTGTGTACTCGTATAGCAACTGAATCCTCTGCGGGTCGGGATGGGCTTTGCCGCCCCATAGCATAAGATTCTTGGCCGATCTCATCTGCGTGGAGCCGGAGAACTGAATGGCTAAGAACCAGATACTGACCAATACGGTCACGGCGGCTATGCCCCAGGTTGCATAAGGTTTGTGCCTGCCCATCGCCTCGGAATACACTGGGTAGATACCAAATGGAATAAGCCAGCTGATTGCCTTTACGACCCGGTGGGCCTTTTCTTCAAGTTCGTCGGCATCCATTCCCCTTACTGTGAGAATAGGCCTGCCGCTATCGACATAAATCCCGCAACCGATGCAAACCGTTGCATCATCGGCAAGCTTAGCCATGCAGCTTGGACAGACTACCTTGCCTGTACTGACTACGGGTTTTTTCTGGGGCCGACCGGATTCGCCCGCACTCGGCGCCTGCACTTGAGGTATTTCCAGGTAAGCGCCGCAGGCCGGGCATTCAATAATATTACCGGCTGAATCCTGCTTAGCCTGCACAATCCGGCCGCACATCTTACAGGAGAAGCTGATCATGCCGGCAGGCACGACAGGAACAGCCAGCTCGATCAGAGGGGGTTGACTTTGCGGCTTGAGCAAAACCCCCAGCAGCGGAACGGTGACAATGCTTTTGCAGGCGGGACATCTGCCCTTTTTGCCCGTGTGGGTATTCGAGACAGATATGCCCCGGCCGCAGTTTTTGCAGTGGAACCTTATCTCGTTTGAATCATCGGGTACGATTATGACGGCCCCGCAGGTGCACCTGGCATTTTTGCCGGCATACTCGCTCTTTACCGAAAAATGCTTCCTGCATCTGGGACACTCAAACTTGATACCCATCTCCCACTCCCATATCTATTGCGATTTACCAAACCGTCTCTGAGGCTCATTGAAGACACCTGGTGATACGATCCGCTGTTGCAATGGTCACCTTATACCATAATTTGGTGACCAACTCAAGAGAAAAATTGCCGGGCCGGACAGGCGTGATAACCACTATTTCCTTCGCGGGTCCTGCAAACGAAGATGGCCATCTACAATTTCATACGTATTCTCTTTAATTTCCGTCCCGATGAACTGCTTCCTCCTTATTCTTTTGGTTTTGGGATCCGCCTTGAAGTCGGCACAAATCAATTTACTGAATTCTTTCGTTAGACTATTTGTATAGAATTCCATCTTCTGAGGATTATAGAGATACCAATGCAATCGGCCCCACTTGGCTCCTCCATGCTGACAGACACCGATATCGAGATAACCATCAAAATTAATATCCTGCCTATTCAATCCCCACTGAGGCCAGTTGATATCCGGCTCATCCATCTGAACAGGAATCATCTGTACATGTGATTCATCGCTCGGCAAAGATGCTCTAATCCATCCAACCTGATAAATCCCCTCGGACACCTTCCCGGGATTTTTAGCCGGTATCAATTCAAATTGGTGGGGAGGTGCGATTGTCAGGTCTTTGGGCTTAGGTGGGAGGGGAGCGTCGCTGTTCCATATATCGCAGTACAGTTTCCATGAGCCGTCTACACCTTTGCGAAGGATCGAAATAGCCTTGAACGTAGCTTCTATCTTCTCGCCTTCATCTTTGGGGGTCAGCCTGATAGTAAAAGTGCCACGAACAAATCCCAGATTGCCGGACACATCGATCTCATCGGAATTAGTAATCAGTACAACAGTAAACTTGTCAAGATCCTGCTGATACCTCAATGCAATTGCCTGCCTACCGGAAACAATCGGTTCATCCGACGGCATGAGCATTGCATCGTCCGTATAGAACTCAGCCAGTTTTGCTCCGTCATTATACTTGTGAGCCGCACAAAAGTCGCTGAAAAGCTTTCGGATTGCATGGACATCTGCTTCGATCCCCCTGCTCCCATTGATTTGCCCACACCCACAGAGGGCACTCACCATAAAGGCAGCTATAACGACATATGGAATTCTATTCTTCATTGCTTTTTCCTTTCGCTATGAATTCTTTTTCTATTAGCATTAATAGCTCTCATTATGCTTTTTCCTTCAGCCAAAGGTCTGCGGCATCGGGGCTTTCCTGTCTTGGTATTAGTTCAATAGCGTCCTTTGGGCATACCGACCTGCATACGCCGCAGCCGAAACAACGGGTCGGATCGATATAGACCTTGCCGAGGGAATGCGAATAAAACAACGCCGCGAACTGGCACTGGCGAAAACAGGATTTGCATCCCGAACAAAGGTCGTGGTCAATTTGGCAGATGTACTCGGCCCGGAAGAAATAAGGCGCGCCCCGCATCTCGATATATTTTTTGTAGGCACCACAATCGCAGTCACAATTGCATATCGATACTATATAAGGTGATACACCAGTCCAAATACTATGTATCAATCCTTCCTTGTCAAACTGACGTACAAGCTCTTTGGCCCGCTCCTTGTCAAGCACCTCCAACGAAGCGGAATCATCCGGGAACTTACCCAAGACACCCCATTTGTCTACTCCCAGCCCAAAGCAATATCGCCTATCGGTTTTGCCCGTGGTGAGGTATCGACAGCCGCAGGGGATTCGAGTGATGGAGTCCACCATATCGATGACCTTCTCTGCATCCTCGATGGAGATGATTTGGCCGAAATGCTGGACCTTCCGATGCTCGACAATCTGGTTTTCAGTCGGGTTTTCAGTAGCAGGCGGAGTAATCGGCATAGGAGGAGACCAGTCATCCTGCTTACTTAGGGCGCCCATGGCGGGCATCACAAAGCCCTGCCAGAAACGATTGTTCCATTCCAGACGGGTGTTGGCATCGATGATTTCTTTCTGGGTATGAGATAACTGCTCATGGAGCAATTCCTCGGCATAATTTTTCATCTGCAGATACCATTTCTTTCCTTCGCCGTGTTTGGTGCAAAACTCACACATTGTTTTATCCTTTCACTATGTAACAAGCCATACCTTATTTCATGCCTTCATCCCGAACAGATACCTCGTTTTTATTTATTTTTGGCTTGCTTAAATTGCTGGAAGGCAATACCGCCGTATTTTACTAATTCCTTTTGGATGACTTGCTCTTTTTCGACATCGAATATCAAATATCCACCGAGGATTCTGCCCCACCACCATTGATAATAGATTAACTTTTCATTCATCCAAAGTGCTTTACCGTCGTATCGATGGTCTGTTTCAGCGATATTAACCCGAATAAGATAGTCCCTTTCGTTGAAAATGTACAGTGACTGATTGGCTTGCAAATTATTATTCACCTGCTTTTCTAACGTATACCAGTATTCACTATTGCCGGAAAATATCTTTTCCCCTGTTTCTTTTATACCGATTTTGGCGACAGATATTTTTTGATCGTAGAACGGATCAATTTCCGTATGGTATATTCGCGGTTTTTCCCATTTATCCGGCGAAGTGTGAAACTGGCTGCCGGCTTTATTTGATTTATGGCAGGAGCCCGCCAGCACTATCATCGAAAGCACAAGCAGATATACAACAACGTATAAAAATTGCACAGTAAGAAGGTGATATGCCCGTTTCATTTCTAATCCTCCGGCTATTTCGTTATTCTAAGAACAGAGAAGTAGATAATTCCTAAATTACGAAAAATTGTCGGCAACGAGATTGAGAAACTGGCGCCGGTTAAGGTTTTCCATGCTTGGTTTGCCCATTTCGTATCTGTCGGAGAACATATTATGCAACGAAGGTGACATTTTGTAATGATTTGTTTCAGTTTTTGAGCTTTTTCTTCCCGGCACGGACGGGTTTTCTATCCCAGGGCTGCGGCGGGGTGGGGTCATATTTAGGTGCGGCGTCTTTTGTGGGAAAGGAGCGGGCAACGACCTGAAGTTTTTTACTTACGGCGATGACATCGGGATCGTTATTTTTTAACAACAGGTTATTTGTTTCAGCGGGGTCGGTGATAAGGTCGAAGAGCTTTGCAGGTTTGCCATCGAAGAGCCAGAGTTTGTGACGCTTGTCACGGACAACGCGGTCGGCAAGTTTTTTTACGGGGACAACTCGGCCATCTTCGAGCTTTGCCGCACCGAAGCCCATTGCCATAATCCAATCGCGGCCAGAATCATCGGCTTTACCAAGAATGAGTTTTGCAATGGAGCGACCGTCAATGACAATATCTTTTGGAACTTTTGCTGCGGCGAGTTCTGCGAAGGTTGGAAACATGTCGGTAAAATCGGTCAGGACATCGGTGCGGACGCCAGCGGGTACGAGGCCGGGACAGTTTACGATGAAAGGCGCCCTTACGCCGGGTTCGCCGATGGTGGCTTTGCCGCCTTTTACGAGCCGGCCGTTCATCCGTGCGCTTATGCCCCTGGCTGAGCCGTTGTCGGTCGTGAAGAAGATGATTGTATCATCCCGGATGTTTAATTCGTCCAGTGCTTTGACAAGGCGACCGACTGCGTGGTCGGTATAACGGACCATTGCCTTGTGGCGTTCGATTTTGCCCTGTGCTTCGGGGTCGAGCGGGGTATTTGTCAATGGGCCGTGGGTGAGGCACATGGGGAAGTAAAGCATCATGGGCCTGCTCTTGTTGCGTTTCATAAAGTCAATTAGAAAATCGACGAATACATCTGTGCCGAATTTTCCCTTATATGTTCTGCTGCCTTCTTTTGTGTTGATGTATGGATCCCAGTATCTTTCCGCACTTGGGGGATTGTTGGTTTCGAAGCCTGTCCACATGCAGTGCTCGTCGAAGCCATGTTGTTGCATGGCATCGGGCTGGACGCGAAAGTCGTTGATCTGCCACTTGCCAGCGGCGGCGTTGACGTAGCCTGCGGTTTTGAGGATTCGGGCGAAGGTGATGTTGTGCTTCCAATCAAAGTGACATCCAGCCCCCCATCGTGGGACATCCCAATGGTTCACCCAGCCGTGGCAGAAGGGATATTGGCCGGTCAGGAGTGTTGCGCGTGTGGGGGTGCACTGGGCCATCGAATAGGCATTGTTAAAGAGCATTCCGGTTTCGGCGAGTTTATCGAGATTTGGAGTTTTCATTTCCTGGCCGCCGTAGCAACTCAGCCACTCGGGGCCGAGGTCGTCGACCATGATGAAGAGGATGTTCGGCCGCTTTGGGGCCGGTTTTTCGGCCTTTGCAAGCTGACTTTTGCAACCGGAGGAAGTTAACAGTACTTCGGCAGCGCCGCCGGCAGCGAGATTGAGAAATTGGCGACGATTGAGATGACCTACTCTTTTTTTACTTTCTATCGGTGGACTTATCATTTATCTACCTCGGCTTTGCAATGGAGTGGATGTTAATGGCTATATCGGGGGCTCAACCATATCAGGGATGCCTTTAGTGTTTAACTGTTTTTCGTAGTTTATGACGAAGGGCTGCTTTCCTTGAAAGACCGGCTCTTTTTCATTGACCATGAGCGGGCGCGTCTGCTTCCACCACTGATCGTAAGCTTTTAGCATCTTTTCGGCTACTTTTGGATACTTATCAATGACATTTACTTTCTGGCCGGGATCGGCTTCCATATCATACAGCTCACCTTTACCGACAAGACAGAAACGGCTGCTGCGAACGGAAAAACGATTGAATTTATATTTATCCGGGTCAGCTCCTTTCGGCCAGCGTCCGACATGTGTAAAAAGGAAACGATCCTCCCATTTTGCAGTCGGGTCTTTCAACAAGGGGACAAGGCTTCGGCCCTCGACCTGCCCGTTAGCAGGGAGTTTGGCACCGGCCAGTTCTGCAAGCGTAGGATATATGTCGATATGCGCGGTCAAACGGTCCACATCAACACCTTCTTTTAATACAGATGTCCAACGGAAGAAGGCAGGGACACGCGTGCCGCCTTCGTTGGGATTTCCCTTCTTTCCCTTCATTCCGGCGTTAAATACTTTAGAACCTGCGGCAGTGCCATTATCCGTCATGAAAATCAATAAGGTTTTATTTTCCAAGTTCCAGTCGGCGAGCTTATCAGTGAGCAGCTTGATATTGTCATCGATATTGACAATCATGCCGTAGAAGCCGGCGAGATTTTCATTCAATCCCTTAGCGAGGAAGGGCTGTTTATATTTTTCCGGCGCGATATAGGGGCTGTGCGGGGCGTTTGTGGTAATATATGCAAAGAAGGGCCGGCTGCCGCGGCGTTTCTTATTTATCCAGCCCAGGGCCTGGCGGAAAAAGACATCGGTGCAAAAACCTTTGGTCTTAACAAAGGTACCGTTGTGCTTAATGACCGGATCAAAATACCTGTTTTGCTGATTGGGCGGGGCGTCTGCACAGGTGTTTCCGGGCT
>Ga0209427_10001116_pt1 | contig 30540 bp, 30 predicted proteins | sample DeeMarSWOR136_30_FD_187465 | JGI IMG/M metagenome (GOLD analysis project Ga0209427, IMG submission 187465) | Marine sediment microbial communities from White Oak River estuary, North Carolina - WOR-1-36_30 (SPAdes) (version 2) | ecosystem: Environmental > Aquatic > Marine > Intertidal zone >...
GGGATGACCCTGAGGACATAATCGAGGGGTGCATCCGAGAGCAGAAACGGATTCTGAGCGGATACAAGGCAACCCCCAACGCGGACCAAACTAAACGCTTAGAGGCAACCGCGCCCAAGCATGCAGCCATCAGCTTGGCAGGGGAACCCACCATCTACCCCCATCTGGACGGTTTAATCAAAGGCTTTCACAGGCGAGGCTTCACCACCTTCTTGGTTTCCAACGGAACCGTTCCAGAGACTCTCTCCAGCTTAAGCGAGGAACCTACCCAACTGTACATCTCGGTTTCAGCCTTTGACAAGAAAGCGTTCTCTAGGGTGTGCCGTCCTCATGTTCCTGACGCGTGGAAGAAACTGAATGAAACCTTAGAGTTGCTTCCCAGCTTCAAGTGCCCCACGGTGATCAGGTTGACTCTGGCGCGGCATGTGAATCTGATGCACCCCGAACTTTACGCCAAACTAATCAGAAAGGCAGACCCCACCTACATTGAGCCGAAAGCTTACATGCATGTGGGCTTTTCGAGGCTAAGATTGGACGGCAGCAACATGCCCTCTCACAGGGAAATCAGAGAGTTCGCATCTCAGCTAGCCAATGAAATGGGATACAACATACTTGACGAAGCTGCCGACAGCAGGGTGGTTCTGCTTAGCCGCTTGGAAAAGCCTATTAAGCATGCCTAAGCTTCATTTTGAATTGTTTCTGGCTGTGAAAATTATGTCGTTGAAGGAGATTCTGGAAAAGATTCAGGAAGCGTTGAGTGCAAGAGAGGAAGTGCAGGAAGAGGTTAAAAGGGACATGCGAAAGGCAACGCGCCTCTCTAAACAGGCAATACAGGTTACTCACCAAGAAAGATTCGATGACGCCAAAGCCATGCTTAAAGAGGCGAAGAGCCTCTTCGCCAAGCTTCAGGAGACAGCGAAAGATCACCCGTACCTGCTTCACAGTGGCTCGGTTGAAGCCGCCTTTGAGGAACATGCTGAAGCCCACATACTGCTTACCTTAATTCAGGAAGACCGATTTGCAAGCCCTAAAGAAATCGGTGTTCTCATGACTCCCTATGTTCTGTCTTTGGGGGACGTGATCGGGGAGCTCAGACGTAGAGCGCTCGATTTGATTCGGAGGGGAAACGTTGAGGCGGCTGAGAAAACTCTGGAAAGGATGGAGCAAATCTACTCGGATTTGATGGCTCTGGATGAAGCCTACATAATCGTTAAGGGTCTGAGAAGAAAAGGTGACGTTGGCCGGCGCCTCATCGAAATCACCAGAGGCGACCTCACCAGCGAGGTTCGAAGAAGCGCCCTAGAACGCTCCCTATCCAAGTTAGAGAAGACAATCAAAAAGGAAAGCCGAGACTGAAAAGCCCGAAACCAAATCAGTTTAAGGGTTCAGGTAAGAATTGCCGAGGCTTAATCCAAAGTTTTCTGTCAAAAAAGCCCATGAAATGCAGCTGCGAATGTCCAAGAGGCTCCTCTTCGAAGATACGTTACCTGAAACTATTGATTACGTGGCTGGGGTGGACGTTGCATACCTTAAGGGAACATCTATTGCTTCAGTGGCTGTCCTAGATGCTAGCACTCTGTCTCAGGTTGAAGTTCAGGTTGCCCAAGTCCAAACCCGTTTTCCTTACGTACCCACCCTCTTGTCCTTCAGGGAAATCCCGCCAGCCTATTCGGCAATAAAAAGGCTTCACAGCGAACCGGACGTTTTCATGGTTGACGGTCAAGGGTTCGCGCATCCCTACGGCTTGGGGTTCGCTTCTCATCTGGGCTTGATTCTGAATAAGCCGACGATTGGGGTGGCGAAGAGTCTGCTGTGCGGGGAGGTGGAGCAGAACGTTGAGGGTGGGTGGGCGCCGCTCATGTATAAGGGGAAGGTTATAGGCGCTGAAGTAGTCACAAAACAGGGAACAAAGCCTGTTTACGTCAGCGTCGGTCACAGGGTGTCATTGAAGAGAGCCACAGAAATCGTTTTGAAATGCACAGGAAAATATCGGCTGCCTGAGCCCATTCGAAGAGCCCACATAGCAGCGGGTGAAGAAAAAAGGAAACTTCAATCCGCTCTTTGATGATTGAATATTGGCGAGTCATAATTGTCGAAGCGTGGCGCCTAACGTTTTCAGTCTGTCTCTGTTTGCCCAAAGAAGACTGAAAGCAACAATAGTGAAGCCTAACCATTGAAACGCCCAAGAGATGTAAGGTGCCCCGTTTAGGGCGGCATGCTCAAAGGAGTAGCCCATTTCTCCCTCCACGTTAAATCGTATCCCAATCTGCGTGGCATAGTCGTTCAAAACAAGAACGTTCTGAATCATAGACGCACCTACCAGAACTAACCCAAAAAACGTCACAAGAAAAACCAGTTTGCTTCGTTTGCCCCCTAAATCAGCCAAGTCGAGTGAATAGAGTTTGTTTAGCAGCGAAGCGGCAAGCAGGCAGAACAGCGGCAGAGACTGGTACTCATACTTGATTGGATTGTTGTAAGGGGTTATCAGATTCTTTCCAAGCACCAAGAACATGTTCACACCTACAACTGCGGCAACGGTTGCCAAGCAAATCATATCAAAAGCAAAGAGTTTTCCAAGGCTCTTTCTGCGCGCAAAAGAGGTCAGCAGAGACACGGCGCCTGCAGCCAAGACGAACACGCCTAGCGCGCCAAGAAGATAGTTAACCACAAAAAAGGGTGAGGGCGCAGCGCCAGTAATGAAGAAGTTGAAGTCGTCATGGGTGAACGCAGCGAAGAATCCTCTCGTCGATATTAGTTCATACCACAAGTGAGTGAAAATCAATGCAGGCACAAAAAACAGTGCCCCCACAAAAGTGCGCCAGAGAGTTCTTGGTCCAGCATAAAAGTAGTATATCGCGAGTGGAACCAGCATAAAAACGGCAAACGCCTTAGTCAGGAAAGCAACACCGAAAAACACCCCTGACAACAGAAGCAGCTTCGCCGAATTCTTTTTTGTGGCGTAGATGCCCACCAGCAGGTAGAGCAAACTGAAGAAAAGGCACTGCGCATCGATGAGGAAACTTCTGGAGAGCACAATGTGCCACGGAGTGGACGCAAAAATGGCTGCCGCGAACAAACCTGTCTGCTTTCCATAAAGGACTCTGCCAATCTCGTAAAGCAGGAATATGCATCCGGCACCGAACAACGTCGGCACGGTTACAGCCACAGCGTATGATGAACCGAAGAGTCTGAGAAACAGTGCTCCGGTGTAGAAGCCCAGCGGCGGTTGGTTGATGAAGTGACCGAACTCGTGGTAGGGCAAACCCCACTCGTTCACACCCAACGTGGCACTGTACTCCAGCTGTGAATCGTAGTTGCGGAATTGTCCTGTGGCGACTGACATCAAGATGAAGCCTAACAGAATCCCAAGCATGGGCAGATTGCTCTTCAAAGCTGTTTTCAGTTGCGCCGGCTCCATAGTGGTCAGTGCTCCAAGTAGATTTGACTGTGGTAACTAGAGAACTGGGGAATAAAGAAATAAAACTTTGTTTGGTAACCAGAAGAATTTGACCGGCGACGAGCTGCTAATCCGCGCAGATAAACGGTTTTATTCGAAAATTGAGGGGATGAAGGTCAGCGCATAAACTCTGAATTGAATTTTAGTTTTCTGTTAGTACACAGTCGTCGTATTCTTTCTCCAGCTTGTTCTTGTGCCCCAGCTCTTCCTGCGCCAGTTTAGAGAACAGTTCACCCAACTTTGTTCCTCTGAGCCCCAGAGCCAACGTTTTGTAGTAGTCGTAGGTGCTCTTCTCCCGTTTCGCCGCATACACAAGTATAGCCTCGTAATCCGCCCCCTCAGAAAGCGGAGTGTCCTCCAGCATGTCGACGATCTTCAGGTCCTGAACAGCGTTACCGTGGGAACCCAGCTCCGAAAGTTTGCTTTTGTTGTTCAGTATGGCTTCAAGCTTGTTTTTGTGTCCCCTTTCCTCCGCCACCAGCTGTTTGAGGAAAACCTTGGATGACGGGTATTTGGCGTTCTCCAGCGCCATAGTGTAGAGGGCAATGGATTGCTCTTCAACTTTTACTGCGGCTTCGATGATTGCTTTCCAATTTAGTTCAGACAATGATTAAAACCTCAACTTTTTGTGGTCACTTAACATACTGCTTTGGAGATTCTTAAACAGTTCCATTGACTCCATAGGCTCAGCCTGTCTGCTCTGGTCGATTCTGCACTGTTAAAAGAGGTGGTTGCTGATTTGTCAGCAGCCAATGCTACTGTCATATTGAAATGGCGTTAATACAGTTTATAACTTTAAGAAAAAATGGTTATATGATAACTTGGCGATGTAAAGAACCTGAAAAAAGGGAAAGAATCAAATGAAGAAAACTGTTGCCCTGATACTCTGTGTGCTGCTTTCGGTGTCCTTAGTTTTTTCAATCCTTATTTTATCCATTGATGACAAAAATGGATCTCACGGAGACGGACAAAATGAGGGCTCTGCCTTCATTATCTGGGGCACTCTGGACTACTCTGACGAAACGTATATGGGAGGAGAAACCGAACGCAACACATCCAGAGACGTCTGCGACACCATCTACGGCTTCTTTGCTGATGCGCATGCCTATGACTATTATGAAAATTTTTGGGGAAACGACACCCAACCAGACCAAGTTTACAGTAACGTCAGTTACTGCGAGGAAAACTACAACTTCACGGCGATTTTCTACAAGGGACACAGCATAGGCGCCTATTGTGACGTTGAGGGCTGCGAGTTAGGGGAACATTGGACCCTTTATGCCGCTGGGGGCTACGGAGAAGAGTACATCTTAGACTATCTGATACATGATAGGATGAGCTCTGGAACCCACGATTTTGTGTTTCTGTGGACATGCGGCTACGGAGCAGAAGATAAACTGGGAGAAATAGACGAGAACGGTCACAGCGTTGGCATGATGGCATCTTGGATGGACACAACAGCTTTAGAGGCTGACGGCTACGCATCCCCTGACGGCAGCAACCATTGCTTCATAGGCTTCGACGTTTACTCCATCTGGTTCAGCAACAAAACAGGGTATGCCGACTTCGATTACGGCGATTTTGCGTCCCTATTCTTCAAGTATGCACTGTATGAGGGGTGGACAGTAAACGATGCTCTTGACGCAGCAGCAGAGGAGACGCATTGGCAATCATCCTTCGGCGACTGCCAACTTTACACAGGATATCTTATGGCAGACCCAGAAGATGTGGGGCAGTCTGTGGAGTGTTACATGCGTGTGTGGGGCGATGGAAACCTTAGGCTGCTCAGAGGGGAGGGAGAGGGCGGATGAGTCTGTGGACCAAAAGATTGTGTTCAGCTCTGGTTCTTGTAACTGTGTTGGCGGTTTTGTTTGCATACGCGCCTACCGTATACTTGGCGGAAAGCTCTGACGCAGACGAGGTGCTGGTCTTCTTGGAAGAGGTGGTTAGCCTAGATGTGGCAAAATATGATGTGACCCAGTTGGGAACCTCAGTGACGTACCCCGATTGGCTAAATGGTCTAGCCCAAGTGACAGGAAAATACACGCTTGAATCCGAAACAAGCAAAATAGACGTGCTCTTCAAATTCAGAAACAGCACGCTGTCATGGTGCCTTATGCGCATACTGGAAGGCTCACCACACTACACTGAATCGCAGTCTACCGACCTTCATGACTTGGCTAACGGTTTTCTTCAGAACTATCAGGATTACTCTGGAGATTCAGAGTTGGAAGCAATGAGAAACATGCTAGACCTAGTTGATGTTACAGAAAACTCCACAAAAACGGTGGATAACCTGAAGCTTACGGTGTCGGTTGACGCGTTCTCGTTCTGCCTTGACTGGAGGTACACACTTGACGGCACAGACTGTGGCGGAGTGGATGTCAGTTTCCGAAACGGGCACTTCTATGCTTTAGGCGACGACAGAAGCTACTGGCAGATAATCATTCAATGAATGTGAGCAAAGAAGCATACTGGCAGTTTACGTTTTTCTGTTTCGTTTATAGAATGCTATGCCAACTACGACGGCTAACGCAACAACGGCTATTACTGCCAGCATCAGGTCTGTTATTGATGGTTTGCCGTCAGACTCTTCTGAGGTTTCACATGGGTTCATGAGTGGATAGTTGTCTTGGTTGCTTTCGTCGATGATGTATGGTGTGTCGCCTATGCCGTCTCCTTCGTTGTCTGTGCCATTGTAGTCGCTCCAGTGGTTTCCTTCTGTGCCGTTATCCCAAGTGTTGGCGAAGGTAGAGTTGAGGTTGATGACTTGAGTTGGGTTGTCTATGAAACGATTATGGATAAATGTGTTGTTTGAAGAATGGTCCAGTTGGACGCCAATGGTGCAGTCGCTTATGAGGTTGGCAGAAACGTTGTTGCGCAAAGATTCTTCGCGAATGATGGAAGGAAGGGGAATAAATGAAGGACCAATATCTTGCTGTCTAGTTAGATTGATGCCATACGTGTTATTTGTTATTGTGTTTCCAGCTAAACAGTTATCAGAGGATGCTTCAAGATAGATGCCTGTTGTGCTGTTTGAGATTTTGTTACCAGAGACGGTAATGTTTGAACTATCATAAAGGCTGATGCCGTCGCCGTTGTTTGACAGGGAGTTTTTGGAAACTATATTGTTTATAGAATCGACAGTAATTCCCCAGTTATTGTTGTCTGTTATGCTGTTTTCAGTAACAGTGCAGTCTAAAGAGAAGGTGATATGGACGCCGTAGTCATTTGCTGTTATGTTGTTTCCAGAAACAGTGCAGTTATGTGAATCTCTATTGAGATAAATTCCATCACCGTTGTTTGCTGTTATGTGGTTCCCAGAAATGATGTTGTTTGATGATTCATATGTTCGGTATTCATAGGCGATGGCGTTTGGGTCGGGGTCCGAAACTCCGCCAATCGTCCAGACATATTCAAGGTAAATGCCATGATTGTTGTTGCTGACGCTGTTTTCTGTGATGTTGTTGTGTGAAGAAGCTGACAGGCTGATGCCATACGAGTTGTTTGTTGCGCTGTTTTTGGTTATACTGTTGTTTGACGAAAAATAAAGGTCGATGCCGAACGCGTTGTTTTCGGAAACAATGTTGTTTGAAGAGTGATATAGACTGATTCCATACCCATTCATGACGTTCTTTGTTATGCACGAATTTGTTGTCCAAGCTAGGTGTACTCTGCTTCCCTCACCTATGTTCAAGTTCTCAATTCGTATGTTTGTGCAGTTCACAAGCACTACGTGCCCAGCGTCGGATGGCACAGTCTTGTCGTGCTCGTTAACCCAGTAGTAAACAGGTTTGCCATCCACAGTGTTTGATGTGTCCACTTCATGAATAAACCTTGAAAGCGCATGATGGTAAACGCTGTCACCGCAGTAAACAACTAAATGTTTTCCGTTGCCTATCATAACGTTTCTTCTTAAAGTGTTGTTCGAAGATTCACGGAGGTAAACGCCTTGATTGTTGTCTGCTAAAGTGTTTTCAGAAATCATGTTATCGTTGGAAGACTCTTTAACCGCAATTCCGTCTCCACTGTTTGTAACCGTGTTTCCAGAAACACTGTTGTTCACGGAGCCGATAAGGCATATTCCCTGATCACTGTTTTTTATGCTGTTCCGAGTTACAGTTGACTCTGATGTGGAAACAAGCAATACAGAGGCTTGCCACTTCTTGGTGAAATTCAAGTCTTGAACCGATATGCCTGTGCAGTTTACGAGAGCAACCCATCCGGCATCGGAGGGAACTGTCAGGTCTTTCCTGTTAACCCAGTAGATCATGGGTTTGCCTTCTACGCTGTTTGTTTCGTCCATATCCTGGAGAAAATCCGGCAACGAATGACCCGAAACGTATATGCTGTAGGTGTTGCTGCTGAAAACGTTATTTCTGAAGGTGTTGCGGCAGGAGCTGTCAAACTGAACGCCGTGATCGTTGTTTGTTATGACATTTTCTGAAAGGTTGTTGAAAGACCAAACAAGCTGGATGCCGTAGCCTCTATTGTCTGCTATGGTGTTTCCAGAAATCGTGTTGTATGAAGCCGTGAGGCTGATGCCGTTACTGTTGGCTGTGACGTTATTGCCGACAAGGGCGTTGTTTGACGAAGAATGAATCCATACACCCTGATTGTTGTTTGCTATCTCGTTACCAACTATGCGGTTGTCAGAGGAATATTCAAGCTCAATTCCGCACCAGAACTGCATAATCTTCAGGTTCATTATGGTCAAGTTTTGTGCGCAACTGTATATCCCTGTGTTACTCGAAGCGGGGATAGTTCTTTCGTCAACTTCCTTTTGATCAGATCCCAAATGTGTTTCTATGTTTTGGTCATTAGTCGACCCCATATCGTTAGCTCCTGTTCCTTGAAGAGTAAAACCTGCACCATCAATCACACAGTTGTTCCTCTCCACAATAATCAACCCCTGAATATCGGCAGTGAAGGTGTAGACGTTCCCCACCCGTTGAATAGGAGCGGTTGAGGGCTCAACTGAACCATCAGACCTGATGTAATTCCGGTTTAGTGTTGCAGCTGGACTTGAGGAATCCGCAACCGTTACTGCTGAAAAAAGCAGAATAATGAAGAGCAGAAGAGACGCCTTTTTCATGGCTTATCAGCACACTGTTTTGCATATACGCATTATAAGCTCTATTCAGTTCTTGCTACAAGTTTTATTAGCATTATGATTATAACATTTCGAAGAATTCAAATGAACACCAGACCCGCTGCAGCAGTGGCACTGCTGCTTCTCGGTTTTGCGACTCTATCCGTAACTCTGATTACAGTTGGCGGAACAACCAACCCAATCGTGCCAGATGAAGCTGGAACCATGTTTATCTCTACTGACAACCCTTTAAACGAAAACTTTACCATCGTTGTTATTCCCGACACGCAAGGCTACACAAGATATTACCCTTGGCTCTTCGATAACCAAACCCAATGGATCGTAGACAACAAGGAAGCGTTGAACATCGTTTTTGTTACCCATTTAGGAGACATTGTCGACAGTTACGGCAACATAACACAGTGGGAAAACGCGAACCGTAGCATGAGCAAGTTAGGCGACAATGTACGCTGGGCAGTCCTACCTGGAAACCATGACGGGTATTATGGAGAACCTGCTGACCTAGCAAACTACAACAATTACTTTGGGTACGAAAGATTCAGCGACAAAAGCTGGTACGGTGGAACCTACAAAACTGGAGACAACACAAACAGTTACCAGCTGTTTTCTGCTGGAGGCGACGATTACCTGATCTTCCATATACAGTGTAATCCAAGTGATGACGTGCTATTCTGGGCTAGCAACGTGATTGACCAGCATCCTAGCAGACGGGTGATTGTTTCAACCCACGACTACATCACGGGTCCCTATAATCCCGACCGGCGGTCAGATATTGGTGAAAGAATGTGGTATAGCCTCATAAGACAGCATGCAGACCAGATTTTTCTTGTCCTTTGCGGTCATGCAGGCACACAAAGCACAATCGTTGACACGGTGAACGGTCAGGTTGTATACCAACTCCTTTCAGACTACCAGAATGCAAGCAACATCGAAAGCGGGTGGCTGAGAACACTCACTTTTTGTCCTACACAGGATAGAATAGACGTGAAAACCTATTCGCCTTACCTGAACGAATACAAAACCGACCCAGAAAACGAGTTCACCCTAGACTACAACATGACAGTCGCATCCATCTCGGTTTTCAGTAACTGCACGGCGTCAAAGATAGTTTTTGATCACTCATCGAATCAGGTTCGCTTTGAAGTTACAGGCGAAACAGGCGCAACATGCTATTGCAACGTGACTGTCCCTAAAGCCCTTCTTAAAGGCGACCCGTGGACTGTAACCGTAGATGATGAGGCTTGCAGTTACACATTCTCCGAAAACTCCACGCACAGCTCCATACACTTCACATGCACTTATCAAAGTACGTTCCAAGCTGCAATCAAGGGAACATGGGTTATATCCGAATTTCCGTCATTTCCTCTTCTGCCCCTCTTCATGATAGCGACGCTGCTGGCAGCCATAATCTACAGAAAACAAACCAAACCTAAACATTAGCCTCCAGTTTTTCTTTAAGGTCAAAACCATATCATCTATTTATTTCGGGTAATCCCATAGAAAACAGAACACGATATTAGCCGTGATTTAAAGTGGCTGGCAGATACAAGGCTCTTGCGGTTGAATCCCATTACTGGAAGCCGGGAGACGATTACATCAAAGACATAATTGAAGCCATAAAAGACACAGTGGCTGACGGAGACTTCGTAACCGTCTCCGAAAAAGCGGTTTCCACAGCGCTGGGCAACCTAATCGACGAAAAAACTGTGGAACCCAGCAGGCTTGCACGTTACATAGCCAAATACTGGATGCGGATTGTCTGGCCATACATTCTGGGACCAGTATGTCACCTTAGACCGAAAACCATAGAGTTTCTCAGGTCATACCCCGCTGAAGAGGGGAGCCTTCACAAGCAGCTAGCCCTCGAACAAAGCGGCTTTCTGCAAGCCCTGATGCACGGCTCAGAGGGCGCCATCGACGGAAGCAACCTCCCATACTCCTACGTCGCTCTTCCCCTAAAGAATGCCCAAGCGGTTGCTCAAGAACTAAGGGAGCGAATCAGAGATGAACTCCAAAAAAATGTGACAGTTGTTATCGTGGACACGGACAAAACCTACTCGGCTATGGGGTTCCATTTTACGCCTCACCCCAAACCTCTCAGAGGAATCCATTCTCTCGGAGGCGCCTTAGCCTACGTGGCAGGCAGGTCTCTTAAGTTGAAGAAAAGAGCCACCCCATTAGCGGTTGCTGGATCCACAATATCAGCCGAAGAAGCTATCGAAATCGCCAAAATAGCCAACCGAACACGGGGAAGCGGCGCAGGCAAAACAGTCTGGGACATGGCCCAAAACTTCAAAGTTGGATTAAATGACGTAACTTGGGAAATGCTCAGCAGCGTGAAGCATCGCCCCATAGTAATTATAAGACCCCAAACGCAAATGAAACAGTAACCTAAAAGTCACCTGTTAGGGAGAAGAGAAAAATGGAATCGACAGTAGAGCAGATGCGTACATTCTTTGAGCCACGGGGAGTTGCGGTGATAGGCGCCTCCCGCAGAACCATGAAGGCAGGGCACGTCATCTTCAAAAACTTTGTAATCAACAAACAAAGAAACCTGTTCAAGGCAAAACTGTACCCCGTTAACCCCGGAGAAAAAACCATCCAAGGCTTCACCTGTTACCCCTCAATACTGGACATAAAAGACGAGGTGGATTTAGCAGTCATAGTTGTTCCCGCCAAAGTGGTGCCCCAAGTTATGCGAGAATGCGCAGAAAGGGAAGTGAAAGCGGCTGTAATAATCACCGCCGGATTCAGCGAGGTTGGAAACCACGAACTAGAAGAAGAAGTAGCCGAAATCGCCAAAAATGCTGGAATCCGAGTTCTCGGCCCCAACTGTCTAGGCGTCTTCGACTCCCAAACTGGCGTGGACATGCTGTTCCTTCCCGAAACCAAAACCCTCACCACAGGAGATGAGGTGGTTGCCACACCCCGCCCCATGGCAGGTCCCATAGCCATGGTGACTCAGAGCGGTGCCTTCGGCGCTGCCGCACTAGACTATCTGACGGGCAAACAGATGGGCATAAGCAAGTTTGTGAGTTTCGGAAATAAGGCGGACGTCACCGCGTCGGAGATGCTTAATTACCTTCTGTATGACGATAGCACGCAGGTTATTCTCTTCTACGCTGAGAGCATCGACAATGGAAGAGAGTTCATGGAAGTTGCGAGGAAAGTCACCTGCAAGAAGCCTGTTGTTGCCTTGAAGGTGGGGCGGTCAGAGGCGGGAGCCCGCGCGGCTGCATCCCACACAGGAGCCATCGCCGGCTCTGACAGCATCTACGCCAGCGCCTTCAAGCAGGTTGGCGTTCTAAGGGCAGGTGATCTTGAGGAGTTTTTTGATATGGGCAAAGCTTTGGCTTTTCAGCCTCCGGTTGCTGGGAACAATGTTGCGATAATAACTGATGCTGGCGGACCGGGAATCATGGCTGTTGACGAGTGTGTGGTTCAGGGGCTGAACGTGAAGAGGCTTTCTGATGAGACAATCGGGAAGTTTGAGGCGCTTAAAAGGGAGGGAAAGATTCCGCGTTTCGCAACTAACCTGAATCCTGTTGATCTAACTGGAATGGTGACCTCTGAAATGTTTGAGCGTGGCACCCGGATTCTTCTCGAAGACCCCGAAATTGACGGCGTCATTGTTTTGGGTTTGCATCATCTTCCAGCCCTGCAGGAGGACTTTGTTGACCGGGTGGCAGAGCTGACAAAAAATTGCGTTAAACCTGTTGTTGCTTGTGATGTGGGCGAAACTGAAATGGCTCTTCACATCCGTTCAAGATTCGACAAGCTCGGCATTCCCGCCTATTTCTCGCCTGAGGATGCGGCTCGGGGCATGGCTGCCCTCGTAGACTATGGTCTCTACTTGAAGAAATGCGGAAAGTTCGATCAGTACTTGAAGTCGTTCATGGAAAGATCAAAACATCGGTTCTCTGAATAGCTCGGGCTGCGAACAAAACAGTTGGCTGAAAAAAGGGTTTAAGGCTGTTTCTTTAGCCATTCAGCGACCTTGCTAAACAGTTTGCTGGTGGACATGTCAATTACGGGAACCATAATCCGCTCTTTTGTTTCTATTATTGGTTTGTATTGGGGCATGAGCGCGTAACTTACGAATGCCCAGTAAACTTTCTTTTCTTCGATGAGAGCCTTTGTGGCAGCCTCAGTTGAGGTGGGTAATGGATAGTAGATGAAGACTACTCCGTTTGCCCAGTAGACTCCGGTTGTTTTTCCTCCCACAGCTATGCTTGCGAAGCGTGCCAGATCATCGACACCTTTGAAGCGGGTGTGCTCCAGTATAACGATTTCTTTGAAGGATTCACCCTTGACCGTTGGACCTTCCATACAGAATACTTCCACAGCACAGTTTCAGGTGGACAAGATAATAAGAATTTGGGTAATCAGTCTTCCTTAATTTATGGTTGATTCTACAATCAAGTAGAGAATCTACAATCGACCACATGCACTTCTCAAGGTCTTTTTATGTTGGAGCTGCTTTGGCGGGGATTTTCAGTCTTTTCTCGATTTCTTTGGCAAAGATTCTGGCAGCTTCGGAACGATACTTGTCGGTTATAACCATTCTTGGGTTGCATCGCTCCACATACCGAAGCAGTTCATTAAAGTCGGAGTGGTCACTCAAGGCAACCACATACTCGTTTGCTCCAATCCTTCGGCAGGGCTTCCCAAACTCCCAGCCGCTCGCACGAATCTGCAAAGCTTCGCCCTCAACCCTCTGTCGAGAAAACGAGTGATAAAAGACGACGGATGGCTCATTTTGTGTCAGCATGGATTGAGCCTCGTCGCCGTCGACGGGGAGGAGCTGCTTGCCCAGCTTCATTCCATGCTGTTCGCAAACCCTTGAAACACGATGAATCCTTTCTGGAACAATAAATGGCGTCTTTATTTTCGCCTCGTACAGTATCCGCATCATCTTCTGAAGCTTACCGTGATACCCAAAAACGTATACGGGTCCCCGTTTCAAACCCTGCTCCACCAAAGAAACGAGTATTCCCTCAGCCATCATCCCGAAGGGTCTAACCCGAACCGGATCCCCATAGGTAGCCTCCATAACCAGTATGTCCGCCTCAACCCGGGGAGTTCGGGAATATCTGAAGTCGCTGGTGTATAGTATCCGCGTTCGCTCCTTGTCCTCCACCAGAGCCTGAGCCGTTCCCAAGATGTGATCCGCATAATGCAAGGTCAGGGTTTCATCCTCATACGTGAAGGCTTCTCCATAATCGAGAGTTTTCACGCTTCCCTTTGACAGAAAGCGGGGACCCTTCAGCGCATCTATCATGTCCTTCGTAGCCGGAGTCATGATTGTTACTTCACAGTTCCTCAGGCTCTTTCCCAACCCCACCATGTGGTCGCCGTGAGCGTGAGTAACCACTCTTATTGGGCGGGACTCATCGTAGGCGTCGCATGCAACATGCTTCCCCAAAAGAACTGCACCAGACTTTGTTACATCAGCCTTTGACTTTATGCGCGACGCCTCCCACAAATCCAGTTTCTCACATTAACTGAAACTGTTTCCTGTGGAAGCTATTAAACAATTCTTGAAATGTTCCTGCCTAAATCTGCCATTTTTCTGTTTATGTGAACTGTTCTTTTCCTTCTTGTTAGCAAAAACGTGGATTGCCAGAAATTTTTAGTCTGTTCAGCTTTCTCTTGGGCTTAGCATGCAGTCAACCATTTTCGGGCAGACCAAGCACTGTGAAGGGATGGGAGTGTCTGGAGGTCGGTTAGCTAGATACCCGAAACGTTCAGGACAACCTGACGATTCGCTTTCTTTTTGGACAGACGGCTCAATTTGAGGCTCCTCTTCTGGCTCTTCTTCTTTGAAGACGGGTTCGGCTTCAGGTTCCTCTTCTACCGGTTTTTCTATCTCTTTGATAGCAGGCTCGACTTGAGGCTCCACAGGTTTTTCCCTCTTCTCCTTATCAGAACCGGGAATCAAAGCTTTGAATCGCTGCAAGAATCGAGGACCAGACTTAACTTTTTCTAAAACCGAACTGGTGGGTAAACTGGATTCATCTTCCTGCGCCATAACTTCTTTCTGTTCAGCCGCGGGTTCTGGAACCTCCTCTTGTTCCATTTGGGGTTCTGGCTCCAGTTTGGTGAAGCAGTAGGGGCAAGCTTCGTACTCTTTTGGCGGCGTTTCAGACCGTATGGTCAAGAGGATGGGCTCCTCGATTTCTCTTCGGCATTTTGGGTTTGGACAAACAACAACTATGGATTCTTCGGACAATCTTGCTGCATCTCGACTTTCTTTGATAGCATTTCCTCTGTTCACGATATATAGGTTTAATGAATCCCAAATCTAGACACACAATCTCTCGTAAAATTCGTCCTTTTCTGTTTTAAATCCGTTTTCAAGGCTTATTTTCACATGACACAAACAGGATTTTCCCCACGCCCAACATTAACTTTAACCATAAGAAACATGCTAATCTCTGATTAACTTTAAATCATGGGTATCCTCTAGTTTGTGTTTGAGGGCTTGGTCATCAATTAGAGCTGAAAATGTTGGTCTATAGGTGAAAATGGGATGGTTTTACGGGTTTTCAACACGATGAGCAAACAGATGGAGGAGTTTAAGCCATGGAGAGATAAGCATGTCGGGGTGTATGTTTGCGGACCCACAGTTTATGATTGGGCTCATCTGGGTCACGCCAGAACATACATCGCCTTTGACGTTATCGTTCGGTGGCTGGAGTTTAAGGGCTACTCGGTCTTCTACGTCCAGAACATCACGGATGTGGGTCATCTAACGCCGGACACGGCTGAGGACAAAATCGTGAAGAGGGCGAAAGAAGAGAGAATCGAGCCCATGCAGCTGGTTGAATTTTTTATGAGAGAATACTTCAGAGACCTTGACTCGTTGGGGGTGAAACGCCCGGACATTTCTCCCAGAGCCACAGGGCACCTCATCGAAATGATTGAGGCAATCCAGACCCTGATAAAGAAGGGATACGCCTACGAGGTTAACGGAAACGTGTTCTTTGATGTGTCCAAACTGGATGATTACGGGAAACTCTCAAAAATCAAACTTGACGAAATGCTTGAGGGCTCCAGATTCGAGGTTCACCCGGACAAGAGGAACCCCAGAGACTTCGCACTTTGGAAACGGGCTGAAGAGGACACGGTTCTGAAGTGGTGGAGTCCATGGGGCACCGGTTTCCCAGGCTGGCACATCGAATGCGCAATCATGGGCTTGAAGTATCTGGGAAGCCGGTTTGACATCCACGGCGGTGCTCGCGACCTGATTTTTCCCCACCACGAAAACGAGATTGCCCAGAGCGAGGCTATGACTGGAAAGAAGCCTTTTGTCAAGTACTGGTTGCACACAGGTTTTCTTTCCATTAATGGAGAGAAGATGTCGAAATCGTTAGGGAATTTCATCACTGTCCGGGAGGCGCTGAAGAAGTTTGATGCCGAGGCTATCAGGCTCTTCGTCTTGTCCACCCATTACCGCGGCGAGATAGATTTCACTGACAAGAAGCTCAAGGGCGCTGAAGCCAGCTTGAGGAGGCTCTATAACACTTTGGAGTCTCTGGAGGATGCCATGAAAACTTCAGAGAAGCGAGAGCTGAATAGGATAGAACAGGAGTTCGGTGAAAATGTGGAGAAGCTCAGAGGCAAATTCGTAGAGGCTATGGATGAAGATTTTAATACTTCCCAAGCTTTGGCTGCCCTCTTTGACATGTCGAAGGAGATTAACAGGTTTCTGGACGAACAGAAGGAAGTGAGCGGTGAGCTTCTGAAGAAGGTTTATGCCTGTTTTTCGGAGCTTGGAAAGGCTTTGGGTCTCTTCCAACAGGAGAAAACTAAGGAGATTGGCGGGAAGATAGCTGATGATCTGGTGCAGCTTCTGTTTGATGTGAGGGAGGAGCTGCGCAAGAAGGGAGAATACGGTTTGTCGGATGAGATCAGGGCAAGAATGAAAGAGTTAGGTTTGGTGATAGAGGACACCGCTGAGGGACCCAAGTGGAAACTGCCCTAAACAACGTGTACGACACTGTTGTTATTCGTTTCAGCGGAGAGCTGGGGCTCAAAAAACATTGGACCAGAAAACGGTATGAGCGTCAGCTTGCTAGAAACCTGAAAAATACTTTGAAACATTACGAAGTCTCCTACACCGAACTTGTTCGCAAACACGCCAGATTCTACCTGAAAACCAGTTCAGCAGAGGAGGCGGCACAGAAGCTGGCAAGGGTTTTCGGAATCTCGTCGGTTTCGCCTGCAATTGAAACCTCCTCCAAACTTGACGACGTAATCGATAGGAGCCTGTTCTTGGCGGAAAAAGTGCTAAAGGATGGCGACAGCTTCGCCGTTAAATGTAAACGGGTTGGCAACCAGGGCTACTCAAGCTCTGATGTCCGCAGGTTGCTGGGTCAGCGGGTTCTCGACGAGTTCGGTGAGAAGCTGGGCTTAAGCGTTGATTTGGGTAACCCTGACGTGACTTTGGGTGTTGAGGTTAGGGATGATCAAGCTTTCGTTTATTCGCAGGTGATTGAGGGGGTTGGCGGCATGCCTCTTGGCACTCAAGCGAAGCTTGTTGGCTTGTTTAGTGGAGGGATCGATTCGCCGGTGGGGTTGTGGCTGGTTATGAAGCGGGGCAGCCCGGTTGTGCCGGTTTATTTTGATATTTCGCCTTTCGCGGATGAAAAAACAACAGAGAGAGCCTATCGGGTCGCTGAGGTGCTGTTAGATTGGGCGGTTGGGTTCCCCAGAAAGGTTTACGTGGTTCAGCACGGCGAAAACCTGAAGCAGATCATGGAAACCAACAGGAAATACTCGTGTCTGCTGTGTAAACGTATGATGTATCGGGTTGCTGAGCGGCTGGCAGAACAGTTTAGGGCTGAGGGAATCGTCACTGGAGAGGCTATAGGCGAGCAGGCTAGCCAAACCTTGACCAATCTGCGGGTGCTGGATTCTGCGGCTAAAGATTACCCTGTCCATAGACCCCTGCTGGGTTTTGACAAGGCAGAGACTGAAGCCTTATCCAGAAAGATTGGAACCTACAGGTTTTCGAGCGAGAAGGCTGGGGGATGCACAGCAGTTCCCTATCAGCCATCCACAAAGGCAAAATTAGAAGATGTGATCAAGGCTGAGGAGAAGCTGGACATAGAAGCGATGGTTGAAAGGTCGCTGGAGTCAATCAAAATCGTTGAAATATGAAATTAGGCTACTCCCTCTTTTTCTTTAAGCCATTTTTCGGTTCCAATTTCCTTTCTTTTCTTGAGGTCGTTTTGTCGTGCAATAAGAGCCTTCTCTGCCTCTTCGTCGCTTAGAGCTGGGTCACGTAACGCCAAGAATGTTTCACAGGGAAGTTCACTGCATAAACCGCAATGTTCCAGCTGTTTAGTGTTAACGCAGCAGCTGTATAATGGGCAGGATTCAACGTTCATCATGGCTGTCCAGAATGGCTTTCCTTTCTGTTGTTCGCATCCCCTGCATTTTGTGCCTAAATGTTCGCAGGTTCCACAGAACAGCCCGCACACTGCTGCCAAATTTTTGTTCACCACAGTTTCACCCACCTATTTAGTATACATCGGTTGTTCTACACAGAAAAGCACTGTGGTGGAATAGTTTGTATTTTAATAAAAATTGTTTTCTGTTTGGGAGTTTATGCGGTTACGCAGACGGTCCATAAGGTTTCTGCTCTTCTGCAGACGTCGCATCTGTATTGTTTCATGTAACCGGACTCTTTTTCTACTTTCATTTCCGAGTTACAGTCAGGGCATCTCATTCTACTTTCACCTCCAACTGTCTTGTCTAGCCTTCTGTTGTTATCTTCCTGCATAGGTTCAATACTTTAGCGAATAATATATACATTAACGCCGTAATCTATATAGACGTACATAGTTGCTCCTTGACCAGCTACCAAACACGCAACAAAGCAACAGCAAACACACAAAAAAAGAGAAAATGGAGCGGCGCCATTACGGCACGAGCTTGCTTCCTTCCGATGTCAGTTGATATTTGTCGTCTACCTGCTTCACGAATCCAGCGTCGACGAGTTGCCTGAGCCCGCTTCTAACTCTGAACATTGGCATTCCCGTGGCTCCTGAAAGAGCGTCAGGTGTTGAAGCTCCGCTCTTCAAAGCGGACAACATTTCAATACCGCTTTTGGTGGGTTTCCCATCCGCAGACACACATGGCATGGCAATCACAGCTTCTTGAAGCAGAGGTACCAGTCCTTGCAGTCGTAGCCTTCCTTGGTTCTCTCTTCAGCTTCCTCTGTTGTCTTGGGTGGAGGAACAACAACAGGGTCGCCGGGTTTCCAGTTTGCAGGCGTAGCCACCTTGTGTTTGTCGGTGGTTTGCAGAGCATCGATGATCCGCAAGATTTCTTTCATGTTTCTGCCCGTTGTCAGCGGATAATACAGGATGGTTCTGATTTTGCTTTCTGGGTCAATGATGAAGACGCAGCGGATGGTTTCGGTTTTGCTTTGTGAGGGGTGTATCATCCCGAACTTCTGGGACACTTCCTTGTTTAGGTCAGCGATTATCGGGAAAGGAATCTTCACGCCCATCTTTTCTTCAACGTTTCTTATCCATGCGATGTGGGAGGAGACGCTGTCAACGCTTAAGCCCAGAAGCTCAGTGTTCCTCTTCTTCAATTCATCATAAATCTCAGAAAATGCCATGAACTCTGTGGTGCAGACCGGCGTAAAATCTGCTGGATGCGAGAACAGGACAAGCCAGCTTCCCTCGAAATCTGAGAGCCTCAAAGTTCCCTGAGTTGTGAGAGCTTCGAAGTCGGGTGCTTTTTCGCCAATCAATGGTAACCTAATCTCTTCTGTTTTTTCTTCCAACAAAATCACCGTAATACTCCTCTCGGCAACCAAAATAAAGTTATCTAAATACTGTTTGTAGAGAAAACGCCAAACAAATTCTGAAAGTCAAAACCCAAATTTGGTTAATGATCTAAAGTTTTATCCTGAGAACAGTCAGAGATGTTACCTGTTTAGCGCAAAAACTGGGATGTACACCGATGGATTATCCAATTGAATGGGAAACTGAATTCACAGCCAAAAATGGCGAGAAAGTAGTTTTTCGCCCAGAACAGTCCGGCGACACGGAAATGCTGTGGGAAATGTTTTCGACACTGTCAGAAGAGAGCACGTCAAACCTGATTCCCCCATTCACAAGAGAACGGGTGGAAAGCTGGACAAGCAACATAAACTACGATGAAGTGTTGGCAATTGTTGCCGTGGTAGAGGAAAAAAGCGAGCGGCGAATAATTGGGTCAGCGTCACTGAAGTTCTACCAGCAGGAGGCGCTCAAGCATAAGGCGGAACTGGGAATCACAGTGCATGACAACTATCAGAACATGGGCATAGGCACAGCATTACTAAAGCACCTAATCGGCATTGCCAAGATGAAAAAGCTGAACAAAATTTACCTCCACGTCAGCACGGCTAATGACCGAGCCATCAACATTTACAAAAAGGCAGGCTTTAAGATAGAGGGAAAACTTTGCAAAGAAAGCTGCATCAACGGCAAATACAGAGACGAGTACAGAATGGCGCTTCTTCTATAACCACAATGCGGTAAACTGCTTTAAGTGAATCTTTCACCATTAACTGTTTGGTTATGTCAGCCGTTGATATTGCTGTGCGCGAGTTTCGCAAACTTGAACCTGAAGACCTTAAGATACTGCAAGCCATCGAGCAGCAGATGAAAAATTACGAGTATGCACCAGCAGACGCAATCAGCAATCAGGCAGGGCTTCCACCCCAAGAGATAGAGTATCGGCTACCTTCTCTAATAAAGAAGGGATTAGTGCAGGGTTGGCGGGGACAATACACTGGCTACAGCCTCACAACAGCGGGGCATGACACCTTAGCCATAAACGCACTTGTTAAAGCAGACGTAATCGAGGCCTTCGGCAAACCCTTAGGCGTAGGAAAGGAATCAGACGTTTACGACGCTCTCACACCAACCCAGCAGCAAGTAGCACTGAAGTTTCATCGCCTAGGCAGAACCAGCTTCAAAAAAACCAAACGCAAACGAGGTTACACAGTCAAATACAGCTACACGCCCGACTGGCACCAGCAATCCAGAATTGCAGCCAAAAAAGAGTACGAAGCCCTGAAAGTTCTCCATCCCAAAGGCGTGGCAGTTCCAGAGCCCATCCGACAGACCCGCCATGTCTTGGTTATGGGCATGATAGAAGGCGCAGAACTTTATCACTACCCAGAGCTGCCAGACGCACAGGCTGTGTATGACGAAATACTGGTTAACGTGAAAAGAGCTTACAGAGACGCCCACATCATCCACGGGGACCTCAGTCCCTTCAACATCATCCTCCAGCCAAACCAGCACATACTCATCATAGACTGGCCACAAAACGTATCCACAAAACACCCAAACGCAAAGCAACTTCTGGAAAGAGACCTGCGAAACGTTCTAACCTTTTTCAAACGCAAATACGGATTAAAAAACAGACTGAAAGATGCCTTAACCTACGTCCGAGAAGATTCCAAAACCTAAGTTGACACAAGACGCTGAACTGGAACTTGAATGCTTAGTTTATTTTTCGTGAGGCACATCGACGCAGATGTACAGAATGTTGTTTCCTCTTAGGAGGATGCTTCCGTAGTTGGCGGTCAATCGGTCATTAACCCGTTCGGTAGCCTTCTCAAGCAACACGTTCATGTGGCTGTCACAGCGAACCATGGTGCCTCTGTATTCAACTCCGTTTTTCAGGACAATGGCGACGTAGCTGTTCAGCTGTTTTGTCAAAGCATTCAAGGGTTTTCTACTTGGCTCCAACGAATCACCAGCAACCAACTACTAACGATAACGACGGTTTATAAAAGTTATGAGCAAACAATAAAAAGAACCTCCCGCCCGGACACGTTAATCTACAGAAGAATTTGAAGGGACATGAATCTGGGGTAGCTTAGCCCAAAATTTCTCTGAACATGTCGTCGACAAGTTTTGGATCCAGTTTCTCGAGGGCTTCGGTGCTGAGAACATCATACCAGAAAGCCTTGGAAACATAGCCGTAAACTGGTTTGCCAACTTTTAGAAGATGAGGAAAAACTTCTCCCATCAAATCCAATTCCCGCTTCTCTCCCTTCAAACCTTTCATGAGCTCAAGCATTTCTCCCCTCAAAACAGAAATTCCCACGCTCACCGGCTTCTCCAATGTAGGCTTCTCCTCAAATCCAAGAATCTTTCCGTCGCTGTCCAGATTTGCCAGACCAACCCTAACTTTGAAGCCTGAGGACAGGGCAACAGTTCCCCACGCCTTTTTGGCTCTGTGATAGCTCAACAGATCTGTGAGGTTCATGTTTGTTATTATGTCTCCATAATACACAATCAAAGTGTCCTTGCTGCTCATTGCACCCTTATTGTAGGCGGTTAAAACGGCGCCGCCAGTTCCCTTTGAATGGGGATCATCCTCCACGTAGGAGATTTTCACATCAAATCTGGAGCCATCCCCAAAGTAATTCATGATCTGCTCTGACTTGTAGTTGACCAGAAAAACCAGCTCTTTGATTCCATGAAACTTGAATAGCTGAACCACATAATCTAGAAGCGGCTTCTGTTTCACTCCCACAGGAACCATGGTTTTCTGAATGTAATGGGTAAGAGGTCGAAGTCGGGTGCCTTTTCCTCCGCAAAGAACTATTCCTTTGACTTCACTCATTCTAGACACTACCAAAATATAAGGGAAAAGGGAGAAAATAGGTTTTGTTTTTTATTCTGTTGCGCTCTCGGATTCAATCTCTTCGATTGGTCTCGGGGGGGGAGTAGTGCCCATTGTCCAGCCAATCCACGCTCCTATCGCCAAGACTGCGACAAAAGCGATCAGCACTGGAATTGCAACCAGCCAGAATTGAACTGCAGATGTTTCTCCTAAGTTTACTATTGGCTTTATGATTGGTTCGTATGCGAAGAGTGCGACTATGTATCCGATGATGACTACTGCGCAGACAATAAATATTATCCATCCGATAGCTTGATCTTTACTAACCATCTATCTTTCACCACAATGTAGCCAATTCTATCTATAACCCTATTATAAGCTTTATTGTCGAATCAGATAGTTCCCTCTTCCCAAGTAGATAGATACTTTTTCTGCTCTTCAGTGAGCTCGTCAATCTCCACATTCAAAGCCTTCAGTTTCAGGCTCGCCACAAGCTCATCTATCTCTTTCGGCACCCGGTAAACTCTGGTTTTCAGCCCTTTGTTCTTCATCAGATACTCAACAGACAAAGCTTGGTTAGAGAATGACATATCCATAACCTCTGACGGATGACCCTCTGCAGCCGCAAGGTTCACCAGTCTTCCCTCAGCCAACAAGTAAAGTTTTCTTCCATCCTTCAGACTATACTCTTCCATATTCGGTCGCACAGTTCTCTTTGAATCAGACATGCTCTGCAATTCGGGTATGTTGATTTCAACATTGAAGTGTCCACTGTTTGCGATTACGGCGCCATCCTTCATTTTTTGCATATGCTCCTTCCGAATAACGTTGATGTCTCCGGTTAATGTTACGAAGACGTCTCCGATCTTCGCCGCTTCGTTCATGGGCATCACACGGAAACCATCCATAATGGCTTCAAGAGCCTTTGTTGGGTCAACCTCTGTAACTATTATTTGGGCGCCCATGCCCTTGGCTCGCATGGCTAAGCCTCTTCCGCACCATCCGTAGCCGGCTACAACAAAGTTTTTTCCTGCCAGCAAAAGGCTTGTGGAGCGGAGAATGCCGTCTATTGTGCTCTGTCCGGTGCCGTATCGGTTGTCAAACAGGTATTTTGTGTATGCGTCGTTCACGGCTATGATGGGATATTTTAGCGCCCCGTCCTTTTCCATAGCCCGCAAACGGATGACGCCTGTGGTGGTTTCTTCGGTTCCCCCGGTTACGTTTTTTAGCAGTTCTGTTCTTTCCTTGTGTAGGGTGCCCACCAAGTCAGCGCCGTCATCTAACGTAGCTTGGGGCTTATAGTCGAGTACACGGTTTATGCACCAGAAGTACTCGTCGGTTTTCTGGTCACGCCAAGCATAAACCTGTATTCCCTTCTCGGCAAGGTACGCTGCCACATCATCTTGGGTAGAAAGCGGATTGGACCCGCACAGGGCAACTTTTGCTCCTCCCGCCTTGAGGGTCTCTGCGAGAACAGCTGTCTCCTTGGTTACGTGAAGGCATGCGCCTACTGTGACGTTTTTTAGCGGTTTGTCTTTCTCGAACCGGCTTCTAATCTGTGCCAATACGGGCATGTGCTTTGCCGCCCACTCGACGAGCAGTGCTCCCTGTGGAGCCAAGTTCCGGTCTTTAACTTTGAATTCTGTCATCGGCATCTCTTCCTGCTTCTACTACATTTTGGTTCAGTGTTATTTGGTTGTTGCGGTTCAGCGAAACATAAAATTTTGGGGATTGACTGTTGTTTTATTGCGCGCACAAAAAGGGTTATACAATATTTATCCAACGCACCACCCGAAACATTTCATGTTAGCGGGGTAAACGTTTTCTTCTTTCATCAAATCCCTTAAACAAACAGGGTCTTCCGCTAAATAGTCGCCACTGTAGGCATAGGCTCTGCCCCTGCATCCGCCACAAGCTTCCCGGTATTCGCACTCTCCACACTTCCCCTTCAACAAATTTCTGTTCCTGAGCGTCTTGAAAATCTCTGAACCATACCACATCTCCGTGAGGCTTTGTTCTCGGATATTCCCGACCTTGATTTGCAGAAAAGGGCAGGGAAAAACGTCGCCGTTAGGTCGCAGGCTGAAGTAGTTTATGCCGGCGTGGCAGCCAACAGGGGCATCTATCCAGAATTGTTTCAGAAGCAGATCTGGCGGGTTGGTACCGTTTGTGTTGTGCATTTTTGATGCGATTTCTGGGTAAAGCGGATTTCCTCCTGAGAACACAAAAATCATGTCGTTTTCTTCCTGCATTCTGTGGAGGTATCTTATCAGGCTCTCCCGCTGTTCCTGAAGCATCATCTCATCCGCTATGTCTTTTCCTCTTCCGTTAGGCACCAAATCGTAGATGGCAACTTGGTCAACTCCTAGGTCGGATATGAGCTCCATCATTCTTGGAATCTCGGCGAAGTTGCTTCTTAACGCCATTGTGGTGACCACTACCTCCAAGTCCACGTCAAGGCAGGCTCTGATAGCCCTCAATGCCTTGTCGAAGGTTCCGGGCACGTTACGGAGCCTGTCATGAACCGCGGGTTCCGGCGAATCGATGGGTATGCCCACAGCCATGATTCCTGCATCCTTGATTTCCCATGCCACTTTATGGTTTATCAGTACCCCATTTGTGAGCATTGCAGGTATGATTTCCACGTCAGTGCAGTAGTCAGCTAGCTCCAAAACTAACTCTTTCCGCAGCAAAGGTTCGCCGCCGCTGAAAATCAGGGCTTCAGTTCCAAGAACCGCCAGCTCATCTACTGCCTGTATCGCCTCTTTCAACGTGAGTTCGTCAGGAAATGCTTCCCGTGCATCGGCGTGGCAATGTAAGCATCGGAGGTTGCAGGCTTTGGTCACGGCAAACGATACAATCTGTGGAGTACCTACTTTCCCTTTCAGACCTTTGCCAGTGAGCTTCTGTCTGATTAGCAGTTGAAGCAGTTTGGCGCCGACGCCCAACACAACACTCCCTTATTTTTTAGTGGAAAAGTCACGCATTCTTCTCGGACAGTCAGTTTCGGCTTTTTGAGTAAATCACCCACATCTGGATGGCTTTACGTAGAACCCAAGCCGTAGCAAAAACCACCACGACAACAACCACAGCGATCAGCAGGTTGTTTCCGATGTCGATTTGCGATGAAACCACCTGTTTTTCTGGGGCCAAGTCGCTGATTTTGACTTCGTCTATTATGACCTCAGAGTCGTGTCCGATGTAGACTTCGGTGCCGTTTATGATGGAGCCTGCGGGATTTTGCACTCCCTCAATTGCCTTAACATCCTGTTCTTCCCCGTCCACATACAGGTGCATGCCAGCAGATGTGCGCGTAAATGCGACGTTAATCCACTGATTTAGATGAACGACTGGCTCTGTCGTGAGTATTTCGTTGAATCCGCTAGAATCGGTAAACACGCAGCCGCTCAGCACTCCTGCTCCCTCCTGTTCTGAACTTGGTTTCACAGCAAGCCCAAACACTCTGGTGACGTCTTCCACTTCAGGACCTGTTCGGGTACACTTTACCACAATGTTGTTGTAGCTTGCGTTCGTGAACGCTTGCACGTTTATCCACGCCTCGACTTTGAGTTCTTTTTGGATGTCCAAGCTGGGAGAAACGGGTATGTATATGGGCTCAGGGGTGGGCGGAAAGCCTACCAGAAAAGCGATGGGCACATACACAAAACTGCTCTGTCCAAAGCTTAGAGCCTTTCCGAATTTTCCTTCAACAATCGTAGGAGGAGGATTACCGCCTAATGTTCCATGATTGTAGCCCATGGCGTCAGGCGTTGTTTCCATATAGTCGGCTGCTTCAACCTCGTCGAGGTGCCATAAACCCACAGTTTGAGCAGCAGCACACTGCGCCTTCGGCAGGTTCATGAATACCCCGCTTAAGGCGATTACTAGAAGAATGGATACGAAACGAAGAGAAAGAATGGATTGCTTATTGCCGAATTTCATGAACTCACCTCTCTTTAATGCTGCTAATAGTTGAAAAGTTCCTCTTAGCTCTCCCTGCGGAACAGGATTGTTCCTGTGGCGGAACGTGCCTTCCAAGCTTTTTCAGCGAGTTTAGTCTGCTTGGCGGATTCTGGTTTTTGCGAGCATTCTGAGTCCTTCGATTGCGAATAGGATTAGGGCTGCGGCGGTTATCAACGTTAGCAGGAGGAAGAAGGTTTTGAACTCTTGGGTTTCGACGGAGAAATGAATCGCTAGAACAACCAGTTCTGTGATTAGTATTCCTAAGAAAATGATTGAGTAGAGCATGGGATTCGGGACTAGGATTCTGCCGACCCAGACGTAACCTCGGATAGCAACCTTTTCTTTCACAATGTAGTTGCCCCACTCATCTTTTGTCAGCAAACCCATGATTTCGAGTTTTTGGAGATGCCTGTAGGCTACGCTGGGGCTGCTGAGGTTCGCGCCTCTCATGACCTCTCTTGGTCCAACAGCTCCTTTTTTCTTAACTGCGTACAGGTACACTTTCAGTGTAACGCCTTGCAGTCCGCTCGTGTCCAAGCCTGACACATTCATTACTCTCTAGTTGCGTCAACGTTTTGGTATAAATATAAATTTTTGCTGTCTAGCAACCGTGGCTATTTCTTTCTGTTTCTGCTTTTCAGTAGGCTTTTGTTGATGCTGTCTATCATGGCTTCTACGCTTGCCATGACTATGTCCTCGTTGACTGCCCTTGAGGAGACCACGTTTCCGTCCTTGTCCTCAACTTTTATTATGACTTCTCCCATGGCATCTGAGCCTCCAGTCGCAGCCTCTATACGGTATTCTTTCAGGCGGACATTCACTAGGGGCGCTGTCAGTTTCTGAACAGCCTTGATTGCAGCGTCCACGGGACCAAAACCCGTCTCCGAAGCCATATACTCCTTGCCATCCAGCACAAGCCTTACCGAGGCTGTGGGGATAACCCTGATTCCAGTTACAACCGCCAAGTCGGTGAGGTCAACAATCCTCTTTTCCTTGACAACCTTGCCCATAACCGCGCGGGCGATTGCAAACAAGTCAGCGTCAGTCACTTTCTTGCCCTTGTCCCCCAGCTCCTTAACTGTCTTAACTATCTCTGCAAGCTGCCCTTGGGTGGGATATAACCCAGACTCTTCTAATTCCGCCCTGATGCCGCTGGTGCCAGCCAGTTTTCCCGCAACCAGCTTCCGTTTTCTTCCCACAAACTCGGGTTTAATGGGCTCAAACGTTGAGGGCGCCACCGTAACTCCCCGCGTGTGGATGCCTGACTCGTGAGAGAAAGCGTTCTCGCCTACGATGGCTTTGTTTGCCTGTATCATCATCCCAGTCAGTTTAGCCACCAGCCTTGAGGTTTCGTAAAGATGCTGATGGTTTATTCCCGTCTTCTTGTTGTAAATCAAATCTAGGGCAACAGCAACCTCCTCAAGCGCCGCGTTTCCTGCCCTCTCCCCCAAACCGTTAACCGCAACATGAATCTGAGAAGCCCCAGCCTCAACTCCAGCCAAAGAGTTGGCGACAGCCATCCCGAAATCGTTGTGGCAATGCACGCTTATGGGAACCTTAACCACGCTCGTGACGTCTCTGATCAGCTGCTGCATGGTCGTGGGAATCATAATCCCAACAGTGTCAGGAATGTTTATTCGGTCCGCTCCAGCCTCCTCAGCCGCCTTGCATACACGCTTCAGAAACTCCCTATCCGTTCTCGAGGCGTCCATGGGAGAATACTCGCAGACTAAACCGTGACTTTTGATGTACTCTATCGAATCTATGGAACTCGCCAGAACCTGCTCCGGAGTCATGTTCACCGCATACTTCATCTGAACATCTGAGGTGGAAATGAAAGTGTGAACCGCGTCCACGTCACAGCCGATGGCAACATCAATGTCCTTTCTTGTGGTGCGGGCTAAACCGCAAACCTCAGCGTTCAACCCCGCCCCAGCTATCTCCTTAACCGCTCTCCTTTCTCCCTCCGAACTTATAGGAGTACCCGCCTCGATAGTGTCTACGCCCAGCTTGTCAAGCTGCCGCGCTATCTCCAGCTTCTCCTCAGTGGTTAGAGAGACGCCTGGAGTCTGCTCCCCATCTCTCAACGTAGTATCCAAGATGCGGACATAATCGACGTTTTCTTTTCTCATGTTTTCCTCCTTCCTAACCTTCAATAATCTCCTTAGCCATGGCTTCCGCCATCTCTATGGTCTTGGCATCTCCGCCAAAATCTGGAATAGTTATCCCCTTACGCAACGTTTCTGCCACAGCATCTTCTATAGCTTGGGCTGCCCTCAAACATTCCGGGTCGTCATATTTTTCGCCCAGCCAGTCAAACATCATCTTCGCCGACAATATCATGGAACATGGATTAGCCGTCTGTTTTCCTGCCCTGTTAGGCGCTGAACCGTGAATGGGCTCAAACAACGCAAAGTCGTCTCCGATGTTTGCTCCCGGAGCCATCCCCAAGCCTCCAATTAGCTGCGCTGCCTCATCAGACAGTATGTCGCCGAACATGTTGGGAGTAACAAAAACATCAAACGTTTCCGGCTCCTTGATCAGCCGCATGGACGCAGCGTCAACATACAGCTCGTTAAAGGCAATGTCCGGATACTGCTTGGCTACTTCTCTGCAGGTCCTCGCGAAGAGTCCGCAGGTCTTTTTCATAACGTTTGCTTTGTGGATGGCTGTAACCCGCTTCTTCTTGTTTCTTCTTCTGGCTGTCTCAAAGGCTTTCTTGGCTATCCTTTCGCTGTTTCTCTTTGTTATGACCCGCAGGCAGATAGCAGTGTCTTCCATTTCGAATTCTATGCCCCTGTAAACGTCTTCGGTGTTTTCCCGAACGAAAACCATGTCTATGTCGGGTTTCAAGCTGGGAATCGGAGGGTATGCTTTGATTGGGCGGATGTTGGCGTAAAGGTCGAACATAAGTCTTAATTTAACTATGACGTCAGCGGCTGTTTCTCCTACTGGACCTTTCATGCACGCATGGGAACTTCTGATAACTTCAACGGTTTCTTCTGGAAGTGCTACTCCCGTTTTTTCGAGACATGTGTCGCCAGCATCAACCTGTATAATGTCCAAGTCGATGTCAAACTTTTGTTGAACTGCATTCAATATTTTCAAGGTTGCCTCTGTCAGTTCGGGGCCTATCCCATCTCCTGGGATTAGAGATATTTTGTATTTACTCATTTGTTTCAATTCTCCTTTTCAGATGTTCTATTAATCCTCCATCCTCAAGAATTTCCATGATGAATTCTGGAAGCCGTGTTGCTTCCAATACAGAACCGTTTGTTCTATCCTCAACTTTGCCGCTCTGCAGATCAACAGCCAGCATGTCCCCTTCTTCAACCCTGCCTGAAACTCCGGGGCATGTCAGAACAGGCAAGCCGATGGTTATGGAGTTCCTGTAGAATATGCGCGCAAAGGATTCAGCCAGCACACATTTGACTCCCGAATACTTTAGTGCGATGGGCGCCTGTTCTCTGCTGGAGCCGCATCCAAAATTTTTGCCGCCAACAACAATCACTCCGTCTGCTGCTTTTTCGGCAAAATTGGGGTCTAAGCCCTCCATGGCGTGTTTTGCCAGTTCGTTGGGGTCGGTGTGGACTAGGTATGGTCCTGGCAGAATCACGTCGGTGTCTACGTTGTCTCCAAACTTTACAGCCTTACCTTTAATCGTCAACTTCTATGCCTCCTCTTTTGCTGTTCTCGGGTCTGTGATTTTTCCTGTAACGGCTGAGGCCGCAACTGTGGCTGGAGAAGCCAGATACACGAAAGATTTGCTGCTTCCCATTCTTCCAACAAAGTTTCTGTTTGAAGAGCTTATGCACGCCTCACCCTCAGCCAAGATACCCATGTGCCCGCCCAAGCAGGGACCACAGTTCGGATTACCGATGGTGGCGCCGGCATCCATGAAGGTTTTTATCAGCCCCTCCTGCAGGGCGTCCAAATATATCTCTTGGGAGGCAGGAATCACAACCAACCGCACTCCCCTTGCTATCTTCTTGCCCTTCAGTATTTGGGCAGCGGATCGCAGGTCTTCCAGTCTACCGTTGGTGCAGGAGCCTATGAACGCTTGGTCAACTTTCACATCCTCTACTTCGGATATGGGTTTAACGTTGTCGACTGAGTGCGGAACGGCGACCTGAGGCTCCAAAGCGGAAACGTCCACGTCAACAACCCGTTCATATGCTGCGTCTGGGTCGCTTTTTACTGGCTTGAATGGTTTGTCTGTTCTGGCTTTGACGTAATCTAAGGTTTTTTTGTCAGGTTCTATTATGCCTGCTTTGGCTCCCATCTCCACAGCCATGTTGCAGAGAACCATTCTGCCGTCAACGCTCATCTCCCTTATCGTGGAGCCGCCGAACTCCAG
>Ga0209427_10001117_pt1 | contig 30530 bp, 29 predicted proteins | sample DeeMarSWOR136_30_FD_187465 | JGI IMG/M metagenome (GOLD analysis project Ga0209427, IMG submission 187465) | Marine sediment microbial communities from White Oak River estuary, North Carolina - WOR-1-36_30 (SPAdes) (version 2) | ecosystem: Environmental > Aquatic > Marine > Intertidal zone >...
TGCTGTGGCAAAGCATGTCGTTCAACTTCGCAACATGGTCCCGATAGCCTCCTGTGGGGGCATAGCCAAAGCCCCGCCCTATGGGCGGGGATTATTTACCCTTTCCCCACAGGAGCGATAACATCGCGTTCAATAAAATCGTGTAACGATTTTATTCCCGCCTCACCCGCGCAAGCGGGGCGGGAGTATGAATACCTTCCTCAACCCTTCTTTCAACGAGATGGCTTCTTCCGGGCAAAAGCGCGCACAAATCCCGCACCCGAAGCAGGAATTCTCATCCCGTTCGGCCTTTTCGTCATCGTTCAGTTCTATGGCCTCGGTGGGGCATCGGTCCACACAGATACCGCAACCCGTGCAGGCATCCTGGTCGATCACCGATAAATAATAGGTTGAATTAATCAAAGGCAACGCCCCTTGACGCCAGACATTCAGGGTGTCACAGCAGTCCTTGCAGCAATTACAGATGCTTGTTTCAGGGCGGGATATGTTCGACCCGGGGTGGAAGGCCTTGTGAACGAGACCGGCCTCCTCGGCTTCTTTCATTATCTTTAGAGCTTCTTCTTTGGATACTTTCTTCGCGAAGCCTTGGGCTGCAGTGTGGCGGGCCGATTTGCCGAAAGTGAAACAGTTCATCATGGGTGCGTCTGTGGCGCAAGGTTCGCCTAACATCTTCCGGCGTTGGCGGCAGAAGCAGCGGCCCACCGCGATATCCTCAAATTTGTTGATAATCTCTTCCACCGTTTGGCTCGGCAGAACGAATTCTTCGGGAACCTCGACAGGCTTATCAAGGCGAATCGTTCTAATGGTCTCCCCGTCCTCGGTCGTCCGCACAGGAACAGTCCGGTCCACGGGCGGGGCCATCTTGAACATGGGGACCATGTTGTCGTAGTTTTTCTGCACTTGATCTCTGACATCCTCCAGGAGTTTCTCGAATAATTCGGCCAGCTCTTGTTCCCTTTTATCCCCTTTCAGTTCGCCCATGAAGGTGTACTCCATCAACCCAACCGTCATCAGGGGAAGCAGCCGGTAAACCATGATCCCTGCTGAACTGGGCTGGTTGAAGATCAGCCCCTTTTTCGCAAGGCTGTTTGCCAACTGATCTATCTTCTCCTCGGGAAGATCACTCGATTCCCTCAATTGCTCCATGGTCTGGGACGCGTTTTGACGGAACGCGTAAATCAGATCGAGTTCTTCCTCGGCATCTTGAATGACGTGTTTCAGGATGGCCATTGTCGTGTCGTTAACCTGGAAGGGGACAGCGCCCTGCTTGCAGATCACCTGCGCAGCCCGCTCATATTTTCGGTCCAGCGAGGCATGAGCCATGATTTTTTTACCTCCGTTTTGGGTAGAATTTGCAAGACAACAGATTTTGCATATTTGTAATAGTCTAGCTGTATGAAAATTTCGTCGGTGTTGGCCATGGGGGTCTCTTTTCAAAAACGAGGGGCATCGATGAACAACCATGCAAAAAGGGGTAGCAAAGGCGGGCGGAGAACCTAATCCGCCGATTCCATAAATCACCCTGCATGGATGTTCCCAGGAGGCTCGCCGCCCGCCTCACCCATAGCCTTACGCTAGTTACCGGGCAACGACTTTTCGTTTTTGAAAAGAGACCCCCATGGCCAACGTTGTCACCTAGCTGTTTTATGAGGCTGAAATATTAAGCCTATTTGAATCCGGTGGCTTTGGATCATGCTATTATCAATAAAACCATAGGTCAAATCTTTTGAGGGCGATTTAGGGCCTCCCAAAATGACTAAGAGATTTCAGGAGCTCATCCCGGGCAAGAAATTCCAGGCCTTTTCGCCGTTCCTATGGGCAATGCCCTTAATGTCCCGTTGTGAGCGCATCCGCATCGGTCCGCTAGGTCCTCGGAGATACACTGTGTCAGGGAGAATTTCGCCTGCTCCATCAGCGAATCAAGACTCCGGGTTGGACAGCCATTTATCAAAGAATCTCATGTGGTTAAGCATTGGAAAGCTCAAGAAAATAAGATATAATACCTCAGTTTTATAGGTTGTGGGCTGAGTCCGGTATGGAGAAAGGAAGGGACATCAAGATCGGATGCTGCGGTTTTGCCGCCTCACAGCAGGAGTATTTCAGGCGTTTCATGCTTATCGAGATTCAAAATACATTCTATCAGCTCCCGAGACTCCAGACCGCGGAAAAATGGCGCGGGACTGCACCTGACGGCTTTGAGTTCACCATGAAAGCCTGGCAGCTGATCACCCATGAGCCGTCGAGTCCAACGTACCGTCGTTTAAGGGACAGAATAGCCCCTGAAAAACGGGATCAATATGGAAGGTTCCGTGATACGCCGGAGGTTCTGGAAGCGTGGAGAAAAACGGCCATGTTCGCCGACGCGCTTGGTGCGTCCTGGGTCGTATTCCAGTGCCCTGCCAGTTTCAGACCCACAAAGCAGAACGCCGATCATATGCGACGATTTTTCAACACCATCGATCGGGGACATTTTCAATTCGCCTGGGAGCCCAGGGGCAAATGGCCTGAGACATTGATCTTTCAACTCTGTGAAGAACTGGCACTGATCCACTGCGTGGATCCTTTTAAGAACCATGCCCTTTACGGCGACTTCCACTATTACCGGCTCCACGGGGTCACAGGCTACAATTATCGGTATGGGGAGGAGGAACTCAAGATGGTTGAAGCGTGGGTTGGCAACAAACCGACCTATGTCCTGTTTAATAACAACGCCATGAAAGAAGACGCCTTACGATTCAAAGCGCAAGTAGAAGGAAGAAAGGATAAGGCCCCTTCAGGGCTGTGAGGAAAGGCTGGACCTTCATGCCGGAATAGCTTAGGATAACAGGCTATTGCCTGTCTCCAATGTGTCCTTCTTGTCCTATGGGAGGGAGAACAGGTACAGAAGATCGTCCCAGCTGGAGATCCTGGGGACATCGCTATCCGGCGTTTCGCTTCCCCTGGAGAGAATTCCGGGACCGTGAGCGATGTTGTGGTCTCGAACATAGGTTGTCCAAACGGGCTGGAGGCCGGCTGCGAGAGCTCCTTGGATGTCCGGCTCGGGGTCATCACCGACGTAGAGGATCTGATCCTCTGCCACGTTGAGATCCTCAACAAGCCTTCTAAAGACGAGAGGATGGGGCTTGCGGTAACCCAACTCCCCGGATATGAGCACCACGTCAAAGCGGGGGCTGAGACCCAGACGGTCAATGATCTCTTTTGCCGCAGGCGCGTGGGTGAAGTTGGAAAGCAAACCGAGGCGGAATGAGCTTTTCAGGGTTTCGAGCATTTCAACGGTACCGGGGATGAGATGGCAGGATTCAAAAAAGGCTGAAAAGTAAGCGTCAACCGCCTCGGCGATTCGGGCATCGTCGGGTGGAACGCTGTATCCCTGTTCGTGGAGGGCGGCACTGATCCAGAAGCGGTTGTGTGTTTCACGACCGTCCTGTCTGCATTCCTCCAAGAAGCGAAGGGCGGCTTCGAGATGGGCTTTTTTGAAAGGCTCGTCTTCAATCACAAAACCACTTTGCCTGAGGCTGGCCATCAGCCTTTTGTTTGCTTCATGGAGGGTGCCCGGATCCGTGGTGATGAGCGTGTTGAAAAGATCGAAACCTATGGCTTTGATGTGATTTAGATTCATGGCGCTTCTTCTTAACCGAAGAGAGGGCCTAATTCAAGCGGCAAATGGATAGGACAATAAAGGAATCAGGCTAAGGATTTTCGCTGAAAGAGCGTATGATTGAAAAGGAATTGGAGAGGGAATCCCGGAAAAAGCACTGAGGTGTTAGGGAATTATGGCGGAACTTGAGATCGGATTGAAAGGATACAAGGAAATGATTGTGGTAAGGGAGGACCTGGCCAGCTTTACCGGGAATATCGGGGCTGAGGTGCTCTCCACGCACCGTGTTGTGCTTCTGATGGAACAGGCAGCGCGTGAGGCGATTAAGGGCCGCTTGCCGGAGGGTACGATCACGGTGGGCACCATGATCCAGATGCGACATTTTGCTGCATCGCCGTTGGGTTCAAAAGTCCGGGCTGAGGCGGTGCTGAAGGATGTAGAGGGCCGCAGGTTGCTTTTCCATGTGGTGGTCGAGGACGACATGGAGAAGATTGCCGAAGGTGAAAACGAGAGATACATTGTGTCCGAGCAGAAGTTTCTGCAAAGACTACGCAGAAAGGCAAAAGGCTGATGAAAAGAATCCCCACAGTCTGCGCGAGGGACTGTTATGACTCCTGCTTTGCTGTAGCAGAAGTTGACCCTACGGGTAAGCTGGTCTCTCTCAGGGCCGATGGCGAAAGGGCCATCACGCAGGGGTTCATGTGCCCCCGTGGAAACAAGGATGCGGAGCGGGTGTACACGAACAGGGTGCTCGTGCCCCACGTGCGAGTGGGCGCCAAACCGGGCCGGAACTTTGAAAAGCAGTCCCCGGACAGGGCTCTTGATCTCGTTGCAGGACGACTCGGGGAGGTGATCGGAAAATGGGGACCGGACCGGGTCCTGCTCCTGGACTATTCGGGGAACATGGGCTTGCTTGCGAGCGAATACCCGAAGCGGTTGTGGCGCGCCATTGGCGCGACCAGGACGGATTACACTGTCTGTGCCCAGTCTGGGCGAACAGCCCTGTCCCTGCATTACGGCTTGGGTTACGGCCTCCAACCCGAGGAATTTCCCCACAGGAAAGTGGTGGTCTGCTGGGGGTTTAATCCAGCTGTGAGTTCTCCCCACATCTGGTCCCTTTCACTAAAGGCAAGAAAAGCGTCGGGTGGAAAAATCGTGGTGGTCGATCCTCGCCGGAGTGAGACTGCCGCTCAGGCGGATCTCTGGACAAGGCCGAAACCTGGAAGTGATGTTGCTCTGGCTTACGGAATCGCCCGGCATCTCATTCAAAAGGGTTTGGTGGATTCAGGCTTTGTCAAGAGATGGGTTCATGGTTTCGATGCTTATGCGGATGAAGCCATGGCGTGGACGCCGGCCCGTGTGCAAGAAGCCACAGGACTCGATGTGGCCTCCGTAGAAACCCTTGCAAACATGTACAGTGAACTGGCGCCACGAGCCCTGATGATGGGCATTGGGTTCCAGAAATCGAGGCAGGGAGCCGAAGCGGTGAGGGCCATCTCCCTGTTGCCGGCCCTTTTGGGGGAGCACAGAGGGTTCTTTTACGCCAACGCAGCAGGGTACTTGGTGAACCATGCCTACTTGACGGGCGCGAGCTTGGCGGCAAAGCGGCCTCGGGTGGTGAGCCAGGTAGGTCTCAGCGACTTGGTGGTCCAGGGGGAGTTCAAATTCATCTATGTTTATGGCATGAATCCTGCACTAACCTTGCCCAATCAAGAAGGTTTTCGAAAAGGCCTATTGAGAGAGGACGTCTTTTTGGTGGTTCACGAAACGCACTGGACCGAGACATGTGAGTTTGCGGACGTGGTGCTTCCGGCTCAGACATACCTTGAAAAAGAGGATGTGGTTATCCCCTGGGCTCACCGGTACCCGCGAAAGTCGGAGAAGGCTTTAGAACCTTTGGGTCAGAGCCTGCATGAAATTGATGTCATGGTGGAAATAGCCAAGAGACTCGATTTAGAAGAAAAGTGGCTTTTTGAGGAGCCGTGGAAAGCGGTCGAGAAATCCCTTGAAAATGCCATTGAAGAAGGAAGTTCTCACGACTTGCTTGCCGGCCGTCCGGTCAGACTCAGGTGCAGACCCAGGGACGAATACCAAACCCCGAGCGGGAAAATCGAGTTGTCGTCAAGCGTAGCCGAAGCTCAAGGGTATTCGCCTCTGCCGATGCAAATCCCTCTGAACCTTCAAGAGGGGGAGTATCTCCTCTTGAACAGTTCTGACCGTCGATATACCCATACCCAGTTTCAAGATATCTACGGCCCGATTCCTGCGATAGTCAGGATGAATCCCAATGATGCACGCCTCCTCGGAGCCCAAGATGATACGGTGGTGACTCTCTTCAATGATCTCGGCAAGACAACGGCCCGAGTGAAGGTAACAGACAGCGTTCCCACGGGCGTGCTGTGGTCCCCGAAACAGTTTTTGGGCCTTGACGGGAACCCTCAAAACAGTTTGACCGAAAGTCGCCCCCAGGCCATCGGCGGAGGGGCAGTTTACAACTCCACGGCTGTTCGCATAAGGCTCGGGGAATAGAAAAAACTGGATCCAGGAGACGGGGCTCTGAAGACGATATGCATCCGGATCAAAACATGAGCATCACCAGAGAATTCGCGAAGTTTGCCGCAGAATCGTCCTATGATAAATTGCCCTCCTCCGTGGTTCGAGAAACGAAACGGCTCATCCTCGATTCCGTGGGATGTGCCCTTGGCGGTCTGGGAACAAGAAAGGGCGAGTATGCCCTGGCCTTAGCGAGGGCTCTGGGAGGACCTCCGGAGGCCGGTCTTCTGGGGACAGATGAAAAAGTGTCGGTCGCTGCTGCGGCTTATGCCACAGGAGAGTTGATGAATGCGCTCGACTACGAGGCGCTTCTTTCGCCGCCCGACCATGCCACTCCTTACGTGCTCGCCGCCCTTTTGGCGATGGGAGAGGTGAAAGGGGTATCAGGAAAAGAATGCATTGCAGCGAGCGCTATTGCACACGAGATCACCACGCGCATTGCCGCGAGTCTAATTTTTGGATCCCGCTTTAGCGTGGAGCTTCCTGAAAAAGGGTTGGCCATGGGCCTTCCAACACCAGGGTATGGGCTTTGTGTGTTCGGAGGCGTTGCCGCATCCGCCAGGCTTTGGGGTCTCGATGCCGATAAAATCACACACGCCATGGGCATAGCCGGTTATCAAGCCCCTGTGCCCATGTTGTTGAAATTTTCCATGACCGTTCCTGCAGCCATACCGAAGTATCTGTCAGCCGGCGTTTTGTCGCAACAGGAGGTGCTGGCCGTGCTTTCAGCAAGCATGGGATGTATGGGCGACGAAACGGTGCTCGACGGGGAATACGGCTTTTGGCGGGCCTTTGGTTGCGATGCGTGGAGGCCCGAGAGTGCCGTTGTTGGTCTGGGTGAACAGTGGCATTTTCCGGCCAGGATTTTTTACAAAGCCTTTCCCTGTTGTGGGGCGATGCAGAATGCGCTGGCCCTTTTCCAACAGATTCTCAAAGAAAATGGAATCCAAGCTGAAGACATCCACGAACTGCGCGTGAAGCTGAACCCTTTGGCGGCGCTTCCAGTGTGGCAAAGCGAAGGGGTGGAAAACCACATTGATGCCCAGTTCAATGTGCCCTATGTGTTTGCGGCTTTGGCGAATCAGGTGGAAGTGGGGCCGTCCTGGCAAAGGGAAGAGACACTCAGAGACGACGGCATCACCGCGTTTATGAAAAAAGTGAGGGTGTTTACGGATCTGGATGACGGAAGCCGCGCCAGGGACGATGTGGAGGTCATTGCGGAATCAAGCGAGGGCAGGAAGGTTTACGCTAAGCGGGGATTTGCCGTTGACCTTGAAATGAACGATAATACCCTTGAGGAAAAATTCGTCAGAAATACCCGTTCTCTCCTGAATAAGGAGCGGGCGCGGAAAGCGGCGAAAGCCCTGTTTGAACTCGAGGCAGTGGATGACATTCGAGAGGTTTTGGAGCTGATCGGGCCTGTGGATCGTGGCCGCCAATGACCTTTTCAATCAAAAGATCGTCAAGAAGACGATGAAAAGGCGGTTGTCACGGTTGAAAGACGTGATGACATATCGTGGTAAAGGGTTGACCCTTTACAGCGATGGATATAGCCCCTGCTGGCAAGATGTCTCAGAGAGGGGTGCCCAGGGGTTTTGGAGGAGGTGCGCATGAAATTACATCAATTTTTCTTTGTCGTGGGGATTATTTTCTTAACGGCAAGCATTTGCTCGGCTCGCGTCTATAGATATGTGGATGAAAGGGGCATTCCCTGTTATACCGATGACATCTACAATGTGCCGGAAGCCCAACGACCGGATGTGGGGACAGTGGACAAATCCGCCGGGGCGGGCCGAAGCCCTGAAGAAGAGGCAAATACAGAGGGTTCTGTTGAGGCTGATGAGCAGCGTAGAATCGACCACTTATCCAGGCAATTGTTGTCACGGGCAGGGCGGGGCGATGTGGAAACGGTCAAGGATCTTTTGGAAAGAGGGGCGGACATTCACACAAGAGACAAACAGGGTGAAACAGTGCTTATGAAAGCGGCGCGGGTCGGCAATTTTCCCGTGGTGAAACTGCTCATCGAATACGGCGCAGAAGTCAATGCCATAGATGTGACAGGTGGGACGGCGCTCAGCTACGCCAAAAGTTTCGGGCAGGAAGAGGTGGCGACCCTTCTCAGAAGTCACGGCGCCGTCCAGTAAGTCTTCATTTCTTTCTCGGAGGACAAGGTTGAAGGGCTGAACCTGATCGCAAAGGCTCGAGCAGGGGTGCCAGATACATGGTGCTACCCCAGGAAAGGAGGTTCCTCAACATGTTCAAGGAATTGTTGAAGACGGACAAGAGCCCTGCGCAGTTACTCATCCGGGTCGCTTTGGGAGTGGTGATGTTTCCCCATGGTGCCCAGAAAGCTTTCGGCTGGTTTGGAGGTGCCGGCTACGCAAAAACAATCCAGGCATTTGCAGGCATGGGTTTCCCCGCATGGTCCACAGTGGCTTTAATGGCTACGGAGACGTTGGGCGCTGTCTTATTGATCATAGGTCTTCTGACCAGAATTTGGGCCCTGGGCATCGGCATCGCCATGACCATATGCATGTTCATGAACCACGTCCAGCACGGTTTCTTCATGAACTGGTTCGGTCAACAACAAGGGGAGGGCTTTGAGTTCCACATCCTGGTCCTGGGCATCGTTCTGGCCCTAATTGTGCGCGGGGGAGGCCTGTTGTCTGCGGATAATAAAATCGTGGCGGACACTCACAGAACAGGTTATCTTCGCTAGGAGAGAACAAGAGGCGCATGATGAAACCATTCTTGGAGGCATGAGGCGCGATGGGTATCGAGAGAGACACCATGGAAAATTGGCTGGACTTGGGCAAAGCGGTAAGGAGATTGGTCAACCCCGCGACTTTTCCTGTGGCTGTAAGATTCGCAACGGAGGCATCGGAGATACCACCGACGGCCAGAAGACCGCTCAGGGATCTCAAAGTTCGCGTGGCGCCGTGTCAGGCCGCAGCCATGGTGAGGCGCTACGGTTGGACTGTCGCCTTCGGCAAAGAAGACCTTGGGTGTGCCATTGCAGGCTACACCTATGGTTGGGAGAGGCCGGCCGATGAACAAGGAATGGTGGCGTTCCATACGCGCATGCGCTATGCGGATGACGAAGCGGCGGCACGGGAAATGCTGAAGGCTTGGCCACTGCTTCAAAAAGGGGAGAGGATCTTTGTTGTGTACACACCCCTGGAATGGGCCAAGTTAGAACCGGATGTGGTCCTATTCTATGTGAACCCAGCCCAACTCATGCGTTTGATCCATGGGGCGACACAAAAGAGCGGTCAACCCCTAAGAAGTACGTTTTCAGGAAGGGCCGCTTCGTGCACAGAAGGGGTTCTTGCTGCCTACTTAGACAATGCCCTGAAGGTGGTGGTGCCTGGAAACGGCGACCGGGTTTGGGCCGGCTGTCAGGATCACGAAATGATCATGGCCATACCTGCTTCAAAATTGCCCGAAGTGGTGGAAGGTTTAGAGAAAACCCACCAGAGTGGGGTGCGCTATCCTATACCGACCTACCTGCGATATACCCCTGAGGTTGCCTTTAGCCTGCCCCTTTCCGACATATTCAAACCGGAGGAACTGAACCGACTGAGGAAGCGCTGAGGGTTGCCGCTTATCGGATTCACCTTCAATGGCCTGAGCCTGAATCAGACAAAGGGAGTATTGGAGTCATGGAAACGCTTCGCATGGTTGATCCGGAGATTGCACAAGCGATCGAGGAGGAGACTCTCCAGCAGGATATGACGATCGAATTAAATGCAGCGACAAATTTCTGCAGTGGAGCGGTGATCGAGGCTCAAGGCAATCTCTTTGCTCACAAAACGCTGGAAGGATATCCGGGGAGCCGATATCACGGGGGGCATGGCCGTGTGGATGTGATAGAGAGGCTGGCTGTGGAACGGGTTAAGAAGCTTTTCGGTGCAGAGCATGCCAACATTCAACCGCACAGTGGGGTGAGTGCCAATCTGGCGGTTTACTTCGCAGTGCTTGATCCGGGAGACTCTATCCTCGGCATGGATCTCAGCATGGGAGGACACCTTTCCCATGGCCATAAGGGGACTTTCAGCGGGAAGTTCTTGAGGTCTTTTTCCTACGGGGTTGAGCGGAACAGCGAGCGGATCGAATACGGCGAGGTGAAGCGTATTGCGAGAAAGGAAAGGCCCAAAATGATTGTCTGCGGGGGCAGCGCTTACCCACGAATCATTGATTTTTCGCGTTTCCGGTCCATCGCAGATGAAGTGGGGGCGTATCTTTTGGCTGATATTGCCCACGTGGCCGGTCTTGTGGCCGGAGGGGTCTATCCGTCACCGGTGCCATACGCAGACTTTGTGACCTTCACCACCTACAAAACGCTTCGAGGAAGCCGAGGAGGGACGATTCTCTGCAGGAAAGCATATGCTCGCAAAATCGATAAGGCGGTGTTTCCAGGTGTTCAGGGTTCTATGCACGTACACCTGATGGCGGGCAAGGCGGTCACTTTCAAACTTGCTTCAACCCCTTCTTTCAAAAGTTATGCAGGTCAGGTGGTAGAGAACGCAAGGGCACTCGCAAAGGCATTGCAAGAACGGAACTACCGCGTCGTTTCGGGGGGAACAGACACCCATATTGTTCTTCTGGATCTGCGTACGACAAACCTCACAGGGGCTGAAGCCCAAAAGCGGTTGGAGGAAGCGGGCATCATTTGCAACAAAAACGCCATTCCCTTTGATCCGCGTGGGCCCGAGTCGACGAGCGGGGTGCGGTTCGGAACCTCTGCTGTAACCACAAGAGGCTTCCGCGAATCCGAGATGGTCACACTCGCAGAACTGATTGATGAGCTGCTACCCGGTAAGGCTGCGAGCAAGCAAATGCGTCAGGTCCAGGAAAAGGTGAGAGAACTGTGCCTTCGCTTTCCGCTTCATCTCGGTCATGAAAGATGAGTGCTAAGGGCAAGGAACAGGGTGTGGTGCTTGTTGAAATGGAGCGCGAAAAAAGATGAAAATCAAATTCTTTGCCACTGGCGGCACAATTGACAAAGAATACTTTGACCAGAAAAGCACCTATCAAGTGGGGGAATCGCGGGTTGAGGAGATACTCAGAGAGGCGAATGTGAATTTCCAATACGAATTCGAGTCTATCATGCGAAAGGATAGCCTAGACCTCACGGATCAGGATCGTCAGAATATTTTTGACAGAGTCCGTTCGGATTCCCATGAACATGTGGTGGTGACCCATGGAACGGACACGATGGATAAGACGGCCAGAAAGCTCCAAGGGATCCCGAATAAGGTGATTGTTCTCACAGGAGCGATAAAGCCTGCCAAGTTCATAACCAGCGATGCAGAATTCAACATCGGTTGTGCTGTTGCGGCCGTCCAGTGCTTGCCCCACGGTGTTTATCTCGTCATGAACGGTCGAATCTTTCATCCCGGCAAGGCTCGAAAGAACGTGGAAATGAATCGTTTTGAAGAGATCTAAGGATTGAAGATTGAGGAATTGAGGGCTTTAGAAATTGGGGAATTCAGGAATGGAGAGATTGAGGCTGTCCGAGAAGTGTAATTTCGGGCAACTTGCAAAGCCATTCTTGGGTCATTCCCGCAAAAGCAGGAATCCAATGTTTTCAGACTTTTCAGGACTCCCGCTTCCGCGGGAGTGACGGAGTTTTTGGGCTCGGAACGCAAGAAAAGGTCTCCTGTCCCCGATGAACGGCTTGCCTCCCCTTTTATCCACTGTGTGCGGCAGCCGAATTATAGGTAAAGTACAGTCTTGTAAAGGGGGGCTGGGGGGATTTGGTGGGAGCCGATAGATCCGAGGCACAACGCTGGGGCGGTCAGGTTTGGAGTCCATAACGGAATAATCATGACAAAGCGAAAAAGGTATCGCATTGGACTGGCCCTTGGGGCAGGAGGTGCACGGGGTCTCGCCCATGTGGGCGTTTTGAAGGTGCTGGATCAGGAGAAGATCCCGGTCGATATCCTCGCTGGGGCGAGCATCGGCGCTCTGGTCGGAGGGGCTTATGCGAGCGGCATAAGCCCGGAGGAGATTAGAACCAAAGTCGACGAGTATCTCAAAAGTCCCGAGTTCCAATCCTCAGCGATCAAGGCGATCGAGGATGCTCACGCCCGTGGGGAAATGGGAATCGGTCAAAAGATTCAGCACTATGTCATGAACCGCTACTATCTCGTTCAGGCACTGTTTAAGCCTGCCGTTCTGTCCAAAGAGGATTTCGAGGCCATGATCAATCATTTCATTCCCGACATCGATATCGATAAAACCCGAATCCCCTTCCGGGCAGTTTCCACCGACTTGGTAACGGGTGAACAGATCGTGTTTTCGAGCGGGCCCCTCAGACAGGCGGTCATGGCAAGCTGCGCAATGCCCGGGGCCATTGAGCCTCTGCGGGAAGGGGACATGATTCTTTCGGACGGGGGCATCATCTGCCTTGTTCCAAGTTCTGTGGTCAGAAGAGAAGGAGCAGAGGTTGTGGTTGCTGTAGCGGTGGACCGGGATATTTGTACGGAAAAGGAATTTCGAACCGCCATGACGATTTACTCCAGGGTGTGTGATATCATGGCGAGCCGGCTGAAAAGTCACGAATTGATGGATGCTGATGTCATTATCAGGCCGGAAGTGGGGGATTTGCACTGGTCTGAATTCTCGCAGGCCCTGTCTTTGGTGGAAGCAGGAGAACGGGCTACCAGAGAAAACCTCGAACACATTCGCCATGCCATGCCCGGTATCAAGAAATGGTTCACCTTGAAGCAGATACTCGGGTCTCACCGCAAACAGGAGCACTGATCAATCCCAAGGACCCCACCTTGTGTGTGTACAGTTGAAATTTCTCAGCTTTGGTGCGTGAGGTGCCAGGGTCAAACAGATGCTGGATGCTGGTCACTGGATACTGGATTGAAAAGGAATTCTTTATTGATTTATCCAGAATCTAGCATCCAGTATCCAGCATCAGATTTGTTTGTTCCGAAAAGGTTAGGCTATTTGGCTAATCAGAGGAAGCGTGGAGCTTCATCAGGACTTGATCCGTTAAAGTTAACCTCTCCACACCGGAATCAGTGACCAGGTAATCATCCTCCAAACCGACCACGCCCTTCCCGGGAAAGACGAACTTTGGCTCAAAGGCGATCACCATCCCAACACCCAGTTCCTCTTCAAAGCCGGGCGCGATGATGGGGTATTCGTCAATTTCCAGGCCGAGGCCATGCCCAACAAACTTCACCTGGCCTTCCCCGAAGCCCATGAATATCTCCGCATAACCTGCTTTTGAAGCCTCTTCGATCGCAAGATGGTAAAGGTCCGAACACAAAGCCCCGGGCTTCGCGCTTTCTGCAAAGACGTGGTGTATTTTTAAAGAAAAATCATGGGCTTTTTCTAGATCCTTTGGAAGCTCCCCGATAACGAAGGTTCTGAACTGATCAGCCAAGTAACCGTTGATGCCCGCGCCGTAGTCTATGCCGATGGGTTCGTTTTTCCTGACCCTTCGAAAACTCGCACCCTGCGCCATGGCAGGTGAGTTCCCATGTCCGCCATGAGGGCTGTTGAGAAAGGAAATGGTCGCACCGCTTTCTCCGGACAGCACATGGGCGTAAGTCATTTCCTGATTCCAGCCTCGCATACGAAGTATCCCCATGTGTCCCTCCCGACGAGCGATGAGGGACAAATGTCCGTCGATTTCCAGTTCCGTCATGCCCTCCCGGATGATCTGGGCGATTTCCATGTAGCCCTTGTGAAGGATGGCGGCAGCCTTCCGGATCTGTTCCACTTCGTAAGGCGTTTTGACCATCCGGAGTTTCCGTATGGTTCCCGACACATCGGTCCACCGGCAGCTTGGGAGCATGTCCTTGAACCAAAGATAAAGGGAGGCGGGCAAGACATCCATTTCAAGTCCAGCTTGATGCAATTGGCCGATGCCGAATTGCTCGAGCACTTTCACGATCTCGCTCCTGCCATTGATGGAGACAACAGCATCCAGTGGAGATTCACTTCGTGCTCTCTCAGCGCCCTTCTGAACCATAAGAATCGGTTCACCTTCGCGCGGGATGAAGAGGATAGAGGTTTGAACAGTGCCGGCAAAATAGTAAATGTCCACATTTTGCAGAATGAAGGCTCCGTCCAGATCCTGCCGGGTTAGCGCGGACTGGAAGCGTCCTATACGCTGCTCGATTTGTTGTTTAGGTACCGTGTCCATGTTCTGTTCCCCTCAAGTCAGAGGAGTAATCACCTTTAAGTCACGGGGCATACGCTGATCCTATCTCCCGTGGACAGGCGTTGTTGATCGTTGAATCCTTATTATGCCCCACACGTGACGTTGTCCGATAACTACTCTCCCCTCCACTGATGGGAGGGGACAAAGGGGGGGGAAATAATTGGCGAAAAGTCCTATTATTTCAGCGCTTCCACATCTATCCTACCCGTCAAGGGGGAGAAATTTCAAGATGATCGGATAGCCCCCTAGGGGGATTTGAAAAAACCAAGGTGACAGCCTACGAAGTCATGCCCTGGGAGTCAAGGGAATAAAAACTCCATCAGTTGACAGGGGAGGCTCTTTTGCCTATGCTCCTGTAACCTGTTGTGCCGCTTCAAAAGTGCCGCAAAAAAGACCCCAATGCAGGCAGCACAAGACGGAGGATCTGCAAATGAAGAGCGCCGTGGCTGTGGTGAAGACCCGGGATAGAAAGGAGGGCGTGAGGCTGTGCCTGAGCGCTCTAAAGACCAACCCGGTTAAAGGAAAAAGGGTGCTCATCAAACCCAATTTCAATACAGCTGATCCAGCGCCCGGCTCCACCCACAATGACACCCTTGTCGCTTTGGTGGACGAACTGTATGCCATGGGCGCAAACACCATTTCATTGGGGGAACGGAGTTACCCGCTGACCCGGGAGGTGATGGAGCAGAAAGGCATCGTACCTCTTCTTGAAAAGAGAGATGTCCAGATCTTAGACTTCGATGCCTTGGCTGAAAAGGATTGGGTGCCTTTCAAACCGGAGGGAAGCCACTGGCCCAATGGCTTCAGGATTGCACGTCCCATTCTTGAGGCGGAATGCCTGGTTTCCACATGCTGCCTGAAGACCCATCAATACGGCGGTATCTTTACATTCTCCCTCAAATTGCATGTGGGGGTGGTGCCTACATTCCGTCATGGCTATAACCACATGGGAGAGCTCCATGGGTCCCCCCACCAACGGAAAATGATTGCTGAGATCAATGAGCCCTTTTCACCGGATCTGATCGTGATGGATGGGGTCGAGGCCTTTGTGGACGGCGGACCTATGAGCGGGAAAAGGGCAACCGCCGAGCTTTTCCTGGGCGCATGCGATCGCATCGCCATGGATGCAGTCGGCGTGGCGGCCCTTAAACTCGTGGGAAGCAATGCGGCTATCATGAAGCCCAAGATCTTCGAACAGGAGCAGATTGCAAGGGCGGTTGATCTTGGCCTGGGCGTGACCTCGCCATCGGAAATCGAACTTGTTCCCGCACATGAGGATAGTCAAGCTGTTTGTGACCGTCTGACAGCTGTGTTGGCGCAAGGGTAAGCCGTTGTTAATCCGGCGGTTCTTGCCGTGAGAATGGGTGGGGCGCTATTCAGTATGGCAAAAAGTCGGGTCTTTCGGAAAATGTGCACGCATCGTTTAAAGGGCTTTCCATAAATGACGCATATAGAAGGCCACGAAGGGTTTTTTTCGATTCCAAGGCTCACAGTCTTCCTCTGTAATCAACGTTTCAGACTCAAAACCCTTCTCGCCCGCCTGGCAGTGGCTGGCAGGGACTGCGAAAAATTGTTGGTCCTTGACCGGGGCCGGGGTTTGTTATAGAGTTATAAAAGGATTCCCGTGTTATTGAAATGGGTTAAGCATCTTTCGGGTAGGCAGGCGGCCTGGCCGAAGGCGTGGGTGATGTCATGCAGTCCTTCTCGTGGACGACGGTCCAGGATTTTATCAATGCCCTGAATCCTGACTATATCGTATATGCCGGCGCCATTGGCGTTTTTCTGGGTTTCGTTTTTCTCATCTATTTCCTCTACCGCCGCGTTCGCTGGCTCACCCGTGCTGCAGCGAGAAAAAGAACCGTCTCACCCGGTATCATAGCGAGCCTTCGCAACTTCATCCTGATTCTCTTCTGGGTCTCCCTCTTCGGCATGATCCTCTTTTTGGGTTCTTTTCTCAGGGCGTATTATGCCTTCACCTATGAAGAGCCTGTTGCTGAAATCCTCACGGAGCCGCTGGAGATTCCCAAAACGACCCGCGTGTGGCTGGTCCAATACCTACCTTCACAACAGGTGAACACGCGCCAGTTCTTGGTCAGGGGGGATCAATGGATGATCGAAGGGGATATCGTGAAATGGGACAACTGGCTCAATTTTATAGGACTTAAGACGCGTTACAGGCTGACACGACTTCGGGGACGGTATGTCAGCACTGACGCGGAGATCCTGCAGAAACCCACCATCTATTCCCTGGTAAAGGACGAAGACCATCCCGTCTGGAAGTACCTTTACCGCTACGGCCACGAACTGCCATTTATCAGTACCGTTTATGGTAATGCCGCCTTTCAAGCCTCCACGGAAAACAAACGGTATTTCCTCTATCTCAGCACTTCCGGATTCTTGGTGAGAGAAGGAGCAGATTGACAGGCTTCACCTGATTAACCGGGGTAAGCCTTCCCGTAACTGTCAACATGAACCTTGTGATACTCCAGCTTCTCTTTTGGGTGGGGACTTTTCTTCTCATCAGGATAGCCTATAGCGATAATCGATTCTACTTTCATATTCTCAGGGATGCCGAGGAGTTCTGAAATATAGGCCTCTGCCGTTTTTGTCTCATTGTGCATTCTTTCTCTGATCTGTATCCAGCAACTTCCAAGTCCCAGGGATTCAGCGGCCAGATGAATAAATACAGACGCAATGGAGGCATCCTCCACCCACACGGTGCTTATTTCAGGATCCGCGGACACAACGATGCATAAGGGCGCATTTCTTAAGAAAGATGATCCGTGCTGTTTTGACTTGGAAAGCTTTTCCAGCAGTTCTGGATCCCTCACAACAATGAACTCCCAAGGGTTGCTGCCCATGGATGAGGGGGAGCGGAGCCCAGCCTCAACCAGCATATCCAGCTTGTCCGCCTCGACTGATTTTTTCTGAAATTTCCTGATGCTTCTTCTCTTTTGAATGAGCGGTAAAAACATAGAAGATCTCCTTGCTTTTTTGGGGCGCAATGTACATCATTTTTTTTCAGTAGGAAACAGAAAAGCAGGATGGCTCGTGCACAGTCGACAGCGGGGTATGATATAAGGCGTTGAAATGGGAAAACAAAATATAATCGGTTTGTTTTTGAAAACCCGTATCATGTCTTACTCGGTTCCGCCTGGCAGGATCCGCTATGGCAGGGCTTGGGACCTGGAAAGACGGAAAGGAGCGGGAGATGACACTCGAAGAAGCCATAAGGACGGCCATTTCATATGAAACGAGGATACGCAATGTCTACCTGGAGGCGGCGGAAGAGACGCCTGAGGCAGCAGGAAAAAGCTTTTTGAAAACCATGGGAGATGAGGAGCAGCATCACCTGGATTACCTGAAAGACAGGCTCAAGAAGTGGACCGAGACGGGGGAGCTGATGGTTGAGAAGCTGGAGACCATCGTTCCACCGAATGAACAGATCGCATCGGAAATGGCAAAGTTCAAAGAGAAAATGTCCGAAAAAACGCTGGGGGACCAAAAAAGGGTCCTGTCCAGGGCCCTCCGGGTCGAAGTGGAAACAACCGGCTTTTACAGAACAATGGTCGAAGAAATGTCCGATGAGGCCAAAGCCATGTTTGCTCGATTTCTTGAGATTGAGGAGCGTCACATCGCAGCGGTTCAGATGCAGCTCGACTACTTGACCAAGACGGGCTACTGGTTTGACCGCAAAGAATTCGATATGGAATAGAACGGAATTTGAACGGTTTTGCTGAATTCTTGAAGTGGCTGCCTTTTGCGGGTGAGTGATGACGACTATAGCACTTCTCAAATGTGATGAATACCACCTTTCCACCTTGAAGGCCAAAATTCTGGAAGGGTTTTCCCACCTGAGCCTGGACCCGTCTGTTTTCCGGGGCCGAAGGGTGCTCATCAAGCCCAACTTGCTTAACGCCAGCCCCGTGGAAAAAGCTGTGGTCACCCACCCTGAATTTTTCAGGGCGGTGCTGCAACTGGTGAAAGCACACGGAGGGCGGCCTCTCATGGCAGAATCCCCGGCTTTTCAACCCCTGCGCAAGGTGATGAAGAAGACCGGTTATGAGCGCGTCATAGCCGAGGAGGGTTGTGAGGTTGCCGACCCGAATGAAACGGCCGTTCTCTTTCATCAGGAACCAGCCGAGTACCGGAGGTTTGAGCTCGCCAAGGCGCTCTTTGATGCGGATCTGGTTCTCAACCTCCCAAAATTCAAGACACACGGGCTGACCTATATCACAGGTGCGGTGAAAAATTCCTTTGGCCTGATTCAGGGACTCACAAAGTCCCAATGGCATCTCAAGGCACGCTCTAGCGAGGCCTTCTCCGGTCTTTTGCTCGATCTCTACCTGGCTCTCCTAAAAGGATTTGATCCGCCCAAAAGGTATATCCACATCATGGATGCCATTACAGGCCTGGAAGGTGAAGGGCCGGGTGCGGCAGGGCACCCGAAGAAGATTGGGGCCGTTGTGATCGGGGAGGACGCTGTAGCCGTTGATTCCGTCGCTGTAAGCCTTGCGGGGCTCGATAAACGGAAAGTGCATACCCTGAGGTCTGGCGAAGAGAGAGGGCTCGGGGCCGCATCTCTTGAAAGGATCCGTATCAAAGGGGCGCATTTTGAAGATTTTCATATCCAAGATTTTGTGCCCAGCCGAGCCACGACAGGCTCACACATGGAGAGGTGGCCCCTGAATACGAAAACCTTGAAGAATTTCCTGATGGAAAAACCGGTCCCCTTAAGGGCCCGCTGCACTCTCTGCTATCAGTGTCAAGGCATTTGCCCCAGCGGCGCAATCGGACGTGAGGATGGCAACAAAGGTGTACCACGATACGACTACGACAAATGTATTCGTTGTTACTGCTGCATGGAGATATGCCCCGAGGCAGCAATCACCTTGAAGCCGGGGACGCTCCAGTGGCTTATCAACCGGTGAGGATTGAGGAATTTGGGGATTGAGGAATTCAGGAGATGGAACATCGATAACAGAGGGAAGAGAAAAGACAATCACGAAAGCACCCTTCGACTGTGCTCAGGGCAGGCGAAAAAACTGGAAAACACGAAAGAAGAGAGGATTGAGGGATTTAAGATTGACGATTGGCGATTGAGAATGGGCACGAGCGAAGGTTCACAAGGCGAGCTTACAGCCTACCGAGGACACACCCTTTCGGGCATCGGGATGACCCCGATCCTTCCAGGATTGATCCTGGGAGCGGCAGTGCGGGTGATTCGCTGGCTTGCAGGGCTCCGGACACAGGAAGTTCAGGTGGACGATCACCGCTGGGTCTATCTCGAAGGCGGAAAGGGAGAGACCATGCTCTTTGTTCATGGATTTGGCGCGGAAAAGGATAGCTGGGGGCCCTTTCTGCGACCTTTCAGTCGCTCCTACCGCCTGATTGTCCCTGATCTGCCGGGCTTCGGTGAGAGCTCCCATATCCCATCGGCAAGTTATGATGTTCCCACCCAGGTCAAAAGACTGCACCGCTTTGTGGAAACCATAAACCTCCCGCCTTTTCATCTCGTGGGCGTCTCTTTGGGTGGGTATATTTCAGCCTACTATGCAAGTGAATACCCGGAGAGGGTCAAAAGTCTGGCCCTAATGGACGCGGCAGGCGTTGAATCAAGAATTCCGAGCTGTGCCATGGAAATTTACAAAAGAGAAGGGGAGATCATCCTCCTTTACAAGACATTGAAGCAATTCGATGCGCTTACGAGGGCCCTCTTCTACCGGCCGCCCCCCATGCCCGCTCTGTATAGGAAGTACTTCGCAAAAAGGGGGGCCCGGAATTATGGGTTTCACGAAAAAATCCTGCAAGATCTAGAAAAGAGCGGGATGAACCTTTTGGAAGATCGCTTGTCCGAAATTATGGCTCGGACCCTCATTCTTTGGGGAGAGCAAGACCGCATGGTCCATGTATCCAGCGTCGAAAAGTTTGAGAAAGGCATTCAGAACAGCCGGACAGTCATTGTCAAGAAATGCGGCCATGTGCCTTTCTTTGAAAAACGCAAAGAGACGGTCCGGGCTTATGAGGCCTTTCTCAGGACCCTGCAAGGAGAACACCCACCAGGCCGCTGAAAAACGCCCTTGACACCCCGCCAAGTGCTTCCTAACTTTTCAATAACGTTTGATTTTTCCTGTTCCAACTTTAACTTAGTTGATCAAAGGTGAGTTTATGGAAGAGACGGCCAACTTTAAGAGCATCGAACTCCGCATCGTGGCCCAGTGAAAGGGAGGAAAGAAGGAAAAAAGAGTGGAAACAATGAAAACGTATGACCTGATTGCCATAGGAACCGGTTCCGCCATGAACATTGTGGAAGCGATTTTGCAGAACGAACCGGGCAAAAAAGTGGCTGTCATCGACAAGGATGATCCAGGTGGCATATGCCTTACGAGAGGGTGCATTCCCACCAAAATCCTGGTTTATCCGGCTGAGGTGATGCGGTCTGTTGAAGGGGCCAAGGCATTGGGTATTGATGTCCATGTAAAAAAGGTGGACTTCCAGGTCATCATGGAAAGAATGCGGGCTGTCCTCCGAAGAGATATAGGCGACATTCGAAAGGGCCTGAGTGAAGCAAAGAACATCGACTACTATCAGGGGGCGGCGGAGTTCATCGCCCCTTATCAATTGAGCGTGGGTGGCGAAACAATCACCTCAAGAATGATCTTCCTGTGTCTGGGATCAAAGCCGCTGATTCCGCCAATCAAAGGGCTTGATGAGGTGCACTATCACACCAGTGACACGATTCTGGAGATCAAGAAACTGCCGGCCAGTCTGGCTATTTTAGGTGGGGGCTACATCGCAGCAGAGTACGGCCACTTCTTCTCCGCCATGGGGACAAAGGTCACCATTATTGGAAGAAACCCTCAGTTCTTGCCTGGTGAGGAACCGGAGGTCTCTGCCTTGGCGAAAAAGGAAATGTCCAAACACATGGCCATTGTCACGAATCATGAGGTGACTGAAGTCCAAAAATCGAGGAAGAAAAGCAAAAGAATCATTGCTTTGGACAGGAGCACCGAACAAAGGAGAGAGTTCACTTCAGAAGAGATCCTTGTCGCCGCAGGCAGGGCTCCGAACACCGACATTCTTCATCCTGAACGGGGCGGCATCAACACGGATGAAAAAGGCTGGCTCGTTGTGGATCCCTACTTGCAAACATCCCAAGCCAATGTGTGGGCCCTTGGTGATGCCATTGGAAAGCATCTTTTCAAACATGTGGCCAATTATGAATCCAAGATTGTTTACACCAATGCAATTTTGGGGCAGAAGGTGAAGGTCGACTACCACGCGGTTCCTCATGCGGTCTTTACCCATCCGGAGATCGCCTCTGTAGGCATGAGGCAGAAAGAGGCCGTTGAGACCTCCGGTGAAGACGGTGTCTTGATCGGCTTCCAGAGATACCAGAATACGGCCAAAGGGGAAGCCATGGGTTTAAAAGACTACTTCTCCAAGGTGATGGTGGAGAGGGACACAAACCGGCTTCTGGGTGCTCACATCATCGGTCCCCATGCCTCAATGCTCATTCAGGAGATCATTACGCTCATGTATTCGGGAGATCAAAGCATGAGGCCCATCCTTGCGGGAATGCACATCCATCCCTCCCTGAGTGAGGTCGTGGCGAGGTCTTTCACCGGGTTGATGGCTCCTCAACAATACAATCACATGCTGACGCATGGGCGGATATAAAGATTGACGATTGACGATGGGCGATTGAAGATTGAGGGATTCAGGAATTTGGGGATTGAGGGAAAAGAAGTGCCTAAAGTGATCTAAAGTGTCTAGAGTGTCTAAAGCTAAAAAGTTAAAATAAGGAGTTCGAATTCATTTATGAAAGCTTGCCACAAATTTTGTGATGTTCAGCAATGAACAAGGCTAATGACAGATGCTCAGTCACCAATGACCAATGACAAATGGCCAATGACATTGGAGAGAGGACTTCAGCGCCGCGATTAGAAAGGAGTAAGCAATGAAAAAAACCTATGTCATTATCTTGATGGCTTTCATGATGGCATCCACGGTTTTCTCGGCAGGGACTGCCGGAAGAGCCGATGTGGAGCTGATCACGAAAGAGGAGCTCAAAAGCATGCTGGGCAACCCGGATGTCATTATTGTGGACGTGCGGCAACCTAGCCATTACGATGTATCCGGGAGCAAAATCAAGGGTGCGGTGCGAGAAGATCCCAGTAGTGTAACTACGTGGATGGAAAAATATCCAAAGGACAAGACACTGGTTTTTTATTGCGCCTGACCGAATGAAGCGACGAGTGCCCGGGTGGCACGGGAATTTCTAAAGGCTGGTTACACAAAGGTGTATGCCCTCAAGGGCGGCTGGAGGGCGTGGTCAAAGGCGGATTACCCGACCGGGAAAAAATAGAAACGTCAGATGAAGAGAAAGGCCTTGACAAGAAAGGGCATAAGAACAGATTCTTGGAACATTGGTTCGGAGCTTAGGGTGCGATACCATGATTTCCCGGCGGGAATGCTGATCAAGGAGGTAAGAACATGGAACTGAAAAGAATCCTGTGGCCCACGGATTTTTCAGGGAGCGCGGAACAGGCGCTGGGGTACGTCCAATCCCTGTCCGAGAAATACCAGACCGAGGTGCATGTGCTTTACGTGATCGAGGAGCTTGCCTATCATGAGCCCTGGTACGGGGACTTCGATCGCTCGCACATTGAAAAAATCCATGAGTGGGAGAAAAAAACGGCCCAAAAGCGCCTTGACGAGGTTTGCGAAAACCATTTGCAGGGTTGCCCCCTTTACATCAAACACATTGCCATCGGTGACCCGGCCCAGGAAATCCTGAAACTCATTGATCAGGAGCAGATCGATATGGTGGTGATGACCACACACGGTCGAAAAGGACTCTTTCGTTTTGGCAGCGTGGCTGAAAAGGTGGTGAAAAATTCTCCGGTGCCGGTTGTCTCCATCCCTGTCGAGCCGACAAATTAGAGCCCCGAAACCCTCCACCTCTCCGGCCGAGAGCCTACTGATCTGGGGGCCACCCCGTGCCTTCCCGGCCCCCTTTTCGGTTGTTTGGAGACGGTTTTAAGGAGATTCTTGCCTGAAGGGCTGCCACCTCAAGTTCACACAGATCAATGGCAAGGAGAGGCTATGGATGATGACCTCACACTGAGGAGAACCTTGGAGGATCTCCTCCAGTCTCAGAAACTGGCGGTCTTGGCCACGCACAAGGGAGGTCAACCCTACACGAGTCTGGTGGCCTTTGCCGCCACCAGAGACCTTGAGCAACTGCTTTTTTCAACAACCCGGTCCACAAGAAAATATGCCAACCTCATGGAGGACTCGAGGGTTGCTTTGCTCATAGACAATCGTTCGAACCGGGATTCAGACATACATGCCGCCGTGGCCGTAACAGCGACAGGTGAGGCTGATGAGGTGCCGGGAAAGGAAAGAGAGGCCCTTCAAGCCGTCTACCTCGCCAAACATCCCCATCTCAAGGATTTCGTATCTTCCCCGAGTTGTGCCCTCTTTCGTGTGAGGGCAGACACCTACTATCTTGTCCGCAGATTCCAGCACGTACTAGAACTGCATTTGAAAAAATGAGCTTTATCATTCCTTTGAACCAGATCTCCGGAAGTGACCGACATCGCGTTGGGGGCAAGTCCTACGCCCTTGCGACAATGGCGGCAAGAGGGTTCCGTGTGCCTGAGGCGATTTCAATCACCACCGGGGCTTACGACCGATTTGTGGATGCAACGGGTCTGCGGGAACGCATTTTGCTCGAGCTTCATCGGAAGGATTTCAAAGACATGCGCTGGGAAGAAATATGGGATGCTGCATTGCGCATTCGGAACATGTTTCTCACCATGCCCATACCCCAAGAGCTTTCTGCGATCCTGAGGGAAGCAGTTGAACACGTCTTTCTGAATCAACCTGTGGTCGTTCGATCCTCTGCTCCCGGGGAAGACTCTGCAAAGGCGTCCTTTGCGGGTCTGCACGAGTCCTACGTCAATGTCCTCGGCCCAGAGCGCATCTTGGACCACGTCAAGAAAGTCTGGGCTTCTCTCTGGTCTGATGCCGCTCTCCTTTACCGCCAGGAACTGGGACTGGACGTGGAGACAAGCACGATGGCGGTGGTGGTTCAGGAGATTGTGGTGGGTGAGCGCTCCGGTGTTGTTTTCGGGAAAAATCCAAATGATCCGAATCAGGCCGTCATCGAGTCGGTCCACGGTCTGAACCAGGGCCTGGTGGACGGCACGGTCGAGCCGGACCGATGGGTTCTGGACCGTGAAACAGGGAGGATCATCACCCACACGCCCGGGCAGCGGGACAGGGGGGTGGTTCCGTCCCATGAGGGGATTCGCCTTGAGCTGCTGAGTTCGGGCAAGTCCCAGCAGAGTCCTTTGACCGAAAAGGAAGTTGCGGATGTCTTTGCATTGGCACGACGCGCGGAAAACCTATTTGGTGCCGCCCAGGATGTGGAGTGGACATTTCGTGGCGACGTGCTCTATGCGCTTCAAGCCCGTCCCATCACAAAGCCTTCCGGTCGATCCTCCGAGGATCAGCGGCCATGGTACCTCAGCTTGCGGCGGAGTCTGGAAAACCTGAAAAACCTTCGCAGCAAAATAGAAGGTGAGCTCATCCCGGCTATGGGTGATGAGGGTTCCCGTTTGGCCCGCCAGGATGTGACAGCCTTGTCTGACCAGGCCCTTGCCGACGAGATCGCCCGCCGTGAAGCGATACAGGACCACTGGGTCAAGGTTTACTGGCGTGAATTTATTCCTTTTGCCCATGGCACACGCCTCTTTGGTCAGGTCTACAACGACACCATGCGCCCCTCCGATCCCTATGAATTTGTGGATCTCCTCGGGGATACGGAGATGGTGAGTGTTGCAAGAAATCGAAGCCTCGAAGAGATGGCGGATATGGTCAGGGAAGATCCGGATCTCAGAGAGTTGCTGCGACAAAGACGTTTTGGTGCCCTGGATGAAGGCTTTCTCAAAAAGCTGGATGATTTCGTGGAGCGGTTTGAGGACCTCTCATGTGGCACAAATCAGTGCTTTCAGGGCCGGGATACCATTGTACAAATCGTGCTTGAAATCGCTTCGCGCCCAAAGAAGACAGGGGAGACAAGGTGGAAAAATACGGCTTCTTTAACAGCGGCCTTTCTCTCGCATTTTCACGGCGGGGAGCTAGATGAGGCTGAAGAACTTCTGGACCTGGCTCGAGCGAGTTATCGGCTGAGGGATGACGATAACATCTATCTGGGGAAAATCGAAGGTCAGCTCCTTGCTGCGGCCGGAGAGGGAAAGCGGCGCCTCGAGAAAAGACTGCCGTCCGCTGAAGACCTCAGCCCAAAAGAGGTGGCGAGAGCGCTGAGAGATCCTGCATACGTGCCGCCTTCTCGGATTGGCGAGGAAAAGGGGGGTGAAAGCTTCAGGGTGAAACCGCGACAGCTTGTGGGCCAGCCGGCCGGCGCCGGTGTGTCAAAGGGCATGGCCCGTGTCATACTGGAACCGCCCGATCTCTTGGAGTTCAAAGCCGGAGAAATCCTGGTTTGTGACGCCTTGGACCCCAACATGACTTTTGTGGTTCCCCTGGCGTCAGGCATTGTTGAGCGAAGGGGAGGAATGCTGATCCATGGGGCGATCATCGCCCGAGAATATGGCCTTCCCTGCGTTACCGGCATCCCTGACGCAACCTTGCTGATCCAGACAGGCGATCTGATTACCGTGGACGGGTACCTCGGTATTGTTGTCATCGAAAAAGCACGTGAAGTTTGATCCGTATCGGCATGGGGACCTTTGGGATGGGCGATTTAATGCGGCATGAAAAGTCCTTTCGGGAAAACCCGCGAATGAAGCTGGTGCTCGCTTCACTGCGCAAGCGGGACCGCTCAAGATGTCGTGAGGATGAGCACATTCACCAGAGGCTTAAGCAATTGCTCGCCTCGGGAGAACTGTTGACCCCGCAGCTTCTCGCCGGCTGAAGGCATGCCTTGACACAGGCATGACGTTTCCCCTATGTTCTTTGGGAGGAGGGGTGAGGCTTTCTTCTGCACGGGAGGGGGTCGATGTCACAACCTTCAGAAATTCATGCAAGTATACGGGGACGATCATGACGACGAGAAATATTGCCGTTATTTTTATGGCGCTAGGCCTCTTTGCTCTCATTTTATGGACTGCATCCTGCGCCAGTGACCCGGTGAGCGGCCGGCCCACCTTGATGCTCCTCAGTGAGGACAAAGAGATCCAAATGGGCCGCCAAACAGATGGACAGGTCATTCAACAGTACGGCCTTTACAAGGATGCGAAGTTGACCGCTTACGTCGATGACCTCGGCCAGCGACTGGCGAAGGTTTCCCACAGGCCCAGCCTGACCTACAGCTTTAAAGTCCTGGACGTGGCTGTGGTGAATGCCTTTGCTGTTCCAGGAGGTTATGTTTATATGACGCGCGGCATACTGGCCCATCTGAACAGCGAGGCGGAGCTGGCCGGGGTGATGGGTCACGAGATCGGCCATATCACGGCTCGTCACTCGGCTGAACAGTACAGCAAGGCCATGCTGGCGAATATCGGGTTGGCTGCGGGAATGATCTTCGCGCCGTCACTCCGGGGACTTGGCGACTTCGTCCAGATGGGGGTGGGCGCCCTGTTTCTCAAGTTCAGCCGGGACAATGAGAGGGAGGCGGACAGTCTGGGCGTGGAGTATGCAAACAGAGTCGGTTACGACGGCGGCCAGATGGCCAATTTCTTTGAAACCTTGGAGCGAATGAACCCCGGTTCAGACAAAACCGGCTTACCGAGCTGGTTTTCAACCCACCCGAGCCCGGAAGACCGTGAAGCAGCTGTGAGGGGACACGCCAAAGCATGGCAGGAAAAGCTGGGCCAGAAGGACCCCAAAATCGGTCGCGAGAGATACCTGAGGCAGATTGAAGGTCTTGTTGTTGGGGAAGACCCTCGCCAGGGATATGTGGACGACAGCGTGTTTTACCACCCAGGTCTGACCTTTTATTTCCCGGTGCCCACGGATTGGACAGTGAACAACACGCCCGTCCAAGTGCAAATCCTCAGCCCCAAAAAGGACGCGGCCATTCTCTTTTCATTGGCTTCGGGCTCTTCTCCAAAAGAGGCCGCAAGCACTTTTGTTCAGAAGAGCCAAGCAGGCGTGATCCAGGCCGGTGCGATCCAAGTCCATGGCCTGTCTGCGTATCGGGTGATTTCCGACGTGCGCACGCAAAGCGGGGTTCTCCGCGTGATGTCCTACTTCATACAAAAGGACAAGTACATCTACGTGTTTCACGGCGTCTCCTCGCCCGGTCTGTTTGGAAATTATCAAGCCGCCTTTGCCGGCACCATGGGCGAATTCAAGCATCTCTCGGATCCCAACAGGATCAATGTCCAACCGGATCGTATCCGTGTTCGAACCACAAAGAGGTCGGATACCGTGAGGAATGCGCTGCTTTCGCTGGGCGTGGCAAAGAAAGACATGGAAAAAACCGCCCTTCTGAATGGAAAAACCCCGGATGATAGGATTCCGGCCAACACGCTTCTAAAGGTTGTTGAAAAGGGACGCTAAACCGCGCGATCCGTCCTCTCACAGCGACGGTCACTTTCCAGCCTTTTGCACTGATTGTTTCCCAGGAGAAACGGGCCTGTGACATGGGAAGATGTCTTCATCTCTCACCCAAACCGTTGAGCAGGTTTGATATAAGGTGTTTTTCCCGCCAGAATACAGGCTTCACCCCATGGATTTGAGACGTTTTTAGAGGCTTAAATGGGACAGGAAAAAACACGAGGGATGAAACCGTTGAGGATGAACACGAAGCTACTTCCATATCGGCTAATCACGTTTGTGGCTGTATTTGTGATTCTGATGCTTCTTCCTCAATGGGTTGGCGCAGGTGGTGCACAGATCCCGTTACCGGAAAAGGGATCTTCATCTGATCCGCTGAATGCGACCTACATGATTGAAGGGCAGGCCACACATCTGGTCAATGGCCGTTCCGAAAGGGAAGTTGCGCCCGGCTCGGCGACGAAAATCATGACCTCTGTCTTTGGAAAGCCGGTGGAGGGGGACCTTGATGGTCAAGGCGACATGGATGTGGCGTTGCTGCTGGTGCACGATCCTGGGGGCAGCGGAACATTTTATTATGTGGCGGCTGCGCTCAACAGGGATGACAGCTACATTGGAACAAACGCGGTGCTTCTCGGAGATCGGATCGCTCCGCAAGATGTTAAGATTCGCAATGGCGTGGTTGTTGCAAATTACACCGACCGCAGACCTGAAGAGCCGATGTCCGTCTCGCCGTCTGTCGGCAAGTCAAAGTACTTGATTCTCAAAAAAGACGAATTGGCGGAAATAAAGCCCTTAGGCGAGGGAGAACAGGTCCTTGAAGGTTGGGTCACCATTGGCCACGAAGTGCGATCCTTTTTGCCGTGTTCAAAGGATAGGGCGCTTTGGCTTCTGGGAAATTCGCCTGCCATGAAGGAGGTGAAAGACGCGTATTGGGAAGCGCTCCTCCAGGCGAAACCATACACGCCTCTTTTTATGACTCTTGCCGGCAAAATGGCCGGGCCGCCTACCGACGGCTTTGGGGCGGAATACGAAGCCGCCTTTCTGGCCACGCAGCTTGTGCGTGTCTCGCCTAAAGGCAATTGCAGAAGTGAGAATATTGTCGTGGATTCGCCAGCGCCGGGCGCAGTTGTCGCTTCCCCTCTCATAATCCGGGGCCATGCCCGAGGCACCTGGTTTTTCGAGGGAGATTTCCCTGTCCTTCTCAGGGATGCAGACAACAAAGTGGTGGCGACGCGGTTTTGCACCGCCAAAGATGCGTGGATGACCCAGAGATTTGTGCCCTTTGAGGGGGTTATCGCGTTTAAGAGGCCAAGGTCCGGAAATAAAGGAACGCTTGTTCTCAAGAAACACAATCCCACCGGCAGGCCCGAGCACGACGATGCGGTAGAGATCCCTGTATTCTTTGAATGATGGGTTTTGTATAACGGCCACCTTTGCCATAGGGGAATACAGAGGTGAAGAGGATAGGGTTTCTGGTAAGCCTTGTAATGGTAGTGGCAGCGGGCTGTGCCCCGGTCATTTCGATAAAGGCACTGGAACCCGTGGACAAGAACCTCGGCTTTGAGACCCTACTCGAGAACCCGGACAGATATGCTGGAAAGAGCGTCCTTCTCGGCGGTGATATCATTGAAACAGAGCCTCTTCCAAGCAAAACGTGCATTGTTGTTCTTCAGCGCCCACTTGGATCCAGAGCAAAACCCTCCAAAGAGAAAGGGTCGAAAGGCAGGTTTGTCGTAATGGCCGAAGGCTTCTTGGATCCAGCTATTTATCGCGCCGGTCGCCAGGTCACCCTTGTGGGCAAGGTGGTTGGAAGGGAAGTACGTCCTTTAGGTCAAATCCAATATGGGTATCCTCTTGTCGCGAATATAGAGCTGTATCTCTGGCCCGTTGAAGAAGCCGCGAAGGAATGGAGATTCTATATTGGGGCAAGCAGCGTGAAAGTGTTCTGAGGGAAGATGCCTTACAGGGGAATTTTTATCATATTCTTGGGCCTCGGCCTTTTGTGGGGATGTGCCCACGTGATCTCAAAAGAGATCCGGAGCGCGGTGGATGAAGAGATCACCTTTGGTGAACTGCGAAGAGATCCAACCGCGTATCGAGGGAAAACGGTCCTTTTTGGCGGTGTTATTGTGAGAAGCCTCATTGAAAAAGAAGGAACGCTTCTGGAGCTTTATCAGACCAGGGTGAATCGAGAAGGCAAACCCATAGATCTGGACAGGTCTGAGGGCCGTTTTCTGGCGTTCTATGAAGGCTTTCTGGATAACGAGATCTATCGTAACGGCCGGAAGGTGACCGTGGCTGGCGTTGTGGAGGGAGAGGAGATCATGAAATTGGGGGAAATCAATTATCGATATCCCTATCTCATCGTCAAGGAATTACACCTCTGGGAAGAAGAAAAGCCCTATGTGGTGGAACCATACCCTTGGGGACCATGGTATCCATGGGGCCCGTGGTATGATCCCTACTGGCACTGGCGACCCCACTATCGTTACCGCCATCGCTGATAGGGCCCTAGTCTCGTGTCCCAGAAATTCCTATCATAATTGCCAAAGAGGGAATGGCCAAAATTGGGCTCGAGGGGCCGTCGGGAGGTGGTCTTACAGACCCGCAACCCAAATTCCCACGAAGCTTGTTGGACGCCCCCATCATGTCAAT
>Ga0209427_10001120_pt1 | contig 30477 bp, 25 predicted proteins | sample DeeMarSWOR136_30_FD_187465 | JGI IMG/M metagenome (GOLD analysis project Ga0209427, IMG submission 187465) | Marine sediment microbial communities from White Oak River estuary, North Carolina - WOR-1-36_30 (SPAdes) (version 2) | ecosystem: Environmental > Aquatic > Marine > Intertidal zone >...
TTATACACATTTGATACTCAAATCATGCCATTATGGGATGAGTTTTACATGGATATGGAAGGATTAGATCTATTGAGTTATGAAGTAGGTTTAAGAGCAGTCATAGATCATGTAGGATCTGAGATCCAACCATATACAGGCGGTCCAATGGGCGTACCTATTGATATGGAACTTCTATATTCCTTAGACTTTGAAAATTGGATAGATATATCGGAGTTGATATCTCCGGGATATAGTCTTTCCCCATTTACGCCATTGAAGCTCTTTTCACTTATAGGGTTTAATTTTGATGTTGATCCACTTATTATGGATCCAAGTTCGTATTCAGATCCTCAAATAGCTTTAATAGATCAATTTGTACTCTCTGGTCCTTTTATCATAGCAAATAATTATGATTGGGAAACCATTGAAACTGAAATAACAATTGCAACTACAGGGAATCCTGATAGTATTGAAATATCATTAGCGTGGAATGTTAATGGAGTTTTACAGAAAGTATATATAAAAGCAGATGGCGATATAGCGGCTATTATTACTTTAAGTGGAGAGGCTGGTGTCTCTGAAATAGTTCCCGGATATGGGATACCAATTATTGTAGGATTTACAGGTTTAACAATTATAGCAATAATACTCTATGGGAAAAGGAAAAATAGAATTACAAAATAATCTTTTTTTTTTTTATTTTTATTTCTATTAGATTAGTGAGTATTCAAAGATTTAAATTACATTAATTCTTTAGTTAGATTATGGAAGTAGAATTAGCTGTTTTGTTTATATTCTTCATTATACTTATTCTTTGGGAAATCAAGGCTGATTTTGTTTTAATAATATTTGGATTTGCAGCCTATTTATTTCTTATATTTTATATAGGTTCATCTGATCCCATTGGAAATATTGTATCAATAGTAGATTTTCTTATTTTTAATCCTTTAGGACTTCTATTTTTGATAATTCCATCAGGAATATTTTGTGTGTTTAAATATTTCAAAAAAAACAAAACTTAAGAAGGTAAACACTCCTCTTTATTTATCTAATTACCTTATACTCATTCAATTTTTTGTATCTTACTTAAACCCATCAGGAATATCAATAATGAAGATCCCAGTGTCAAGGCTAAATTAATTAAAAGAATATATAATAAACCCAGAGAATTATTTAAATTATTCGATGCAAAAGGAACAAGCATAAATAGTGCAATTATAAATGAAACTATTTGTAAGCAGATAATGAAATAACTGATTAAATAGCCATGTTTACCCTTTTCTTCGAATAATGGATAAAAACACTGAATTCCAATTGCTTGTACCTGAACTGCCATGCAATATAACATCAATGTAATAAAAAAGATCAATAAGAGGGTGAAATCTAATTGAAAAATTAATGTGAAGGAGAACGAAAGAATTATATCTAAAATCAATACTATGTAAAAAATTTCCAATACATAAGAATATACAAGCGCTTTTAATCCTCTTGGGGTACTTTTATATTGAAATACTAATTGTTTGGAATCAATAAAAATATGTAACCCCATTAATACACCAAATAATATGCCTCCAACCCATGATACAATAATAACTATTAGGAGTTTAAAGTTTAGGATATCAAAGTGCGATAAAGTTGGATCTTCAAACGAAAATCTTATTATTATACCAATTACTAAAATTAAAGCCCCGATATAAATAATTTTAAATAAATTTTCCTTTTTCCTTAAAAATTGTTTAAATTGGGTTATTATTAACCCTTTCCAGTTCTGAGGAGTTATTTTCCAAATAATTTTGTAAAATCTTCCTTCCTCTATACTAACAAAATTTTCATTTTCAGAATTTCTTTCTAGAGAATAAAAGTGATCAGCATTTTTATATGAAATAAAAAGGAGTAAAGAAGGGATAATAGTGCCTAACGAAAAATTCTCGATAACAAATACATAATCAGGCAAAGAATTAAAGAGATTTAATGATGGATCAATAGCGAACAAAATCATATTTGAATACCAAAAAGAAGGGTAAAAAATCAACCAGATTTTATATGCTGGATTAGATAAGATAATCTCAAAAAAGAAACGCAATATGTAAAACATCGCAACAACTATAATTGATAATAAAAGTAAGAACGATTTGCCTAGATCTTTTGCTATTTTACTTTTAGTCATTTTATGTTCAAACAAATTCGCAATAATAGTTCCAATTAAGAAACTTAAAGTCAGTAGTAGAAATAAGCTTGAATAGATCGCAATATACTGGAAAATATTTAATGTCCTTATTTGATTCAATAAACTGATGATAATTGGACCCATTCCTAAAATTATTAAAAAATAAAAAATTAACTTGCCCACAAATTCACCAAGAAAAATATCTCCGGGTTTAATAGGGGATGCTAGTAATATCTCATTATGTCCAATTTCTGCCTTTCTATATAGGTTATAAAGTGGATATATCAAGATGATTAAAAAAAATGATGTTAAAAAATATTCTATAAATTTAGCAGAATAGGAAACGAATTCACTTGGTATTCCCTGAGCAACATTAGACATTATAATATCAAATAAATTAGGACCTAAGTAAAACCCCCAATATATAAAAATCGCATATATTATTAGTAAAAATAATTTTCGATTCTTTCTATATCGATAGGTCTTAAGACGAATTTCATGTTTTATGATTATTTTCCAAAGGCTCATGTATCGTATCTTTTTAGTTGTCTAATTAAAATTTTCAATACTCTTCTAAGCTGAATCTGAAAGTCTTTTTTTCGTTTTCTTTAACTTGTCAATATGAATTCGTGAATAATTTAAAATTATTATAGATATGGATATCAAAGCAATAATTATAAAAATAAATATTATAGAAAATTCAAATGCGTCATCGTTTAATGAATTAAAAATTATTTCTTTTATTACCTCTCCCGATCCTCCTTCAACTTTAACTTTTAATTTAAATTTTCCGTTAAAGTGAGAAACTAAATCCCCCTCCCATAATGGTTCATTTGGGTCTACTTTTATTAAAGGTTTCCAATTTGTAATTTGGTTTTCTTTTTCAATACTATAAAAAGACCATTTAACTGAACTTATTCCGTGGGGATCCCAAGCTAGGACTCGAATCTTATCTACTTTTTGATTGAAATCATCTGGGGGATAGGTTATAATTCCTTGAGGCCATCTTCCTACACATTCTATTGATGTTGATAGCCTATTATTATCCAATGCAATTATCCTATATGTCCCACCCATTTGGTCAAAATTGGTTGTTGTAATAGTTAAGAGCTCATTTAAATATCGAAAAGAATTTTCGTGAACATGACCTGAGAGATAAAATGGAACGTTATATTCTTCATTTAATTCATTAAAATCTTTTCCACTACTACTTTTCTCTGATTTTATTTCATAAAAAAGAGGGTAGCTTGGAGGATGGTGTCCAAATACAAAAATTTTATCAAAATCTTTAAATCTTTTGAGTTCATTTTCATACCAATCTAATTCCGATGAGCTTAAAAATCCTTGATACGCATACTCAAAGAAATCATATGACTTTTTGGCTGTATTAAGCCCAATAAAAGCATAATTACCGAAAGTGAAAGATTTATTAAAAGAATATTGAGTTGTATTAAAAGAACAACCCATCATAGAATAATTAAGAAAAAATGTTGAATTTGCGTCTCTTATGGCATCGTGGTTTCCAATAACATCCATATAAATTGAAGAATTCATATTAGTATCATATAATGCTTTTCTATATCGTTCCCATTCTGTTTTATCTTGTCCTATAAAAAAATTAGCATCTACTATATCACCGGTATGGTAAATAAAAACAGGTTTAATTTCTTTATAAGTTTCATTCAAAAAAGCATAAAACTCAGCAATATTACCATCATTATACCATAGATATTGAGTATCAGAAATATGAATAAACCAGAATAATTTATAGTCGTGAAAAGATATAAAACCATTATTACATAATTTATATTGAATATTTTCTACTTCACTCTTTTGTTCTGATTGTAAGTGATTTTCATGGGAATTGAAAAATAGAGAATAATTATGTATATTAAAAACGAAGGCTAAAAGGAGAATCAAAAAAAATAATTTTTTATTACTCATAATTCTAAGTATTTGAGAATTAATTATAGGAATGGTCGAAATTTAACTTCAATTATATTTAATGAACCATAAGATTAAAAAAATACTGTAGAATTTCAATTAGTCTTTTTGTTCTAAAAATATTTAAAAAACAATTTTTTCAAATAAAAAATGTTTTATTCATATTGTAGATTAGATATTTCTAAAGGATTTTTAATATTATACTCAATATCATTCTGATAAGCTTAAAAAATAAGGTAAACAATAATTTACTCCGTGTAAAGTTATTTAATTAATATGTACTTAATAATTTATCAAACGGATCTAGGCACAACTAATGTTTAAATAAAATAGGAAATTAAAATAAAATAATAATAAGCTTTTAATTAAAGAAAATCTTAGGTTTATAAAGAAGATATGGCTGTAAATCAAATTTCTCTAACAAAAGATTCTGATGAGGATGACATATGGAGACCCAAGATACAAAAGGCAAAATTGTTAAGGAAACCTTCCCATCAGAAACAATATCTATTATCGGAGATATCCTAGCCGGCATTATTCTTTCTCTTTTGATTCTGCCATTTGAAAGTTTTCTTGCTTTAATATTAATGATTCCTGCTCTCCTATCGTTAAGAGGGAACTTAAGTGGTCCTTTTATAGCAAGAACTTCTCGTGATTTAATTATTGGAAATTTTTCCAAAAGATCATGGATTGAAAATGTATTTGCAACATTTGTTTTAGCAATTATTACAGCAATCTTCATTGGTATATTTTCAATTATATTGAATTTATTAATATTTAATTTAGAGATCCTCCCTACTGTTCATTTTTTATCCATACCTACAATAACGATAATATTAACTCTTTCTATTTCAATTCCTTGTTCAACAGGATTGAACTATATTGCCTTCAAAAGAGGACTCAACCCAAATAACGTTGTGAATCCTATTATGACTGCTGTTGATGATTTTTTCACAGTATTTTGTTTCTTTTTGACATTAATAATGTTGGGGGTGCCATGATGAAATATTTTATAAAGATTTTCAAAGAATCTATAATAGTTGTCATTTTGTCCTCAATATTTGGTTTAATCTCAGGTACACTACTGTCATCAAACGAAAAGATACTCTATACAATTCCTATAATACTTTTAATCTTACCGGCGTTAAACTCTTTAATTGGGGATATTTCAACAGTGCTGGTATCAAGATTAACTACTCATCTTTATATTGGTACTATATTACCTAAAATCGAGAAATCTAAAAGAATGAAGGAAGATTTATATGGTCTGCTTATAACTCTATTGTTAAGCTTATGTTTTCTATTTTTATTAGGATTTTCTATTGGAGTTATATCAAGAGTAAAAATAGTATATCCATTAATAATAATTTTGATTATAACTGCCACAGTTTTAATCATATTTTTTATGATGTTTTTTATGCTATTTTTAGGTGCAATATTCTTATTTAAACGTGGTTTGGACCCAAATAATTTTCTTATACCTTTTGTTACGTCGCTAGCAGATTTTCTAACTCCTTTATTCATTATTTTATTTATAATAATATTTATATAAAATCAAGTTTATATGAAAAATGAGTGAGTAAAACAAAATGCCCAAAAGGAGTAAAAAGTTTAAATATAAGCCACTTTCTCTAAAAGATATAATTAGGGAAATGAAACAGAACATAGATTTAATGATTGATTTGGCTTATAGTGCTATAAAATTTGGGAGTAAAGAATTAGCTGATGAAGCCTATAAAATGGAACAAAGAATTCACGAACTCACTTTTTTATTGAATTTTCAAATAATTCAAGCACATCCAGGAGGCTTAAATGAAGCTAAAACATTAGAACCAATTGTAGTAATGGGTTATTCAATTGATAAAATCTCTGATGCATTATGTGATATTGCTAGAACTGTGTATATCAATAGTGATATATCGTATTTCGTACAATTATTTAGTGATATTAGTTTTGTCCCTGAACCTATCGTAAAAATTAGGGTAAATAAAGATTGTAGTTTTATAGGGCAAATAAGAAAGGAAGTACACTTCAGATCTAAATATGGTGTTGATTTAATCGCAATCCGGAGAAGAAATAAATGGCTTTTCGAAAAAAATGAAAAATTGGCAAGAAATGACATATTACTTGTAAAAGGTGAAATTCAGCCAATTATTGATTTGAAAGCATTATGCAAAGATCCTGAACCATTCTCATTTGATATTGGTTACAAGGATGATCAATTGTTAATTGATTTAGAAAATCCCGTTATTTGCGAAAAAATTGAGAAACTCCAAAGAAATTATGTTTTAATAACAGATGTTTCAGAAACTATGATTGAACTAGCTTTAGCAGCTTTATTTTTTAAGAATGAAGAACTAGCAGAAGATATTTTAGAAATGGAAGAGCTAATGGATGGTTTAAATTTAGCTTTTGAAAAAGATCTTCTTGATCTAGCTCAATTGGTAGAAACACCAAGAGATCTAACAGGTATTATGCGAATTATTTTTTCTTGTGAGTTAATTGCTGATTCGGCAACACACATCGCAGAAAATATAATAAAAGGTTTTGAGCCACATAATATATTACAACAAGCTATTCGTGAAACGTCTGAAATCGTTGTAAGAGAAACTCTCTCTGAAGACTCATATTTTAAAGAAAAAACGTATAATGAATTACAAGACAGACGTTATAAGCGTGGGTTCCATATTATAGCTTTAAAGAGAGAAGATAAATGGATTTATCGATTTAGACCTGATTTTATTTTCGAAGAGGGAGATTTAATTATTGGTTTAGGACCTAAAGAAACAGTTATGGAATGGCGTACATGTGTTAATCCTGAAAAATATAAAGAATAAATCGATTAGGTAAGAAAAATGAAAGAAGATAATATTCAAGAAAGATTTAATGATACTATGCTTGAAATTGCCAATCAAGTGAAAAAGAACGTGAAAATCAGTAATTTTAATGATATCTATTCTACAATTGATTTAATTTTAAATACACATGGTAACAATGACAAAGTCTTTATTTATGGTGCAGGACGTTCTGGATTTATTGGAAGGTGCTTTGCTCAAAGGCTAATGCATTTAGGAATTAGTTCTTGTTTCATTTCAGATGCAACAACATACCGATATGAGAAAACAGATCTATTAATACTAATCAGTGGTAGTGGGGAAACAACCTCAACCGTGGCAATAGCACAAAAAGCAAAACAGATTGGAGGAAAATTAATATTACTAACTAATAATCCGAAAAGCACGATTGGGCAAATCTCTGACTATATAATTAATATTAAAGGTAAAAGTAAGGATGTAGCTCTTTCCCACGAGACATTCGCACCATACACAAGTTTGTTTGATATTTCAACTTTAGCTGTCCTTGATTCAGTGGGGGGCATATTAATGAATAAATTGGGTGTGACAGAATCTGACATCAATAAGAGACATGCTTCAATAGAATAAATTCAAAGAAATTAATTAGTGAAAGGAATGAATGAATTTATCGAAGTAAAATTTATTTCTCCAAGAAAAGGTAAAGGTATTGTCGCCTTAAATGAAATTAAAAAGGGGACTATAATCGATGTTGCACATGTAATACCGATACCAAATGACGATTATGAAAAAATCAGTAAAACGATTCTGTATAATTATTGTTATATTTGGGAAGATCCAAAACATAAACCAGAATACAAGAATGCTATATCCTTAAGCATTAGTCAATTTATAAATCATTCTTATACTCCAAATGTTAGATATATATATGATTACAATAATAATTGTATTGAGTTTAAAACTATACGTGATATTTCCAAAGGGGAAGAAATTACGGTAAATTACAATGGATTAGTTAATGATAAAAGCCCTGTCTGGTTTGATATAGAGTAATCATAGCTGATCATACTAACGAAGAAAGAGTTCAACTAATGATTTATATATTCAATAGTATAATCATTTATTAAATATTAATGTGAATTCCATGAATAAACTATTAGAAATAAGATTTATCTCAAAACAAAAAGGAAAAGGAGTATTTGCTAAAGACAATATACCAAAAGGAGAAATTATTGATGTTGCTCACATAATCCTTATTTCTAATAATGATTGGAATTTGATTGAAAATACAGTTTTATCTAATTACTCTTTTGAATGGGATGATCCAAAATGCATTGGAGAATTTGATTCAGCAATCTCTTTAAGCGTTAGCCAGTTTATAAATCATTCATATGAACCAAATGTCAAATATATCTATGATTATAAAAACAAATGCATTAAATACATCACTCTTCGAAATATATCAAGGGGAGAGGAAATTACTGTAAATTATAATGGAGAACCCCTTAATCAGGAACCTGTATGGTTTGAAGTAGAAAAGTAATTTATTTTGTTCTTAGTGATTTCAAAGTTTTTATATTCATAATATCATCTTTCATATCTTTTCCTTTTGGGGTTTCCAATATTCCGGGGATATCTTTAAATCTTTGATCATTAATGAAAAATTCAAATGCCTCTTTCCCTATTCTTCCTTGACCGATATGTGTATGTCTGTCAACTCTTGAACCACATTCTTTATCAGTATCGTTTAAATGGAAAGCATAAAGATATGCTAAACCAATTGTATCATCAAATTCATCCCACATTTTATTATATTTTGATTTAGTTGTAAAGTCATATCCCGCTGCGAATGAGTGGGCTGTATCAAAACATACTCCAATTCTATTTTTGTTTTTTATTGTGTCAATAATAGTTTTAAAATGATGAAATTTATTTCCTAATCCTTTTCCCTGCCCTGCCGTTGTTTCAAGTAATATAATAACTTTTGAATCCTTTGTTGCATCTATCAATTTATTTAATTGAACAGCAATTTCATTTAAAGCCTCATTTTTACTTATCTCTTTTTTATCACTAACTGGGATAACCCCAGGGTGCATATTTTCATATTCTATACCCAATTGATCTACTTTTATCAGTTCATCATACATCGCATTATATGATTTTTCTAATATCTCTTTATCAATACTAGCAAGATTTATTAAATAGCTATTATGGGATATTACTGGCCAAATTTCATCCTTTAACTCATTCTTTTTTTTATGAAAGTCTTCAATTTCTTCTTGTTTTAAAGGTCCAGAGGACCAACCTCGTACATTTCGAACGAACACTTGAATAGATTCGCATCCTAGCTCTAGTCCCCTCTCAAAAGCTTTGAATTTTCCTCCAGAAACACTCATGTGAGCTCCAATTCTCATTTTGTCCTCACTCTCAAGATTAATATTAAAAATTTTAAGATTTTTTTTTCATCTCACTTTAAGCTTATTCCAAAACTGATTTAATTGTTCTTTTGTAAATGTGAACTTCAATCCAGTAGGTTCAGAGGACTCGATTCTGAAAAATTTCGGTAAATCATTTTCATTTTGTAGAATCCCTGCTTTACTATTAAATTCTAACTCAACTTTTATAATTCTCTGTCCAATTTTAATTAATTCTTCTCTCGTTAATTTTAAATCATACATTGCATTTATGGAATCTTTTACAATTTCCATATTTTCATAACTCGGGCCTATGAAATAACAACACCCCATTGAATCTAAAATTGCAGTATATATTTGTAATTCATAGGATAAATCTAGTTTTCCTTTATTTTCAGTGAGTTCTCCATAATCTTTCCTTTGACTAGCAACTCTTCCTGCAATCGCCGCACCAGAAGTATGATCCGCCCCCATAGGTGTTGTAGCGTATGTTACTCCCATCGCTTTAAATACTCTTGGATCATAACCAGAAATGCCTTGACCTTTCACATGAGGAATTCTATTAAAACCTATTTCCCTCCCAAGGTGACAAACACCATTCCCAAATTGTTTACCGACATCCGATCCTTTCTTTATTTCTTCTAAAATTTCAAATACTTTCTGAGTATCACCCCATTGAATTTTGCCGGCTTCCATAGCAACACCCATAGTAACTCCAAATTCAATAGTATCGATCCCACCGTCGTCACATAAATGATCTATTTTCGCTATATCATCAAGATTATGAATACATAAATTAGATCCATTTGCAAAGATAGTTTCATACTCAAGACTAGAGGTAACATGGTTTCCGTTCTCATCAAGAAATATATTTGAACATTTTATCACGCATGTAGGACTACATGGAACACGTTTCCTTCCATTTCTAGCAGTAACTAGCTCATGAAGTCTCTCTCCTGAGATATCAGTGGCGTTATCATATGAACCCATTCGAAAATTTTTAGTTGGCAATCCACCATAAGCACTCATTGCTCTAACCATATTGGGAGTACCGTAAATTGAAAAGTTTTTCTTAGATTCAGCAAGATCTTTAGCAAAAGGTTTTGAGACTTCTCTAAGCTTCTTCAAATTAGCAATTTGAACCTTAGAACTTTTCAAAGGAACAATAATAATTGCTTTGATTCTTTTAGAGCCCATAACGGCACCTAATCCCCCTCGAGCAGCATGACGGCTTGGATAACCTTCTATATCGTTTGTAGCAACACTTGCTGCTTTCATTAAATGCTCTCCAGCAGGACCAATTGAATAGATTCCAATTTTCTCACCATATTTTTTGTATAAATCATTATGAAGCTTATAATTCCCATATCCCTCATAATTATTAGCACATTCAAATTTAATACCATCGTTGTCAATGATTATAAATTTTAACGCCCCTGATTTCCCATCCAAAACTAACGCTCTTATCCCATAAGATGCTAACATTATAGAAGGGCGACCACCTACATTTGCCTCTTTTATCCCATTTGTTAATGGACTTTTTCCCCCAACTGAAGTACGTCCGGAACAAGGAAAGGGGCTTCCTGTAAGCAAGCCTGTAGCAAGGATAAGTTTGTTTTCCTCACCTAAAGGATCACATAATGGTGGCACTTCATCATGAATGATATGAGAACTTAATCCTCGTCCTCCTAATAAGAAATATTTTGATTCTTCTACAAGATCTTCATATCTTAATTCTTCAGTACCAACATTAATTCTGATGATTTTCATTATAAAACAATAATAATTGAAATTATATTATTATTACTTAGTATCATAAATAAGACCTTAACAAGTTAAACGTTTTGATCTTTTTTTTGTATTTTATTGAAAAATAATGAACTAATCCCTTCTCATTTATTTAACTTAAAAAAAAAAAATTCAGATATTTTTCAAATTTTGAGACATAGATTTAAATATACAACTAGATGTATGAATATTACATCAGTTTATTATCACATTGTCTTATCACCGTTGTGATATGGATTTTTTTGAACTTGTCATATTCCTTTTTAATTTAATAATTTGTGAGAAAATATGAATGAGCAATACCGTAATCGTTATATTAATGATAAGATTGATGAGAACATTTCACAACAATCTTATTGTTGCGATAATCCATTTGTGGAGTCAAGAGACGGTAATAAGGTGTGTTTAAATTGTGGATTAATTTTTGAAAGAACATTTGTAGGAAATGAGAGACGGGCATATACAGTAGAAGAAATACAGAGCCGTCGCAGGACAGAACCGCGCTGGAGAGATTTCGGACCACGAACAATGTTGCCCAATACGAAGACAGATAGTAAAGGAAAGAGTATTGGTGCAAAAGAACAAGCTCTTTTTTCTCGTCTTTCAAAAATTCAAAATTCTTTAATTTCGAGTATTGAGAGGAACTTTTGGGAAGCTAAACCAAAACTTAAAATGCTTACATCTAAACTCAATATTCCCGAATATATTGCAGATACAGCTTGGAAAGTATATAGTATTGTCGCAAAGAAAAAATTAACTATGGGACGGTCGATTAATGGATTTATTTCAGGATCTTTATATGCTGCGATTCGTGTTCATGACTTTCCTCGCTTATTAGATGAAGTATGTGAAGCATCCTTAACACCAAGAAGAACAGTTCATAGGAGTCTTGCAATGATAATTAGAGAGGTTTTACCTGAATTAAATTTAAGATACCAGCCTATAACTGCTGAATCATTAGTATTTCGTTTTGGAAATGAATTAGACCTACCAATTCAAATTCAAAAAAATGCAATTAATATGTTACGAGATGCTTCGAAGAATGGATTAAAAAGAACAGGAAAAGATCCAAAGGGTTTAGCTGCTGCATGTATCTATATTGCAGCAAAAAATGGGTCTATTAGAAAAACACAATCAAAAGTGGCGGATATAGCAAAAATTACGGAAGTAACGCTGCGAAGTCGTGCTAAACAGATAAAAAGTAAGCTTACATAAAGATTTTCACAATTTTGGTTAAATTAATTTAACTTTTATATATTTTTTATCTCTTTTTATTATTTTGTATCTTCTGGTCGATCTACTAGTAACGTCCATTTAATACCCAAAGCAGTAGTTATTAATCCAGAAATCATAAAAAAAAATGTAACAGAGATGAAATATAACCACATTATCGCTGGTAAAATTGGGGTAATATTAAAATCATATAATGCCGATTGGAATGCTACCTTTCCATGAAGTGTTGAAATTTTAATTTTTCCCAGTAGCACTATGTAATTCATTTTAACAAAAGCTCCGAGTACTATAATCATTCCAATAACAACCATAAGTTTAGCTAATAATTTATCTTCAATTTTTTCACTTTTCGAAGTTCTAAGGATAAAAAAACCAAATATTAAAAAGCAAATCATAGAACCAACTGTAAATAACCATAATATTGTTCCTGTTAAAGAAATATAATCAGATCCATAAATAAAATCTAAAAGGAGAACTGGATCAGTCTCTATATCATTAAATTCTGTAAAATTAAACAAGATAAAAAATTCAATCTCAAAGAAAGAAAGAATCATAAAGATGTAACCTATAATTGCTAGAAATTTAGCAACTTTCTTATGTTCCATGTTTTCCATTGCCCCTTTAATTAAAATTGTAAGAAAATTTTTTATGCAATTATATTTTTACTTATTATTGTTTTTGAAATTTATAAAAATTATTAATATTATTGTTTTAAATAAAATTTAGTTTTATTACAAATAAGAAACAAAAATTGATTTTTTTTTAAGGAGTAATAAAGATATAGAAATGGATACCTTAGAGTGTCAGCATAAAAATGTGAAACGAGAGGGGGGAGAATTAATATGCCAAGATTGTGGTCTAATCTTAGAAGAAAAATTAGCTTCTGAAGATATTCAAACCTACGGGGAATTTTATTCAGATTCTCAAAGAGATTATGAAAGGCGTATCCGTCTCAGCGACTCAAAAGCTTTGCAAGATCCAGTAATTCGTGAAAAGTATGAACGAATTAAAACACTTGAAAAGTGGTTTCGCGACTATGAATCTGATTTTACCGAACAAAAGAAAACCATTGAATTAATAAAAAGCCATGGTATCGGGCTAAATATCGATAATGTAAAATACCGAGAGATTAAAGAACGGTATCTACGTTATAATAAATATCATAGACATAATTACCAAAATATGGTTATAATATTTCTGGCTATTATTTGGTTGGAAATAAAGGATACCACTAATATACGTATTGAAGAATTTATTAGAGTTTCCAAGGAGTTAGGCCATAAGATAAATAAAAAGATGTTAGCGAATGCAATGTTAAAAGTAAAAAGAACTGAGAAAATGTTAAAAGATAAGAAAGATGCCTCTTCATTGGAAAAAGAGATTAAAAACAAGATAAAAATTGTATTTCAAAAAGATTTGAATAGCATTTCATATAAAGAAGTACAAGATTTTTTTTCAAATAAATCTCAATTTGAGAAGACTAAAATTAATATGCAGTTGCTAGTAGATAAGATCCTCAACATAATCCCCTATGAACAAATCCAAAACCTAAATTATAAAGCTTTTACAGCGGGTTTAATTTATTATATAGGACAAACCTTGACTAATAGGAAGATTTTTACACAGAGTATAATTGAAAAACATAGTAAATTCTCAAGTACTACTATTAGAAAGAGATATCACCTGCTAAAAGAAATCTTAGGAGCACCTCAAGAGTTAGAGCTCTAATACTATACCCTTATCTGACTTCTTTTAAGGAATAGGAAATAATTAAAAACTTTAGAACCTATGATATTTATTATTTAACAATTTTTCCTAAAATAGATTTATTATAAATATGTCAATAGCAAAAAAATCTAACGAACCTTATTACTCTCAATCGCTTGATGAGTTACTAGAACTTTTCCAAACAGATCCTGATAATGGTATAAGTTCCTCGGATTTAGAGCGCAGATATATAAATTCAGGATATAATGAATTACCAAAAATTAAAAAATCGATTTGGAAAATATACTTTGCACCAATATTTAATTTTCTAATAATTATTCTTCTTATTACTGGGATATCCGTTGCTATTCTGGGTTCTCCTGGTGAAACAGTCATTACTTTCACAGTTGTGGTGATAAATTCTGCTACTGTCATTATTCAGCAATACAGAGCCCAAAAAGCACTGGAATCTCTAAAACAAATATCTGCTTTGAAAGCTACGGTTCTGAGAGATAAAGAACAATTTGAGATACCCAATAGAGAATTAGTACCTGGAGACATTATATTACTAGAACAAGGAGATAAAATCCCTGCAGATGGGAGAATTATAAATCAAATTAATTTAAGGGTAGATGAAGCACCACTCACTGGTGAAAGTGAACCTGCAGAAAAAAACAACAAAATTATAGAAAAAAATGATGTACCCATTCAAAAACAGTCCAATATGATATTTATGGGAACTTATATATATACAGGCAGAGCAAAAGCATTAATAACCGATACTGGTGTGAACACAGAGATAGGTAAAATATCTACAACTCTAAATGAAATGGGGAGTATTGAAGATATCCCCTTGACAGGTAAATTGAATAGATTAGGTTATATTTTAGGAATAATAGTAATCATCAATCTATACATACTAATCTTCTATAAATTAGTAGTTTTAGCGTACGAAGAGAATTTAATTAGATCTGAAATAAGTAGTGCTCTAGTAAGTTCCATTTTACGAGCCACAAATGTACTTCCAATAAATTTACCACTCCTAACAACTTTAGTTTTAATCACTGGAGTATTAAATATGGCTCAAAGTGGAGTAATAATTAAAAACTTATCTGCAATTGAATCTCTTGGTCGAGTATCTGTAATTTGTTCAGATAAAACCGGAACAATAACTAGAAATGAAATGGCAGTAGAAAGATTCTGGATTAATGAAAAAGAATATGAGGTCACTGGTTCTGGTTATGACGCTGAAGGAGAAATATTATTAAATGGCACATCCTCTAATTTAAAAGACAATTTAACATTTCAAAAGTTCATAAACTCAATGGTCTTAAATAATAATGCTCAATTGATTTTTGAAGATGTCAAAGTGAGAGTAGGTGGTAAAAAGGAGATGGCAATAAGACGGGAATTAGGTTCACCTACTGAAGCTGCATTATTAGTATTATCTGAAAAAGCAGGCTATATCCCATATGATGTACGAAGACTATATACATTAGTGAGTGAATTTTCCTTTAGTTCGGAACTAAAACTGATGAGTTCAATCTATTTATTAAACGGTGATAAGAAACAATTCTTAATATTTTCTAAGGGAGCTCCTGAGAAGATTATTAATATATCTTCTCAAATAGAAATAGATGGAATTAATAAAGAATTGACTGATGATATTAAGCAAAACATATTAGAAAAAGTAGAACATCAAGCAAGAGAAGGATATAGAGTTTTAGCAATCGCAAATAAAGCAATAGCTAACGCTGATAATTCCAAAAGGGAAGAAATCGAATATAATTTAACCTTTTTAGGATTTGTTTCAATTATGGATCCTCCTCGCATTGGTGTTAAAAAATCAATAGAGGAATGTCAATCAGGTAATATTAAAGTCATTATGATAACTGGTGATCATCCTGCCACTGCAAAAACTATTGCAACTCAAATGCAAATTTATAAGGAAGGAGATATTTTAGCAGAGGGGAAACAAATAAAAGATCTTAGTGAAGATGATTTTGAAAAGGTATCTGTGTTTGCCAGAGTAGAGCCTTCTGATAAGGAAATTATTGTAAAAAATTACCAAAAAAAGAATCATGTTGTTGCTATGACCGGAGATGGAATAAATGATTCTCTTGCCTTGAAATTAGCAAATGCAGGTATTGCTATGGGAATAACTGGAACAGATGTAGCTAAGGAAACTGCGGATATGGTTATCTCAGATGATAATTTTTCTTCAATTGAAAAAGGAGTTCGAATAGGGCGTGGTCTATTTTCGAAGATAAGAACTATAATCTACTTTTTTATTTGTTTGAACATAATGGAAGCAATTATCTTTTTTACCTATGAATTTATACCTACATTTGATCTTTTCAGTTCAGAATGGCAACATATATATATTTTTGGTATTGTGCACTCATTTCCTTCCTTAGCGCTGGTTATTGATACGCATCCTAAGGATATTATGCAAGAATCACCTAGAGATGAAGAGCAAATATTAAATAAAAATATGTGGATAATGTTATTAATTCAAGTTTTTCTTATGGGTATAGGGTTAGTTTTAGCTTTGCAATTCACATTATGGGAGATAATCCCTCTGAATGAATGGAATCTGAACCCACAAATAAGTTATGTTGATCCTCTTGCATCTCAATCCGAATTAGTAGCTCAGAAGGCAAGAACAATGTTCATTACAACAATATATATTGTTGAAACTAATTTTATATGGACTTTTAGAAGACCAAATAAATCGCTTTATAGAAGTATAAAAGAAGAATTATCAGTTTCTTTATTGGTTATTTGCCTATTTACATTAACATTACATTTGCTCTTTATTTGCTTTTCATATTCAGTTAATTATTACATAAATGATGTTTCTGGGTTTAACTTTCAATTAAATTTTATGTTTCTTAGTGGAACAGATTGGTTGATGTGTATATTACTGGCATTACCTGGTATCTTTGGAATTGAAATTTATAAAAATATAGCAAGGAAAAAGAAAGTGTTTTTTTAGTAATATTGACAATTAGCTTAGGAAAACAAATGTTATAATTTCATTCTATGTACAAATGATGCTGTATGTAAGTTAACCGCAAATGAACTAAGACAAAATTGGGGCTAAATTCTTATTTTTCAAAAAAAAGTAATATTAAAAGGCATGATTATTATACGTTATTTATTATATTGAATAGAATTTTGATTCTCTAAATTACAATACTAAAATTGGTCGAACCGATATGGAACCTACAAAAGTAAACTATTATAATCTTGAATTAGAGCAAATTTATACTAAACTTCAAACTGATCCTCAGAAAGGATTAACTCAAAAGGAAGCTGCGAAAAGATTGCTTGAGCTTGGACCAAATGAGATACCAAAAGTCTCTAGAGGGCTTATTAAAATTTATCTGGCACCGCTATTTAATTGGTTGATAGTAATTTATTTGTTTGGTGCTCTAGTCCTATTTATCGTATCTTTTTTCGGAGGGGAGGGAAGTATATTATTTATCGGTTTAACTTTAGGGATTGTATTTTTGAATTGTTTGGTTGCTGTTATTCAACAATACAGAGCAACTAAAAAACTTAAAGCTTTACGCGAACTTACGGCACCCACTTCCACTATTATTAGAGATGGTCAAAAGATGGATGTGCCCACAAAAGAAATTGTTATAGGGGATTTGTTAGCAGTAGAACAAGGAGATAAGGTTCCTGCTGATGCAAGAATAATTCAATCTTTTAACCTTGTAGTTAATGAAGCTTCTTTGACAGGAGAATCAGAACCTGTAAGAAAAACTGAATTGGGAAAGGCATTAGATAGAGATGATATCTCTATTGGTGAACGCAAAAACATGGTTTTTTACGGGACTTATATTGCCACGGGCACGGGAAAATCTATTGTGGTAAAAACAGGAGGAGAAACTGAAATAGGAAAGATTTCTCACGGTTTAGAGGAAGCTGGAACCAGTGAAATCCCAATTCGTCAGAAAATGAATCATTTTGGAAAATGGTTGGGATTAATCGTTTTTATATTTTGGTTTATTACATTAATGATAATATGGATTGCAAGTGGATTTAAGAGACTCGAGGTTGTCAAAAGTTTGAATTCGGCACTTGATCTTCTTCCTATAAACTTACCATTGCTCGTTACTATCGTTTTAATAACTGGTGTTCTTGCTATGGCTCGCCATGGTGTAATTATACGAAATCTTGCTTCAGTTGATAGTTTAGGACGTGTTAGTGTTGTTTGTTCTGATAAAACAGGAACTCTTACAAAAAATCAGATGTCTGTTCAGCATGTTTGGACAAACGGGTCTATATTTAGAGTCACAGGTAGTGGGTATACTCCTGAAGGAGATATTGTATTAATGGATGATCCTAAGAATCATATTTATGTTAAACATATCGATGAATATCCTTATCTTAAATTATTATTAACCTCAGGTTTTCTAAATAACAATTCTGCTTTAGTAAAAAATGAAATTGAGATATCTGGGAAAACTCTCTATAATTGGGAGGTAATTGGTTCTCCTACGGAAGGTGCATTAATGGTGTTATTTCAAAAAGGGATGGGTGATTATCTTCTTGATGAATTTGAACTTATAACGGAATATCCTTTTGATTCTTCTGTAAAGAGAATGTCAAAACTCTATAAGAGAGATCATGTATATGTTTCATTCACAAAGGGAGCGAGTGAAGTATTATTGCCTTTATGTAATAAAATAATATACCAGGATAAAGAAATAGAGTTTAATTATGAAATTCAAAATAAAGTAATGGAAATTGTAAATCTATATGCAAATCAAGGTTATAGAATATTAAGTCTATGTTATAAAGAAATGGATGAGATTCCCCCTGAAGGTGAAGATGGTAGAAAAATTAGTGAATCAGATTTAATTTTTATTGGATTTGTTACAATTTTAGATCCTCCCAGAGAGGGTGTAAAAGAATCTGTGGAACAATGCCATGAAGCAGGAGTAGACGTTATAATGATTACTGGTGACTCACCAACTACAGCTAGAGCGATAGCCTCACAAATATCAATTATTACTAAAGAGAGTGACACTGTAAAAGAAGGAAAAGAAGTTAAAAATATTGATTCATATGAAGATTTTTCTAAAATAAAGGTATTTGCACGTGTTTCACCAGAACATAAAGAAGATATAGTGGAAAAATATCAAGAACAGAAAAAAGTCGTTGCCATGACTGGTGATGGAGTAAATGATGCTTTAGCTTTAAATATGGCAGATGCAGGTGTGGCAATGGGAATCACAGGAACCGATGTTGCTAAAGAGGCTTCAGATATGGTAATCTCAGATGATTCATTTAATTCCATAGTCACTGGTATTTATTATGGGAGAGGTATATTTGCTAGAATTCGTGTGGTAGTATTCTTTTACATTTGTATTAACATTTTTGAAGGTATTATCCAATTTATTTTAGCAATTATCTTAGATTTACCGTATTTTTTAGATGAAGAGTTTTATTATCAATGGATATTCCTCTCACTTACTTTGCATACATTTCCAGGATTGATCCTTACATTTGATTCAACATCTAAAGATGTAATGAAAGAAAAACCAAAAGATTCAGAAGAGATACTATCGAAAAATACTATTATCCTTTTATTCATTTTTGGAATTTTATTAGCTATTAGCATGATTGTGGTTTATTCAATTACTATGAGTGAATTATATCCAACACCAAATATTTTAGACTTTGGTGACCTTAACAAGGGTTATCTCTATACATATGAAACCGCCGATATATCTACTGGAGTTACACTAGTAGAAGCAAAAACTTTGACAATGCTTATGGTTACGTTATTTTTCTGTGAATCATTTTTAGTATTTCAAATCAGACGACCAAATAAGTCATTAATAAGAAGTATAAAAGAAGACAGTAATAAATTCATGTATTTATTAATAGGATTATTATTCTTTGTCCTCCTGGCATTGATGTACATTCCTGGCGTTCAAGTAGCACTTGCAGATGGTGGAGTTAATTTTATGTTCATGTATTTAACTGGACTAGATTGGTTAGTATGCTTTTTGATTGCATTAATTTGTATCGTATCATTTGAGATTGTAAAATATGTAGCTCGTAGCTATGGTATAATTTTTTAATAAACTCATTTTTATTTTTTTACTTCTTAATTTTGCATAGATTTAAATATTTTTTTATAAGAAAACAGATTTTCATCGCTTATGTTAAAAGGAGAAAGAGTAATTCTTAGTCCTGTTAAAAGGGAATATATTGATTCTTATCTCAAGTGGTTAAATGATCCAGAAATCACACAGTTTTTATCTATGTTTCTTCCACTTACCCGTATGATGGAAGAAGATTGGATCGAAAACCTAAAGAATCGAGATGATACTATTGCTTTTGCTATTCTTATCTTTGATGAAAAAAATGTAGAAAAGCTTATTGGAAATTGTGGACTGCATGCTATTGATTGGAAAAATCGCGTAAGCGAAATAGGAATCATGATAGGCGAAAAAGAATACCAGAGTAAAGGATATGGAACTGAAGCAATGGAGGTTTTGTTAGATTATGGATTCAAAACATTAAATCTGAACCGAATTCAATTGCGTGTTTATGAATTTAACAATAGAGCCATTAATTCTTATAAGAAAATAGGATTTATTGAAGAGGGTAGAATGAGGAAAGCAGTATTCATTAATGGAAAATATCATGATATCATTATTATGAGTATTTTACAGAAAGAATGGTTGGGTAACAAATAGGAAAGAAAAAGAAATAACAAAATAAAACTTAAATTTCACTCTAGCTACTTTAGATTATCTTAAATTAAATAAAATAGGACTATAATGATGACTGATATTAAATTTGGAACTAATCTGTATTATTCTCAATCTTGGGATCTTCTTAAGAAGAAGGTTATAACAGCTAACCAAGAAAATTGGGACTCTATTTGGCTTCCAGATCACCTAAGTGGTATCACCGGAGGTGCTATAGATGATTTTTTTTGTTTATGGCCGGTGTTTGGTGCATTTTCTGAATTGGCGAAGGGAAAGACATTAGGATCAGCAGTAACAGATCCTTACAGATTGCATCCTGCATCTTTAGCTCAAATGGCAACAACACTCAACCACATGACAGAGGGAAACTTTATACTTGGGATGGGTGCTGGTGAAGGGATGAATTTAAAGGCATATAATATACATTATGACCATGCGGTCACTAAAATGAGTGAATCTATAAAAATAATGAAAGAATTTTGGGAAAAAGGAAAAGATGTTACTTTTAATGGAGAATATTTCCAAACTAAGAATGCAGTTATGCTTCCTCAACCAGTAAGTAAAATTCCTGTGTGGATCGCTGGAAATGGACCTAAAACTCTGAAGCTTACAGCAGAATTGGCTGATGGTTGGATGCCTTTAGGTGCCTTTCCTGAATTATATAAGGAAAACAGAAATACCATTCTTGAAATTATGAAAAAAGAAGGAAGAAATCCAAATGATTTTACTTTTGGTTATTTTACCCGAATTTTTATAAATGATGACGAAGAAAAGTTGAACTCTTTTTATAGGGGCATGAAGTCCGGATTAAGTATGCAACCAAGAACTCTGAAAAGACTAGGATTCTGGAAAGATGAATATGAACAGATATTTTATGAAGCAACTGGCTTTAATAGTGAAGAAATGAGTATACTGGTATATGATAGGGAGGATGTTGCTAAGTTTGATTATAGAAAATTAGCACCATTAGCAGAAGATATTCCTGATAAATTAATTAAAGAAAGTGGTATGATTGGCACTAAAGAAGATGTAATTCAAAAGATACAAAGGTTTGTAGATGCTGGTGCTGAGCATTTTATCTTAGAATTACAACATGGAGTATCAAAAAGACACGCCCCTTTTAGCTATTTTGATGTAACTAAAATTATTAGTGAAGAGATCATCCCCATATTTAAGGATTAATTTTCTTTATTTTTTATTTATTCTTAATGATTCTTAAGAGCAAGTTTAAATTCCACAGCTTTAATTCTCTAATTCTTCAAAATAGGGTATTATATTATCACGAAATATCTCGTAAACTTTATTTGGATCAGGACCTCTATTCATCATACTTATATGGGTTATCCCAGCTTCTTTATATTTTTCTATACTTGCAATTACATCCTCAGTCGTACCGAGACAATTAAAATCTTGGAGTATTGTTTCAGGTAATCGATTAATATGTCTGAAAACATCCAATGCATTATTACTACCCAAACCAAAATCATGGACACTAATATTTTCAGGTAAATCTAAACCAGGATATGCCTCATTAGTAATCCAAGAATTTAGTAAATATGAAGACTTAAAGAATTCACATCTTTTTTCAGCATTTTCAGGATTGGCATCATCTATAGCTACAAAACAATCATATACATAATCAATATCATCAGGATCTCGACCTGCGATTTTTGCTGCATTCTTCACTTCTTTAATATTCTTTTTGATAACCCATGGTGGTTGATATAACGGGTACCATCCATCTCCAAGTTCTCCTGTTATTTGACGGGTTTTTGGCCCATTAGCTGCGATATAAATCGGTGGACTCTCCTGTATAGGGTTGATCGCGATGAATGCATTTTTTATTTTTCCCCAGAAATCACTTTTATGATTGACATTTTTCTCAGTCCAAAATTTTCTCAATAAAATAATATATTCTCTCAATTTTGAAACAGATCTCCTTCGACTTAACCCATACATATCAATATTCATTGCTTCACCTGCACCTAATCCTATCATAGCCCTTCCATTAGAGATTTGATCCAACGTAGCTACCTTATGTGCCATTAATGCAGGATGAAAACGATGGCAATCAGAGACTCCAGTACATAATTGTACTTTTTTCGTTATCATTGCTAGAGCTGTTAAATAACAATAAGCATCATAGCAAGTTCCTGTTCCTTTTTGTGGTGACATTGTAGTATGGTCTGCATAAAAAATTCCAAAAAAACCAGATTCCTCAGCCTTTTTAACGCCCTCATACATATATTCTAAACGAGGGGTAGGTACAGGGATATGAAAACTAAATCTCATAATAAATATATTCATTAAATTTCTTTATTAATCTTCATAACAAATTAATTTTTAAGATATTTATCATTCACTTCTTATAGAAAAAATTCAAATTATTAGGTGTAAATATATGAGTAAATCAAAAGTTTCTATTGTAAAATACGAAAAACCTCTTGAATCAGTGAGAAAATTAATTGAATCCATAAACTTGTTTGATGAGATCCCCAAGGATGCAAAGGTATTTATTAAACCTAACATCGTATATTGGAATCGCTTTACAAATTTTCCAAAATGGGGTGTTATTACTTCTTCTCGCGTAATTGAAGATGTGGTTGTATTACTTAAGGAACATGGAATTGATGATATTTCTATAGGTGAAGGAATAGTAACCGGCGATGTAAAAGATACAGAAACTGCAGCAGATGCATTTGAAAAATTAGGGTATAATGTTCTTAAAGAAAAATATGGTGTGAACCCAATCAATACTTTTCAACGTCCATTTGAAAAGGTAGATTTAGGAACTGGATTTACGACTAAATTCAGCTCGGATGCCTTAGCCGCGGATGTTGTTATCGATATTCCGGTGCTTAAAACGCATAGCCAGGCAGTTGTTACTTTAGGATTTAAGAACTTGAAGGGTTTAATTAGCCAACCTTCTCGTAAAAAATTTCATAGTGCTGATCCTGAAAAAGACTTACATTACAATGTTGCACAACTTCCAAATAAACTTAAAAAAGTAATAACCATTTTAGATGGAATTTATACTCTTGAACGAGGTCCAGCAATTGATGGAAAAGCTCATAGAACAAATATTTTGGTAGCCTCTGCAGATATACTATCAGCAGATATGGTAGGTTCTAAATTGTTGGGTATAGAACCCACTGATGTTCCTCATTTAGTGGTAGCTGCAAAAGCCAGGAAGAGACCGATGGATTTATCGGATGTTGAAATTGTAGGAGAAAAAATAGAGGATCTAGCAACTCATCATGAATGGGATTTTATCTATAATGAAGAAGGAGATCTACCCCTCCCATTACTTAGGATTGGAGTAAAAGGGCTGAAATATCGAAAATATGACAGCAGTCTGTGCACATATTGTTCAGGAATTAATGGAATGTTATTATTAATCATTAAAAATGCATGGCAGTCAAGGAAAGGAAAGCCATTTGATAATGTTGAATTTTTAAATGGCAAACTTCAGGAACCAACGCCAGGAATGAATAAAACTATTCTTATTGGTCAATGTCAGTGTAATAAAAACAAAGATCATCCAGATATCAAAGAAATGATTCCAATTAAAGGCTGTCCTCCCTCAATGGAAGACGTGAGACATGCATTCAGTCAAATTGGAATTGAACTCCCTGGTGGGATGTTAGACAACACAAATAGATCTGGAGCAGGATACTTAATGGCAAAATATAAGGGAAGACCTGAATTTGAAGAGTCTTTTTTTCAAATCGCATAAAATTTATTTTTTGAATTTATTTTTCATTCCTTTCTCTATTACAAAACATAAATTAAATTTATATACAAGAATGGGTTATTTTCAAATTATAAATCTTTTTAACGATCCAAGAGTGAAAATTATGAAAGATTATTCAGATTGGAAAATTACTTTAGATTTCGAAAATGAATCACCATATGTAAACCCTAATAGGCCATGGTTGAAATTTCGAGAGCCTGATGTCCCTAAATCAATAAAATTTGACCCGATTCCAATCCATGAGTTTATTAAATGGATTGCAAGACAATATCCAAATAACGTATGCGTATATCACAAACCAACTGAGAAAAAATACACATATCGTGAATTGATTTATTATTCTGATAAAGTAGGAAATGCGTTATCAAAATTAGGGATTAAGAAAGGAGATTCCGTTGCCATTATGTCAGAAAATTGTGCTGAATTTATATTTTGTTGTGTAGGGATTATGGAAACAGGCGCCATAGTTATCCCTGTAAACCCATTGCTAAAGGAATCAGATGTTACTCATATAATTCGAGATGCTGGTAATGTGAAAGCATTTTTTGTCCATAAAAATAACTTTAGAACAGTAAAAAGGGTTCGAAAGCAAGTTGATTTTGAAAATTTGATTCTAATAGGTACAGAAGAAGAGAAACCAGATACTGTTACTTTCAGTGATTTAATAGCTGATGTGGGTCCAAATCCTCCCGATGTAGATATAGATCCTGTAAATGATATTGTTGCATTAATGTATACAGGAGGTACTACGGGTCTGCCAAAAGGTGTAATTTGGACACATGATGGGCTACTTCATAGCTGTATAAACTTGGGTTATTCATCAGGTGATACCTATGAAGAAAACGTTGGAATCAGCGCTAATTTATCTATTTTACCATTATGTCATGCTATGGGGTTCGGTATATTGATAATTGCGCTATATCTTGCTGCCATGCTAGTTATGTTCCCTTTTAATCCTTCTGAAGTACTAAAGGCAATCGAATTTTATCAAATAAAATTATTTGTAGGGGTTCCAGTAATGTATCAAATGCTAATCAATTCTCCTGAATTTACAGAAACAGATTTCTCTAATCTTGAATCAGCAGGATCTGGTTCAGCAGCACTGGCACCCGAATTCAACAAAAAGTGGGAAGAGGTTATTGGTTTTAAAGTAGGTCAAGGTTATGGTCTGACAGAATCTTCCGCATTCGCAACTTCTGCTGCAGCCTGGATGCCAGAAATTAAACCTGATAGCATAGGTGTACCTAATATTGAAACAGATGTAATTATAGTAAATCCTGACACTTTGGAAGAGCTCAAACCAGGAGAAATAGGAGAACTCCTAGTAAAAGGGCCTCAAGTAATGAAAGGATATTGGAAAAATCCGGAAGCTACCAAAAAAGACATTGTAAATGGATGGTTAAGAACTGGCGATCTAGCCCGAATGGATGAGGATGGGTATTTATACATCGAAGGTCGTACCAAGGATATGGTTAAATATAAGGGTTATAAAGTAATGGCTCGAGAAGTAGAAGAAAAACTCGTTGAACACCCAGCAATTGTGGAAGCAGGAGTTATTGGTGTTCCTGATCCAAATATAGGTGAAACTATAAAAGCCTATGTGGTAATAGAGCCAGAATATAAAGATAAAATTACTGAACGCGAAATTATAGATTGGTCAAAAGAAAGATTAGCAGGATATAAATATCCCCGTCAAGTAGAGTTTATAAATATATTACCTCGAACTGCTGTTGGCAAAATTTTTAGAAGAAAACTAAGAGAAAAAGCAATGGAAGATCAAGAAAAAGAAGAATCATTAACTCCTTTATAACTCTTAATAAAAAATATTAAAAAATCTATATTTTTCTTTTTAATTATTTATTCTATAAATCCTTTAACATAGCTTTAATCTTATTATAATCATTCCAAATTCCATCAAATCGAGTTTTCATACCAGTCTCCCACGCAGGTCCAGCTTCTGTAAAAATATAAAATATTCCCTTCTTGATTGCCTCAAAGACAATGTCACCTGACTGATCAGGGTCAGTGCCTGCTTCCCATATTTTTGGAGCAGCTCTTACTACTTGTTCAAGTTCAGGATGATTTTTTATTATTCTATCAAAGGGTGGTATATAATCTGTGCCACAAAATTCTGCTGGACGATTCCGTTCGCTACTTGTAATTCTGGTGTTTACAACACCGGGACAAAGCACAGAAATACCGATTTTTATCCCCATTTGCATAAAACTTGCTCTTAAACTTTCTGAAAGAGACACTACTCCTTGTTTAGTAATACCATAGATTCCATTAGCAAAATCTCCAGACATTATTCCTGCCATGGAGGAGGTATTAACAATATAACATTCATTATCTTGCTGAAGCATTATTGGAATAAAAGTTCGAATCCCATGAATTACACCCCATAAATTTACTCCTATAACCCATTCCCAATCAGATAAAACACCCTCCCAAAGAAATCCTGGAGATGCAACCCCAGCATTATTACATAATAAATGGACTTCTCCAAATTTATCAATTGTCTTTTGGGCTAACTTCTTAATATCTTCTAGTTTTGAAACATCAACTACCACAGATATTACATCTGTTCCTGATGACTTTAATTCTTCTTCAGCTTGATTTAAAGCATCTTTTTCAATATCAGCTATTACTAATCTCATATCTTCTTTTGCAGCTCTCCTGGCTATTCCGAGACCGATTCCGCTTGCCGCGCCAGTTATAACTGCCACTTTATCTTTAAACTCTTTCATTTCATTTCTTCCTTATTTTTTAATTAGTTGTTATTTATAAAATTTAAAATTATTAATATAATTTCTCTGCCATTACAAATAAGTGATAATTTTCTCCCCATTTGGGCGATTCTTGGACCAATTTTGACCATATGATCTTAAATCCAACCTCTTGAATAATTTTTTGACTAGTTTCTTGGTCGAAACCACTCCAAAACATTTTTGCTCTGGTTCCAAAAAAATCTCCATTATAAGATTCAGGATCATCTTTTGTACCAAAAGCACAGAGCACAACGCCATTAATTTTTAACATCCGATGAAAATTTCTTAGTACTTCCTGATGTTCCTCTCTTGGTATATGAATTATAGAATAATAAGCCAGTATTCCATCAAAATATTCATCTGGGAAATTAATTTTTGTCATATCCTGACATATAAATTTAGCTTTGGGAGCATTTTGTTTAGCTAACTCAATTTGCTTTTCTGAGATATCCACACCAATTACTTCGAAATTCTCGCTTAAAATGTGAGAGTATGCGCCGTTTCCGCAACCAGCATCTAATATTCGACCCTTTGGAGGGATGCGAGAAGAAAATTCTGATAAAAGTTTTAATTGTTCCTCTTCTTCTTTTCTATCTATACCAACGATTTTATTCAATATCTCGGCAGTTTCATTATATCCTTTTCTAACTATTTCCTTTTTTTCCATATGATGATGACTTCTTTTAGTTAGTCTTAAAGTATTGAATTGGTTGATAAATTGTCATGTTAATATTTTTATATGAATTGGAGTCACAAATTTCGGCTAACCATGAATATTCTGAATCAGGTTGTAAGGGTCTCCAACGAGTATTTATTAAAGTTGAGCTTTTATTCAAACCATAAGAAGGTATTAAAATCGAAGTTTGGAAAATATTGTCAAAATGAGTTAAATCATGGAAATCTATGAAATCAGTTCTTCCTTTGGAGATGTAAGGTACATAATAGGCGTCTACTCCTCCTAACTTCTTAAGAGTTGTCCATTTTATATTAACATAAATACGTGGATCTCCCTGAAGTTTAGGTTTTTCCTCAGAAGAAAAGGTTATATTGTTTTTAACTTTTAAATAACTCTTTAAAAGAGTGTTATTAGTCTTAAGAATACGGGATAGAGACCGTGATTCACCATTCCAATAATCGACTGTAATTTTATATTCACCTTCATCTAAAAATCCGTTTCTATCAACTGCTCGATAGTAGACCATTTGACGATTATAATTATCAACAATATATCCATTACGGTTTTTATCTGAATATGGCTGATTTTTAAACTGAAATTCATACTCTTTTGGACCCTCCACAGTTATCTTACTGATGGCATTTGTGTTTTTTTCTCCAACCAAACCAAAAAACTTAACATCAAATTTAGCTTGTTTTTCTGGTATCTCTTTTTCAAGATAGAATTGACTAACTCCAATTTCATCAATAGTTGGGACTGTTTCATCAATAATTTCATCATTAAAATGTGACATCTGAAATTCATTAAAGCGATGTTTATATGGTAAACCAAAAAAACGTGGTATGTTATCAAGATTTGGAAAAAAATCTGGATGTAGATTAACTCCCGCTTGGTGGAAAGCTTTTGCAATATTCTCTGCTTTTACAGGACAACCCTTTATCGGGATCATTTCATTAATATCTGGATTATTCATATGTTTATTAACCATACATTGACCGAGTAGTATAGTTTTCTTCTTTCCCGGTGTTGGATTCATTCTTTTTCCCATAATTACCTCAACGTCATCCCAGGGGTCTCCTTCTGAACTATTCCAAGCATAGGTGATAGCAATAGGTAGCAAACCTGTAAGTATAGAACAATAAGTGCATGTAGTATTATCATATTGGCGATAAGATAATCCTTTAACACCTTGTTTAGAAAGTGCGATTGGAAGAGTATGATCATCAGTATATGGGAATTGATATCTATGAGGATCACGTACACTCTCAATTGTTTTTCCAACAACCTCAATATCTGAAAGATCTATAGGACGATTATTTTCTTGAGCATAATAGGATAAATATGACACATTAGAAGGATCATATCCTAATACCATAGCACCAACTTTGTCAGCGGAAAACATATCAGAAGAAGATATTAAAATATTACTTCTTCTCATGTTGCCATCATATCCTGGACCTAGTTCATTTGTATAGATCCCATCAATGATCGAGATGATAGGAGGCAATTTCTTCGGTAAGTGATATAGATAAAAATCTAGATCATTTTCAGCATCTGGAGTATGACATTTCTTCCGTGAAGGGATATCAATTAAACCCTTTAAATTCTTTAAACTTAAACTAACCTTTGCTTGGCTGTGAGTTTTAAGAACTGCAACAGAAACGATTAGATCACTATTTAAAGCGTCACAATTAAAATTCAAATCAATATCGTCTCCTAAATCTAATTTTTTAAATGGTCTTTCTAAAACATTAACTAGATTTATCCCATATTTTTTTTTGAATCTATTATATCCTAAAGTTTCAAAAGCGTGTTGTGTTGTTTTAAAATCCTTTGGGTGCATCGTTACAGTGCCTTCCCCGATTGTTATGTCCTTAATACCCCGCTCTTTAAGTAAAATTATTGTATCTTCCATTATTCGTGAAGTGGTTACAACTCCATAGGGAGGATAGTCCGGAATAGGAGACCAAAATACAATGTTAGGTTTTAAGAAGATTTTTTCATCTCCTTTAAGATTATCAAAGGCTCCAGAGAGTTCTACAACCCTTCTGAGAGATTTAGTCTTTTTTCTATAACGACCGATAGCTACTCGATGTTTTTCCATAATATTCATTAAAATATTTTCTTATAAATTAATATGAGGTTTTTTTCGAAAAACTACAATCACTGCTGTTTGGGGATTCTCTCCATTGTCTAGTACCACATGTTTAGGAAAAGAATTTTCTAGTGCACTTCGTAACCCTTCTATAAAAGGTCTCTCTTCAAACAAATCTTTAACTTTGTGAAAGTCCTTTTCCATTAACTCTTCTATCATCAGTTTTCAGTGGGTTTCTAAATAAAAAAAGTGATTAGTTGTAATAAGATAATTTTTTTTATTTAAAACCTTTACAGAAGGAATCTACATTTTTTGGTAAGACATCATGATTATAACCACCTTCCAGAAGAGCATAACGTCTCCCCTCGCACAATTTTTCTGAATATACTTTCATTA